>OBJC01000069.1_pt1 | contig 20643 bp, 16 predicted proteins | sample 1481521 | NCBI WGS metagenome assembly OBJC01 (sample SAMEA2341961, study PRJEB22496) | metagenome | biome: marine; feature: hydrothermal vent; material: water | place: Pacific Ocean | collected 2011/2012 | reverse complement strand
GGGCACCATCTGAAGCGAGTCCAACAACAAGGCGTAGGTGTGGACCGACGCCGATGTAGAGGCACTCATCACCACGGTGGTCGACTCATTTGGGCCCAAGTATTCAATCTGGTGGTACCAGTCCGGCCAATCGCCGTACCCGGGCGTGTAGTCAGGGTCTACAAACAGATCGAGCCAAATATCGTAGACTGGTGCATCGGAGTCGTTGTGAATGCTGACCATGACCTCAAAGATGCCGTCGTCGATGACACCGCTGACCCAGTCAAAATACAGGTCGGCAGACGATGCGTCGACGGACGTGACCACCTCGACATCGACCGACTCTGAGGCAACACCATTCCATTCGGCGCGAACCGTCGTCGCCCCCAAGCCCGTGGCCTCGAGCTCGCCACTGCCGCTCAACTGCAGCACCGATCCGTCCCCGGTAATCCACCGAACTTGACTCGAAGCATCCGAGGAGCTTCCATCGGAAAAGGTGGCCTCAGCGGACAACTGAACCGTGTCCCACAAGCCGACAGTCAGCGCGCCCGGGGTGATGGCCAAGCGTTCAAGGCCGGCATCGGTAACCGTGATTCTCGCAGGGGCCGAGCCCAAGCCACCAAAGTCCGCGGAGATGGTTGTGACCCCCGCACTCTCCCCGACGAGCATGCCCTCTTGGCCCAAGTCATTGCTGATGGTGGCGACCAAAGCGTCACTCGACGCCCAGGCCACAGCGTCGGTCAGCGAAATGGTCTCTCGGGTGTCTTTCAACCCGAGCGCCTCCAGCTGTATAGAACTTCCGACCGGGACAATTACCAAATCGGGCGTAACAACGATCCCCAGGATTTCGCCATCGTCTGGCGAGACCCATTCATCCTCTTCTACGGTGACTTTGGGCTGTGATGTCACAGCACCACAGGCGCAAAGAATCAGGAAGGACCCCAACCAGAAGCGATTCATGACGCTTTACTAGTTGCGCTCGATGTCATCGCCGACGACATCGATAAGCGCACCGTATGAGAGGAAGGGGTTCTCAGAACCACCGGTCTCACGACGGCTTGTGTTGTGGTACGGAATCCAAGCGAAGTCTGGGTGGTCCTTTTCGTTCTTCCACTCACCGCCAACCACGACACCATCGGCATCTGTCTCGAGGCTATAGCCCCAAGTGTCGGTGAAGTTCTTTGGCTCGTCACCGTCGACATGTGTCTCATCGACACCGTCTGAGGTGAGCGTCACACGAGCGGAGATGTCGAAGCTGCGCTGCATGGCATTGACTGTGACCAGACCTGCCATCGATTCAAAGCGCTCATCGCCGATACCTTCGATGGTTTTGAGCTCTTCAACGCTTTGAAACGCGCCATTGTAGTAGCGATACTCGATGATGCGTTCAGCGATGACCTCGCCGATGCCAGGAAGAGCCGCGAGCGTTTGGACAGATGCCGTGTTGACGTTGACCAACTTGGCAGCGTCAGGGTCTGTTGTCTCTTTCACGGACATTTTGTACCCGTAGGCAGGGAAGTTCCAAACCGCCTCAGTGGCTGTGGTGTCAAAGACCATGGGCACGCCCAGTTCATCGATGAAGAAGGACACAATCTGGTGGAAGGCCTTCGGGCTGAGGTCCGAGACATCATCGTCTTCGCCGTTGTATCGGCCGCCATAAAACTGGCTGTACACGCCGTAATGAGATTCGGTCATCAAGCCTTTTTGGTCGGCTGTAGTGAACTCGATGTCTACGCCACCGGCCTCGAAGGTCACAGCCTCACGGGGCTCATGAAGCAAGATGGCGGCAGCAGCCCAACCGTTGCAGTGTCCCCACCAGCTCTCACCACCGGGGTTGTAAGAGTTCAAAATCTCCCAACCGGAGATAAGGAAGGGGTTGGGGTAGGCGTTGCCTTGGAGGTACTGGGTCACAGCGTATTTATCCATGGGCGAGAGCTTGTTGAGTTCGTACTCCCAACCATCCTCAGCACCCGCTTCGCCGGCTTCGCCGATGGCAGCCTTGATGATTTTCCCGTCTTCAATGACGACTTTTCCACCATCAAGGTCTTCGAGAAGGCCGTTGTAGAAACCCTTGATAATCTCGACCAACTCACCTTGTTTTTCGCTGTACTGCTCGCGCTTCTCTTCACGACCCTCGTCGTCTTCGTCCATGTCGCGCAGCTCAGCAGACAACTTGTCCAAGTCTTTCTTGAGCGGGTCGACATCGGCGCGGATTTCTTTTGAGAAGGTTGGGCGTCCGTCGTAGCCCCAGATCAGCAGACCTTTACGAAGTGACCACCAGGAGCCAGCCCAGGGCTTGAACTCTTGGGCGACTTCTGCGACCAGTTCACCGGTTTCGAGAGCGGCCAAGTCGAGCTTGAGTGCGACATCGATGTCGATGGATGTTTTGAGCGCTTCGCGGTAATCAAAGTTGTCCGAGTCGGGCATGGGGTTGATGCCACCCGGGTTAAAGCGAAGGTTGTCGATGTCGGTGGTGGAGAGCATCCGAACGTCAACATTGCTGGATGTGGTCCAGCTTGGCCACGGTTGGCCGACCTCGTAGCGGCTCACCACCATATCGCCGCCCATTTCGTCGGTGTAGTACACATCGGTCGTGGAATCGTCGACTTTGACCGACTCGATCTCTGCACCGTTTTCAAGTTTGCGGGTATCGTTGCCCCACCGTGCGGAGAAGGGTGCGAGATAGGTCGGTGCTTTGGTGAGCATGGACTGGCTCAAGGTTGACCATGAGCGGTCCAGCTCAGAAGTAGAATAGGCGCGCTCCTCGCGCTCACCGTCCACATTGACGAAGGTGATGAGACCGACCATGCGGTCTCTGTCTTCGCGGAAGACCATATAAACAACGGGGTCTGCATCGAGCAGCCCTTCATCGGTGTTCATATAAGTGTCGAGGCTGGCCTTGATGACGGCGAGAGGCTCCATGCCTTTGTCGGTGGCTGAGAACCGGAACAGCTCGTCATCGGCATCGGGCAGAAAGTCCGACTCGACGACTTGGTAGGTCCAAATGACATCTTCGGTCCAGCTTTCGCCAAAGCTTGGAATTGCGGTGCCATCGAAAGCCGCCTGCATATCGACTGGGTTTTCGTCAGTCATCACAGCGGTGCGACGATAGGATGCGGCCAGGTAGAATGTTTGGCCCTGCTCCCATTGCATGGTGACGGGAGTGCCGTCCTCTGCGGTTGTGGGGGCTTTCTCTGAGCCGCAGCCCGAGATGGTCGCTGCGAGGGCCAAGCTTGTCAATGAAGTTTGGAGGCGATTCATGGTGTCGTCCTGGAATTTCTTTCTGGGAAATAAATGAAGTGCACACTGTACTCAGGGGACTGGTCGATCTGACGCAGCTTGAGCAACGACCACCTTTTACAGCTTTGAGCGGCCTAATCCAAGGCCCGTCACCGATTTGTCACCCGAAAATACACTTGGTCGCAGAGCTGTCACAAAGACCAAAAGTTCGCTTGGTTTCAATGTCATACAAAGCACGCTGCGCGCTGCTTTGTGGCTCTTCGCGGTCACTCGCGAAGCCTGAATTTGGCGGTGCAACAAGATGGTGGCTTGAGGCGGACTTGAACCGCCGACAACACGGGTATGAACCGTGTGCTCTAACCAGCTGAGCTACCAAGCCTCGTCATCTTGTGCGTGCTTGACCCAAAGGCCCAAGCCCGGAGCATCTAACCAAGGTCGCATCCCTGTCAATGGCTGCGGTGCGCGACCCCTGCAAGCTGGATCACCGCTCCCGCCAACACCGAACAGAGCGCCAAAGCCGAAAGCCGCCAAATCAGCGGTACTTTGAGCATCCAAGACGGGCTCCGATCCGGCCATGAAACACTTAAAAATACCAGTCCGGCCAAAGCCAACTGACACACAGCCACCACGCTCGCGAAGACGAATTCCACCCAGTCATCTCCCCTCGGGATAGCTGACACCCTGAGGATACACCGGGTGCCACGCTTTATCTCCATCATCGATTCGATATCCTCCCGTGTGGGTGCCTTGAGCGCTTGGCTCACACTGTTGATGGTCTTGGTCGGTTCCTTCAACGCTGTCGCGCGGTATAGCGGAAAATTCATCGGACTCAACTTGAGTTCAAACGCCTACATCGAGCTGCAATGGCAGCTGTTTAGCATGATCTTTTTGCTCGGTGCTGCCGCCACGCTCCAGCGCGACCAACATGTGCGGGTCGATGTCCTTTACAGCCGCCTAAGCATCCGCAACAAAGCTTGGTTGGACATCATTGGCGGCCTCATATTTTTGTTGCCATTTTGTGCGTGGTCCCTGTTTTTATGCTGGCCCGCGGTGCGAAATTCTTGGGCGGTCTTGGAGGTTTCACCCGACCCAGGCGGACTTGTGCGCTACCCGATCAAAACCATGATGATGGTTTGCTTTGCCTTACTCTTCGCCCAAGGCTGTGCCGAAATCGGCAAACGCATCCTGATCCTAAAAGGCGACGAGCCATGAACCCAGATTTGCTTGGTCCCTTCATGTTCGTGGCTGCTTTTCTGCTCATTTTTTCTGGCTATCCCGTGGCCTTCGCGCTTGGCGGGACAGCCCTGATATTTGCCGTGATCGGTGTCTCTTTGGACATCTTTCAATGGACATTCCTTTACGCCTTTCCAGAGCGGCTGTTTGGCATCATGTCCAACTATGTGCTGCTCGCGGTGCCCTTCTTTATTTTTATGGGAACCATGCTCGAGAAGTCCAAACTCGCCGAAGACTTGCTCACCACCATCGGCGCGCTCTTTGGAGGCCTGCGGGGTGGACTGGCCTTGGCTGTGGTCTTCGTCGGCGCATTGCTGGCCGCGGCCACCGGCGTGGTCGGCGCGAGTGTGGTGGCGATGGGCCTCATCTCTTTGCCGGTCATGTCCCGCTATGGATACGCACCATGGCTGAGTACTGGGGTCATCGCCGCCTCGGGGACTTTGGGCCAAATCATTCCACCCTCCGTGGTGCTGATCGTTTTGGCCGACCAGCTGGGCGTGAGCGTAGGCGACCTTTTCGTTGGTGCATTGGTTCCGGGCATCATGCTCGCGACAATGTTCGGGCTTTTTGTGATCGGGGTGGCTTATTTTAATCCCGAAGCTGCACCCGCCTTACCCGCTGAGGATCGGACCGAGCGCGGCATGGCCCTGGCCAAACGTGTGCTCTTTGTGATGGTGCCGCCTCTGTTGCTCATTCTCGTGGTCTTGGGCAGCATCTTTTTTGGCGTGGCCACCCCCACAGAGGCCGGTGCCCTTGGGGCCACGGGCGCGATGGCCTTGGCGGCTGCCAACAAACGGCTGACCCTCAAAGCCCTCAAGGGTGCAATGGAAGAAACCAGCCGCCTCACCTCGATGGTGCTGTTCTTGCTGGTTGGCTCAACCGCTTTCGCTTTGGTCTTTCGGGGACTTTATGGCGACATTTGGATCGAAGACCTGCTGACAAACCTACCAGGGGGCGCGGTAGGGCTGCTCGTTGTGGCCAACCTCACCATTTTTGTACTCGGCTTTTTTATCGATTTCTTCGAGATTGCCTTTATAATTTTGCCCTTGCTCGTACCCGCCGCTTCGATCTTGGGTATCGACTTGGTTTGGTTTGGGGTGATGATCGCCATGAACCTTCAAACCAGCTTTCTCACGCCACCCTTCGGTTTCTCCTTGTTTTACCTTCGCGGGGTGACCCCAAAAGAAATCCCAACCACCGAAATATACAAAGGAGCGATACCCTTTATTTTCATCCAGTTACTCGCCTTGGGTCTTGTCATTGCATTCCCTGAGCTGGTCACCTGGGGTATTCGGTAGCCAGAGCCAAAAGGACACACAATGCTTCGAACTTTAATTGGTATGGCCCCATTTCTGCTTGTCGGCTGTGCCACAGGCACACACAACAAACCAGGCCCGCAAGACGACACCGGCAGCATCGAAAGCACCGACACTGGCAGCATCGAAAGCACCGACACTGGCACCGACACCGATCCCCCCGAAGAGGAGATACCTGGCAGTCTCGTGGGCAGTCTCAATGAGGCCGATGGCAGCCCAGCTGTGGGGGTCACCATGACCTTGTGCAGCACATTTTGCATCTCGTCCCTCACCAATGAAAATGGTGAATTTAGTTTCGCAGAGACCACCGTGGGGGTTCATGTATTAGAAAACGCTCCCCTCGACGGGGATGAAAGCGATGATGGCGCCGCCTTGGCCGCCAACACCCCTCGGGTTTTCGACCTCATCAAAATCGATTCTGGCCAAGCCGTGACCATTGATAGGCCAATGGTTTTACGGAAGACAACCCAGACCTTTGAGGGCTTAAGTGGCGAAGTGGATTTGAACTTTGATTCTGGCCTTCGTGTTCGCTTTGATGCGGGCGCCATCGGCATTTCGGGCAACCCCCTGCCCTACCCTGCCACCGAGGTCACTTTGGGTACTTTGTTGCTGCCCGAGGCGGACTGGCCGACCGTTGGTTTGAATGGTTGGACCATCCACGCGGCTTGGAGCATGGCTGTCTGGGAAATGAAGATCGAGGACGGCTTTCAGGTCGACGTGACCCTGTCAGAGCCCTTGCCACCGGCCACTGAAGTCGGATTTTTGGTGGCCGACTACACCCATGGGTTTCTCTATGGGGAACTGTTTGAAGAAGCGGCCACACTCAGTGCAGATGGACTGACCGTCTCCACGAACAATGGTCTAGACCGAAGCACCATATGGATGGTCGTGACCCGTTAAGGGCATTCAAACCCCTGGAGAACCATGCGCAATTTTATCTTTATCGCCTCTGTCTTTACTTTTGGATGCAGCTCCAAAGCCGAAGATACATCCGGAGACACTTCCGCGCCGACCATAAACGCTGATACAGACGCTGATGCTGACGCTGATGCCGATGCAGACGCTGACGCCGATGCAGACGCTGACGCCGATGCAGACGCAGACGCAGATGCTGATGCCGACGCTGATGCCGACGCTGATGCCGACGCTGATGCTGACGCCGACCCATGCGAGGGCGTAGTCCCCACGGTGACCAACCTCTCACTCACCGAGCTCGCAGCCCGGCTGGATGCACGGACAAGCGGCGATGACGCATTCCAGCTCGTCAACGTCCACATCCCACACACCATCGACATTGTGGGCACCGACGCTACCGCCGCCTTCAATAATATCGACGCCATCGTGGCCGCCGTCGGAGACAATCTTGGTGCTGAAATCATCCTCTATTGCAAGACAGGCCCCATGAGCGTCGCAGCCACCACCGCCCTAAAAGACCTCGGCTATTGCCACATTTATGACCTTCCAGATGGCTACACCCAGTGGCAATCGGCTGGGTACCCAGTCGAGTAATGAAACCAATGACGGCGTGAGTATCGAGCGGACTTACAGCGCCCGCGGATAGGCAAACTTGGCATAGGCCAACTCCGCGGTAGAGAAGAACTTAAACTGGTCGGCTCTCGAGGCCCTCCAGTGCTTGTAAATCTCTGCATAGCCAGCATCCGCGGCGGCATAGTCCTCCAAAATCTGTGTCGATGCAGCGAAGGCACCCTCCATCAGATCCTCGGAAAATGGGCGTAGACTGACACCATGGGCCAAAATTCGCTTTAAGGCCGCGGGGTTTCGGGCGTCATACCGACGCTGCATCTCGACGCCCGCCTCCTGAATCGCACTTTTAAGAATCTCTTTATAGCGCGCAGGTAGCGACGCCCATGCCGCCTCTCCCACGTAAATACTCATGGCCGGCCCAGGCTCCCACCACCCGGGGTAATAATAGTTTTTGGCCACTTTATAAAAGCCGAGCTTCTCATCGTCATAAGGGCCAACCCACTCGGTCGCGTCGATTGCCCCACGCTCCAAGGCCGGGTAAATCTCACCGCCCGCGATGACCTGTACTGAAGCCCCCAGCGCGCTCATCACATCACCCCCAAGGCCCGGAATGCGAATCCGCAAACCCTTGAGCCCTTCCAGCCCAGACAGTTCCTCTTTGAACCAACCGCCCATTTGAGCACCGGTGTTGCCCGAAGAAAAAGAGCGCACGCCAAAGTCCGAAAACACTTTGGCCATCAACTCGCCACCGCCCCCTTCGCCGAGCCAAGCGGATTGCTGGCGCGCTGTCATCCCAAAAGGCACACAGGTATCAAAGGCCAAAGCCGGGTTTTTTCCGGTGTAATAATAGCTACATGTTTGACCGATTTGGACGGTTCGATTTTGAACTGCATCCAGCACTGCCAAACCCGGAACAAGCTCACCCCCAGGGTATACCCGGATATCGAAAGCGCCGTCGGTCATCGCAGATACACGCTCGGCCATAAACTCTGCCGCACCAAAAATGGTGTCCAGGGACCGCGGAAAGGAACTCGCGAGGCGCCAACGAATCTTCTTTTGAGCGCTCACGATAGGCGAACTACCCGCTGGACTTTTCTCGCCCCCGCAAGCTGAAACTGCCGCACCTACGCCCGCAAGACCAACCAAGGACCCACCCAAACTTCCAAGAAAATCCCGACGTTTCATGCCCAACACCCCCGAATGTGTGCGCATCAATAATCGACATGCCTAGTACATGCGCTGCTTTTTCAAGCAAGCTGACTTCAGACCGAGTTTACAGCCCTTCTCGTACATCTCCACGGCGGTTTCAACATTCATCCGAACCCCCAAACCCTTCTCGTACATCATGCCCAACGCCTTGCATGAGGAAGCATGACGGTCATCGCAGCCCCGCTCAAACCAACCCAGGGCGGTCACGAAATCTTGAGGTCCCATGCGCCCAGAGATGGCCAAAGCCGCCCCACGATAGCAGCCGTCGCTCGCCCCAAGATCACAACCCGTACCAAAAATTCGCAAAGCGCGCTTCAAATCAGGCTCACCCCCTGCCCCGCTTTCAAATGCGATCCCGAGCTCAACGCAAGCTTGGGCATGGGCGCGCTCACAAGCGTCTTTGTAAATGGCCTTGGCCCGTGGCGCGTCGGCCTCGCCTCCATCTCCAGCCATCAACATCATCGCCTGATTATTGCAGCCCCTGATCTCTTGCAAAGCACACGCCTTCTCAAAAAGCAGACGGGCCGACGCCTTGCTTTCGGCGCCATCGATTCCCTTATAGTGTCGCATCCCTGCTTTGTAGCAAGCTGCAGCCAGGTCACCCTCACAGGCCTTGGCGTACAAATCGACGGCAAAACGCTGGCTCTTGACCACGGCCTTTCCAGCGGCGTATGCATCACCGAAAAGCATACAAGCCTCGGAATCATTTTGCGTACACTGTGACCAATACGTGCTGATCTGCTGTTTGAGTTGAGGCGGTGCGCCACGGGCAAACTTAGGACGACTCAGGGCCGTACGCTCCTTGGATTTTTTTCCACCAAAGGCGGATGTGGTCACACACAGTAAAAGCAAAGCCATCCAAACACGCACATCAAACTCCTACTGGTCTGGGTTCGTCAAAGCAGCATCGACGGTGGCGAGACTCTCCGCCACCCCGACGGCATAGCGGGAATCGGGGTAATCTCGAGCCAACCCACGCAAATCTAGAGCGACTTTTCGAAACTCAGCCATTCGGTTTCCTTTGTCTCCAAGCTCCCGCGCGGCCAAAAATGCCACACCCGCAGCCTCTCGACGCTGATAAACCAGCCGGTCGACAACCTCTCTGTACAAAGTGACCGTCGCCGCGCCACACGGCTGGCCTTCACATACGGCAAGTTGTCTCCGGGCACCCTCAAGATCTCCGGCGCCCATGCGCTCGCGTGCGGAATCCATCACAGCCGTGGCACCGGCATCCGGGGGTACTATCGCCACTCGTTTTTTGACTTGATGGACCGCTGGCGCCGCCTCTACAGATGTGCCAATACGTTGGGCTGCGATCGAAGAAATCGGTACAAAATCTTGCTGATTAGGGTCGGCAACAGCGTCGGTGTCTGCGTCTTGGTTCCGTTTTTCAACCTCGACAAAACGCATTAAAAAACGCAGGGTCAAGTGCTGCGCGCTGGCACGCTCGGTCTTCATTTTATGACCAAGCTCCCATGCCGCCTCTAAGCGATCCCGCCGGTCCACATTCTCTGTTTCGGCAACGATCATGCGCTCTAGACGGGCCTGTACATCTGAAAAATCCACCGGCGCAACCGCATCGACCGAAGCTGCAGATGTCGTCGGCCCAGCGCCATATTGACGAACCACACAAGCGCTCGAAAGCCATAACGATAATAGAACTGATTTCATACGCTTCCCCCTATCACGGTGCATCCAAGCCGGTATCAGGATCGGCCTCAACCCGAGACACCCGCGCCATAGACTCTAAATCAACGGCCACAAATGCGGCCATCCCAACCGGCGAAAAATGACGGGCCCTGCCCACCAAAATACTCCTGCCATCAGGCGCGGCCTCATCGAGATCAGGGCCGTCAGCTTCTGGGGCCGTGGGTCGCGAAAGCCCCGTACCTTCAACCACTGCGACCCGCGAAAGCCCCTCTTCGATTTGCCACTCAGGCGAAGCAGCACCGGTGGGGACACCAAGCAAGCCAGCCGCCCCCAAAGCCTTGGCCGTTGCCACCCACACCGGAAGCGCACCATTGCTTCCCTGTAAACGCACCGAAGCCCGGCGCATGGGCGTGTTGTCGTCGTAGCCGACATAGGTCACCAATGTGTAGCCCTTCGCCCAGGTCCAACTCTCGTTGTTGAATTTCGGCACAAAGCCAGCGAATGCCGCGTTCTTGTAGCCATTGGTGGTGCCGGTTTTACCCGCCAAAGGCACCCGTACCCCTGCGACCGACACCGCATTGAGCGCTCGGCGACCCGTCCCCCAGCGCACGACATTTCGAAGCACATCTCCGACCAGACGCCCAGCCTGCGGGTCGATCACTGGCCTCGGCACCGGGTTTGCGCGATACAGAATTGCACCCGAAGCATCGCGAATCTCGGCGATCAACTGGGTCGAATGGCTTGGGCTTGGCACGGCCCCTGCCTCGGTGTGCCCTGGAAAATTCCAGACCTGGCCATCCATCAGCCCTTGATACAAGGTCGCAGCCTCCTCTATCGATAGGTCTACAGCCCCCAAAGGCATGCTCAAAACTGGTGGCAAGGCCTCCCGAACGCCAAAAGTCCGGGCGAGCTTGTCCATGTACCGAAGCCCAACCAAGCTGCGCATATCGGGATGATATTGAAGAATATTCCACCCATAAGGGTCAGCAGATCCCCACACCAAAAGCCGGCGCTTCATGGCCCCGTGAACTTGCGCCATAAGGCCCAAACTCAAGCCTGGCGCCACCTCGACTTTGGCTGTCACAGGCACACGCACCAAACCCATCACCCAGTCCATCCACAGCGCTTCGTTGACGGGGCTATGCACCCTCGAATCAAAGCCACATTGAATCGCGCCGTCCAAAACGCCAAGACGCGAAAACAAAGACATATCTGGCGGCGGCATATCTTCTGGGGTCACTGGCTCGTCATCAGAGACCCCAGCAGCCATCGCGCCACGGGCATCAGAGATCGTGTCCAAAAGCGCATTCACATCAGCGATACACACTGTCCCACGCTGGGCGAGTGCCCGATAACTCCTGTCGAGCGCCGTCTGTTTTTCGGCCACACGTGAGCCACTGGCCACCACCCGCGCATGTTCGGCCTCCAGGCCACGCCCGTAAAACAAGCTGCGCAAGGCCCGCCCAGCTTCGCTCTGTGGCCCGAGGGTGGACACCATTTCAAGTTTGGCGGCAACAAAGGCCATCTCACTCAAACGCGCATCGGTACTAATGACCCCCTCATCATCCCGAATTCGACGAATATAGGCCATCCATTCTTCGTCATCAGAACGGGTGAGACCGAGGCTTTGGGCCAACAACTCAAACTGCCCGGGCCCAAGACGGTCAGTCAGATGGGTCAGCAACCAGATGCTCCCAAGGTTCTCACTGCGTGTCCCCAACCATCCCAGGCTCACCCAATCCTTATTATCGTGGTCAGCCCTCGGATAATACCAAGTCCCTTCAAAGTGAAAGACATTGCTGCGGTTGTCGATGATGTCTGTCGGCGACCATCCCAATTGCAAAGCCGCATTATAAAGTACAGGCTTCCAGATGCTACCCAACTGCCGCCGTGCTGCGATGGCTCGGTTGAAATTCCGATTGTCATTGCCCCCAACCATCGCCCGGATTCGCCCTTCTTCGAGCAAAATGACCCCGCCTTGAAGCTTGGGTCGAATCTCTAAATCACATATGGGTGAGGTCCCGTCCTGTGAGCGGATGCTTACCAAAACTGGCGTGGGCTTGCGCACCAACGCCTCTATTGCCTGGCGGTGCTTGGCTTTGCCCTTGCCCCAGGTGTTGCCACCACTCGCCCGAGCGACAATATCCGCAGCACGCTGAATGGCGGCCTTGTCGAGCACACACCGCCCGTTCGGCAGTCGAAGCTCCAAACCAGCGGCCTCAAGACCATCGACCAGCAAGCCACGATGAAAGGTACCCGGCGCCATGGAGCGGCTGGGGTCAAATCGCGGGGGTGTTCCGGCATCCAGGCCAAAGGCATCCACACCCCCGCCCTCGATAAGCGGCCCAACCTCGCTGAGATGATGCCAAAGCGCATAGGTCGCCCCCCGCTGGGCCTGCTCATCGAGGGTTGTGACAATCGAAATACCTGCTGTCGAAGGGTTGTCGATGTTGAGAGACTCGAAAAGCTCGGGAAACGGAGCCGCCGCCAGCCGAGCCTCCACCTCATCCAAAATCACGTTGCTCTCATACTGAAAGCGTCCCTTTTTGAAGGGCAAATCTCGGGCTTTCAAATCGGCATAAACCGAAGCACTCAACACCCCCTCATCCCGCATGCGACCCAACACATAATGGGTGCGTTCTGTCGCACGCTGACGAGCCAATGAGCGGGCCTCAGCGGTTGCGCCAATGAAGGGGTTGTATCTGGCGGGCGCTTTGACCATTCCGGCCAAAAATGCAGACTCCAGGGTGTCGATCTCCGTGATATTTTTATCGAAAAAATACCGTGCCGCAATGCCCAGGCCTCGCCCATTACTGCTCACATGGAACTGATTGGCATAAAACTCGAGGATCTCCTGTTTGGAATAGGCCGCCTCCAAGCGGAGGGCATTCAGCAACTCCGTCCACTTGCTTTTCAATGAGCGGTCCGGTCGGTAGTACAGGTTTTTAGCCGTCTGCTGACTGAGGGTTGAGCCCCCTGCCACCATCCGACCCGCCTTGATATTTCGAAGCATCGCCCGGGAAATCCCAAACACATCAAAGCCGACATGGTCCCAAAATCGTTTATCTTCTGCTGCGACGATGGCCGACACCCAACTGCTTGGGATGTCCTTATAGGGGACATAGGTGCGGTGTTCTCGGGCAAAAAACACCCCGATTCGCTGATGGCCATCTCGGTATAGCACCGCCGACTCTTGGGCGATGACGCCCCGAATATGCGCTTTTGCGATGTGCTCGCCAGGGTGTTTGACAATCGTGTCCCGGTAAACCCAAAAAGCACCCGCAAAGGCCACCACAACCAACACGCCGACCACAGCCATCAGGCTTATAAAACCACGGCGATTCAAGCGCGCAGCTCCGTCATCACCCGAAACAATGCACCAAAAGACCCGTCGAGGCCATGAGCTTGTGCAGCATTTCGGCATGCTGTACTGAGTGTTTTATCGGTCATCGCACACCCCAACACCTCAGCGAGGCGATCTGCATCCCTCACGTCATCCAAAACCAGCCAGGGCTTCGGCAAAATCTCCGATGCGCCATTTCTAGACGTTGTCACGACCGGCACCCCACAAGCCATCGCCTCGAGCACGACATTGGCCGAGGGATCATAGCGCGTGGGCAATACCATGGCATGGGCCCGGGCAATCAACGGTGCGGTATCCGACACCTCACCCACAAAGTGTACTCGATCTGCCACGCCGGCCGCTCTGGCCCAGGCTTTCGCCCGAGCGGTCACCCCACCCACGACCACAAGCGCCACATCGGGCAGGTTGGCGATGGCCAAAATCGCGGTGTCCAGCCCTTTCCGGCGGGCGTCGTGGCCGACAAATACGATTTCAGGCCGTTGGCTCCGTTGGCCAGGCTTGAAGTGCTCTAAATCTACACCATTTCGCACCAACCGAAGCTTGGCCGGATCGATTGCATATAAATCACGCAGCTCATCAAAAACCATCTGGCTGTTAACGACCACCAAGCCAGCATCCGCACAACTGCGCTCATCAAGCCTTTGCATCCACGGCCCCAAAAGCCCGCCGCCGACCTGCTGACGAAAAGCCCCGTGACATCCGGCACCGGCCCTGTACACACCGCCGCGCCCGCCGCGTTCAAAGTGCAAAAACCCACGATAATCGTCGACCGGAACCCGCGACACGGCCGAAGCCAAGCTCATGGCCTTCCACACCACACCCCGTCCAGTGCTGCCCAGGCGCCGATGGCGGATTCCGTCTACACCGCCGACAAATTCATCGCACCACACATCGACACAGTGCCCTTCCCTGACCATCCATTGGGCAAACCCATGGGCCACACGCTCCATGCCGCCGACGGGGCCAAAGCGCCTCACACAAATACCAAAGGTCATCGCCTGCCCTGCCTCAAGTAGAGCATCCCCCACTTGAGCATCACAGCCGTGGCGCCAAGCATGGCCAAACACCACCCTCGAGCCCCGTCGCGAAAGCCCTGGCGGAGCACGATGGCCTTCAAAAAATGGGCCACAGGTCTAAACACCAGGTCCACGACCCTGCCCCGCCTTCCGGCTTTTATAGCATCGTCCACAAATAGGTTTGCGTATCGTCCAATATCCGACAATTGCTCATCCAAACTCCGAAACGGGTAATGCTGGATATCACCATCGAGCAGAACCACGGGCCCGTCCACCTCGACCCGCTCATGCACACTACCGCCAGCCCACAACCCCTTTCGTCGGTCATATAGGCGAACTGCGCGGTCTGGGCGCCAAGTACCAAAACCGATTGCCGCCCCCATCCAATGTCCTTGGCGGGCCATCTCAAATCCAAATGCTTTGGGGGTTTTAAGGGCCGACTGTATCGATGCGGCCAGCACTTCATCCACACGCTCATCCGCATCCAGCCCGAGAACCCAGTCATATTTGGCCCACCCGGCTGCCCTGTTTTTTTGATCACGATACCCAGGCCAGTCGGTCTCAATCACCCGCGCACCCAAGGATTTAGCGATGGCCACGGTGGCATCGGTAGAGCCACTGTCTACGACCAACACCTCATCTGCAAAGCGAACGCTCTCGATCGCCGCCCCAATCCGATCCGCTTCATTGGCAGCGATGATGGTGACAGTCAGCCCGTTCACGTTGAAGCCCTCGGTGTCTGGGCTTCGGTTAACTTAAGCCCATGTTCCACAACAGCTATCACGATGCCCGGGCCGCCTTTCGAAACCAGGCCCAGGCAGCCGGCGGCACCATGTACGCCTGGCCGCTTCCCACCCAGCAAGCGGACGCAACTGAGCCCTTAACCATCGACGCCGCGGTGTTTGGAACGGGCCGAAAGGCGCTCGTTTTATCGAGTGGCCTGCACGGGATGGAGGGCTTCGCGGGCAGTGCGACTCAATTGACCTTTATCAAATCTCATCTTGCCCAGAGCCCGAGCGCTGACCGCCGCATCGTGTTGCTTCATGTGATCAACCCATTCGGCATGGCGAATCTCCGCCGGGTGAACGGGTCGAACGTGGACTTGAATCGGAATTTTTTGAGGGATAAACAGCAATATCAAGGCAAAATTAGCGCTATCCGCGGCCTTTTGCCCGGATGATGAAGTGTGGAGAAGCACCGTTATCGAAGGGGGTATGAAGGTCGCGATTCAGGCGATCGCACGCTTGAATGCTTGACCATTGGGGTCCGCTTGCATAGCAGTGGACCGCTGGCGACGTAGGCAAGTGGTAAGCCAGAGGTTTGCAAAACCTCCATCCACCGGTTCGAATCCGGTCGTCGCCTCCATTTTTAACACGGGGCATCCTCAACCAGGGTGCCCCGTGTTTGCGTTTCATCAAGCCAATACGCGCAGTTTTTTCACCCAACAGCTCGCCAACAGGAATATGATGCCCCATCGAAAGAGAGTGCTGTGAACCCACGTTTATCCCTCCTCATTGCCGGGCTCTTGTTGACAGCCACCAAGGCCTCTGCACAAAGCTTGGGAGATGGTGCCACGCGCCCTCCCGCCGAGCCACCACAAGCCCCCGAAGCCCTCCCCATCATCAAAACACCGACCGTGCGCACTTTTGTTCAGGCCGAGTACCCTGCTGGCGCAAGCGCTCAGGGCATCGAGGCCACCGTGAGGCTGGCGATCGCCCTCGACAAGACAGGTGCAGTCACCGACGTTCGGATCGACCGACCCGCAGGCCATGGTTTTGACGAAGCCGCCATTGCAGCGATCAAGCAGATGCATTTTGAGCCTGCAGAAAATGCAGACGGCCCCATCGGCGTTGCGATCAGTTTCGATTACAAATTCACCCTGTCCGCCGAGGTCAAAGCCACCGGGCCCCTGCCTGTAAACCTTGATGGCCACATCCGACGAATGGGCGATCGGACAACCATGGCCGCCGTAAACGTCAAACTACAAATCAACGGCATCCACTTCGAGACCTCCACAGACAAAGAGGGACGCTTCCAGTTCCGCGGCCTTCCCAGCGGAATGGCCTTTTCGACAGTCGAGGCTCCCGGCCACAAAACTGAGCGACAGAGCTTCCGCATCAAAGACGGCAAGGTCACCACGGCCAACCTATGGCTGCGCCCTGACACACAATTTGAAGCCGACGAAATGATGATCATCGAGGCAGAACGCCCAGAACCCGACATCACACGCCGCACCCTCACAGCGAAGGAAATACAACGCATCCCAGGTACTTTTGGCGACCCAGTTCGTGTGATTCAAAACCTGCCCGGCACAGCGCGCGCACCCTTTGGTACAGGCCTGGTGGTGGTTCGCGGCTCCAACCCAGAGGACACCGCCTTCTATGTGGACGGCATCCGGGTCCCTTTGATTTACCACTTGGGCGGCCTCGTCTCCATCATCAATGAAGACTTGGTGGGCTCTGTGGACTATCTTCCGGGTGGTTTCGGTGTCGAATATGGGCGCGCGACTGGTGGCGTCATCAACATCCGCACCAACCAAGATTACCCCGAAAACTTTAGAATTGAGGTGTCTGCAGACATTCTCGACGCTTCTGCAGTCATCAAGGGCCGGGTGGGTAAAAACAAAAAATGGGGCCTCACCGCCGCGGGCCGTCGCTCGTACTTGGACGCCTTCATCACGCCGCTCGCGGGCAGGAATGGCTTCAACGTCAAGCCTTATTGGTGGGATTACCAAGTCAAGCTCGACGACCTTGAAAAGAGCAACGGCAAGTTCTCGATTTTAATGCTCGGCTTTGGCGACCAACTGTATTTTGGCTCCCCAGGCGACTTTGCCCAAGGTACCGACCAGAGCACCCAAGGCGATGCCGACGTCCACTACGGTGCTCACCGCATCATCGTCCAACACAACCACAAATTCGACGACACCATCACCACACGCCTCAGTCCATCCCTCGGCTATGACACGGTCGGGTTTGGACTCGGAGACGCCTTCAGCTTCAACCAATGGAGTTGGATTATGGAGTTTCGCGGGGACGTGCTGTGGACACCGACCCCATGGTTCACCCTCCGACCAGGCCTCGACGTGCTTGGCGGCCCCTATCGGGTGGACATCACCTTGCCCTTCGATCCCGAAGCCATGACTACCTTCGATCCGATCGAAGAACGTGAGCCATTTGTCACCTCCTTTGACGGCACTTTCTGGTCCATCGATCCATTCCTTGAGGCTTGGCTAAAACCCATCGACGGCTCGGACACCCTCACCCTCATTCCCGGCATCCGATTCAACACCTTGGTCTTGCCCTATTACAATATTTCCAGCATCGATCCGCGGTTTTCGGTCCGATATTCGCCCTGGGAGAACACCACGTTCAAGGCGGGGTCCGGCATTTACCACCAGCCACCTCAAGGTGCAGACCTCGGATTTAATGAAACCGATATTCGCGTGGACTTTGAACGATCTTGGGCATCAGAAATTGGTGTCGAGCATCGGGTTTCCGACGCAATAGAGGGCGACATCACCTTCTTTTACAAACGTCTTGACGACTTGATCGTAGAGAACGAAGACCTTCAAACCAGTGCGGACCCTTTCTTTGTCAACGGTGGACAGGGGCGTGTTCGGGGCATGGAACTCATGGTGCGCCACAATCCAGTCGGTCGGTTTTTCGGTTGGCTGAGCTACACCTTGTCCTCTGCCGAGCGCTACAAGGTCCCCCTGCAAAGCCAACGCCGGACCCTCCCTTCTGAGGCAGATGAATGGCGCCCATTCGAATACGACCAAACCCACATTTTTGTGGCACTGGGCGGCTACGACCTCCCGAAAGACTGGGGCGTTTCGAGCCGCTTCCGATACGTCACGGGCAATCCACACACGCCCTATGACGGCGGCATCTACGACATCGACACAGGTGGGTACTTCCCGTATCAAACCGGCGACGCCCTGAATGAGCGATTACCTCCGTTTTACGCCCTCGATTTAAGGGTAGACAAGCGGTACACATTCAAGCATTGGTGGCTCGAGACCTATGTCGACCTGCTCAACATCATTCATGGCGAAAACCCCGAAGCTGAAGAGTATAATTACGACTACACCGAGTCGACCTACGTTCAAGGTTTGCCTTTCATACCGTCCATCGGTTTCCGCGCGGAGTACTCGTTTTGATTCGACTTAGCCTTTTTAGCCTGCTCATCTCCTGCAACGGCGACGGCCTAAGCCAGGAATGGCAACTCGACCGCATGCGCATCTTGGCTGTGCGTGCCACCGTCGACGGCGCTACCGACCCAATCCTAGGCACCCTGGCCGAGGCCCGCCCAGGGGACACCTTGACCTTTACATCCCTCACCTATGCACCCGACGACGACCCAATCGGTGGGCTGCTATGGATGGCTTGTCTACCCGAAGGCCCCTCAGCTTCAGGCTGCGACCTCGACCCGGTGCTTCCAACCCCTGACGATGATGCCCCTGAAGATGATTCGATCATCGGATTTGAGCCTATGTTTCCTCCAAAATGGGACATACCCCTTACAGCCTTGGACGGCCTTCCCGACTCGGAACGGGCAGAAGGGATTGCGGGCTTGGTCAACATCATCGCGCTCCCCTTGGCAATCACAGAGTCTCTTCCATCCCCAGGCCAAGAGCCAAACCCGGACGCCGAAGAAGAGCTGGACCCCGCTGATTTGGCGGTGGCCTTCAAGCGCACGCCTATCTCTGAGGCCGAGACCCCAAACCACAACCCTGACATCGTAGACTTTGTCGTCTCTGGCACCCAGATTGACGGGGCGACTGGCTTTAGCGCCCAACGGGGCCACATTTACATCATTGAACCCCTGCTCGCAGACGGCCACATCGAGACCTACGCATACACCCAAAACGATGGCACGAAAGTGTTTCGCTCAGAGGAGCCCTATTTTTCCTGGTACACCGAAAAAGGTGGCACAGAAGAAGACGGAGATGCCTTTTTCGATCAGGCATTCAGCCTACACCCCCACACCTCAGTAGAATGGACGGCGCCCAAATCCCCTGGCCTTCTGACCCTCCATGTGGTCGTCCGCGATCGCCGTGGAGGCATGGGCTGGGCAACGCTCACAGTCAACGTTTTGTAAGAAGCAACTATTTTGAATTTGAGGGTCGGCTAACGGTCGCTGCCCCGAGATTTCGCACCATGATTTGTGGGCCATAAACCACCTTGATGTCGCCACATTCGGCAAGCGGAAATGGTGCTTTCTCCTTACATTTTAAGCCGATCACTACCCGTGGCCGAAGCAGGTGAAACCCGACCTTTGGCAGTGCCGGAAGGGCCACGTCGACTTGAAACTTTAGCCCCTGCGAGCCAACCTTCATGGCCGGCGCCAAGGCCCCACAAGCCTTCGGCGCAGTTGGCAGAAATTGAGCCGAGTCGGCGTCAAAAAGCATCCATGTCAAACCACGGCATGCGGGCACAAACACAGACTCCAACGTGGACACAACGGACACCTCATTTGGGCCACTGACCACGATCTTCACCGGTGTGGACTGCCCAGCGATAGCCACCATGCCGACGATCCAAATCCACATTCAAGCCTCCAAAGCCGTGTTGGGCCCACCCACTTTATCGGAACTGGGCCTCAGTGTCTGACGATTCCTCTACAAACGACACCCCCAAAGCCGTGTTACGGTTCGCGCCACGGGGCTCTGTTTCTGTGCGCAACTCGCGCATAGGAGAGGGTTCTTGATTTTGGCGCCTTTGGCGATGACGCTCATTTTGGCCTCTGGAGACACAGAATGCGAACATTCAAGTCCCTCAAAACCTGGCTTGCGGCCACAGCCCTTGTGGCGGGACTGCACACGCCTGCCGCAGCTGCGGATCATCCCGCGGGCATAGCCCTTAAAGATGCGCAAACGGGTAAAGGTCCGCTAAACGCCGTCCAAAACCGCTTTTTCCTGAAAGAAGGGCGCATCGAGACCACCCCCGTCTTGGGCTATGTACCCAGCGATCCGCTGGTTCAACGCTATGTTGGCGGGCTGATAGGCGCGTACCATTTCTCAGAAACCTTAGCCGCAGAGGGCATCTTTTTATACTCCCCAGACCTTGGAGAGAACGACCTCAAGGGCCTCACCCACACATTGGTCAGCATCGCGGCCAGTGGAAATAGTGGCGGAAACTTTCAGCAACCC
>OBJC01000068.1_pt1 | contig 20670 bp, 16 predicted proteins | sample 1481521 | NCBI WGS metagenome assembly OBJC01 (sample SAMEA2341961, study PRJEB22496) | metagenome | biome: marine; feature: hydrothermal vent; material: water | place: Pacific Ocean | collected 2011/2012 | reverse complement strand
CTGTCCACCTGCAGAGATGGCCAAATCTGCGCGGCCATCATTTTCAAGCCCAAACATGGGTATGCCTGAAGGTGACATGACGGCTTTATGGGCCCGATAAGGCTTGGTCATGGCGGCGAAATAGGTCAGGTCCTCTTCAAAGCCCATCCCATCGGCCACTTGGTCGGTGTCAAAGTCTGTGTTGAAGTGGTGACTCGCTGGCTTGTTAAGAAATTCATCTTCCGCCAATCCCATGAGCTTCCAGCCAAAGGCCGTGTAGTACATGTAAATTAAGTTGCCATCGGCGGTAATTTGGGGTGACTGTGCCCCTCCGATCACATTGGTCAACTGCTTAAACTCACCGTTTTGTGGGTCGTAGCTGAAGATGTTGAAGATGCCTGTGGGGTCTGCTGAGAAGTAAATTTTACCGTCAACCGCAGACCAGTGAGCATCGAGCTCTTCCCAAGCGTCCACCATAATGGGCCGCAAATCAGAACCATTCTTGTTCATGATGTACAGGTTCTGTTGGTAGTTACGGAAAATCCCAAGCACCAACTGCTGGCCATCGGGTGACCAATCAACCACCTGCAACCAGGTTCCGTCCTTGTATTGGGTCAGGCTCTTTTTATCAGAACCATCAAGCTTGATGGTGGTGAGGTTGAGTGTGCCATCGGTGTATTCGAAATACGCGAGGGTTTCGCCATCGGGGGCCATGGCGGGATCAGACCCACGCTCAGTGTTGGGAATCTGCCTGAATGTCCCCTTTTCATGCTTAACCGACGCGCGATTGGGCTTGAACCACTTGCCTGGTCGCTTTGGCGCGATGGTCTTGACGACACGATTTCCGTAATCCATATCCCGACTGGGCAATTCGAAGTGCCACAGCTTTTTCCAGTTGTAACCTTCGATGTCGTCATGAATACCGAGCTTGGTCAACACATTTTGGCGGTGATGGTTTTCGCGCCCCGTCAGGACAATCGCATCTTTACCAGGTACAAAATCCCAACCATGTTCAAAGTCGGCAAGAATGCCCGTCTTGTTGAATGCCGCGTTGGCAAGCCGAGCACCGTCCTTGGGACCCTCTCCGCTGAAATTCCAGAAGTTACGGTCGTCCCCTTCCATAATCCGAACCATAGAGCGGTTGAGCACCCCTACCCAGCGCCCATCACCAGAGGTGCGGGGCTCGTATTGGTAGTTCCCTGAGCGTTCGCGGTCTTTTTCTTGTTGCCATTTGGGTTGAGACTCAAACTCATCCCGAGCGCTCGGGTCGGAAAAATTGGTCTCCATGGGGCCGGCACCCAGCTCGTGGCCCACAACCTCACCTTCAGCTTTTACTGTGGCGTATTGCATTTGGTAACGCTCGGTGATGTACTCCACCCAGTCGTCATACAACGCCTCTGCGGTAATCCCAAGCACATCTTCGACCACGTTGACCCACTCAAAGCGCCAACGGCGTCCGTGCTCTATGGCAAAGCGTGCATATGTGTCGTCTCCAAAGCGCTGACGAAGGTACAAACCAAAGTTGTACCCTTGCTGATAGTAGCGCTCTGAGTCGCCCCAGCCCCACTTTCCGAAACGTGCGTGCCATTCGTCATAAGTGAGCAGACGGTCCTGCAGTACTGTCATGCGGATGTTCTGGTCACGGCTGGTGGTCCACCAGTTGTAGCCCGTGTTGTCAGACCAGTACTCAGCCCCACCCTCAGTCCAAAAGACAGAGTCGCCATCGGCTAAAATGACCTCGGCACCCACAGCGACAGAGCGTTGGCCGGTCACATCGTTGTTGATACCATTTTGGTACAAACCACCGAGCATCACGCCCTGGATACCTTCTGACATAGCGGCGTTCGCCTTGAGCGATACCACATGGGCAAATTCATGGACGAACACATCCGAGAACCACTCCATCCGCCCACGACCCCGGTAAAAAATACCACCTGGGTTGGCAGAAATCTCAACCCAATCCCATGATGGAATCGTGAAGCCAGTCAGTTCATCACCTTGGTTTAGGACAACAACGTGCACTTTTTCAGTCAAGAAGTAGTTGAACTGGGCGCACATTTTTGGCCAGACTTCTTCTGCAGCCTTTGCCATCTTTCGCGCGGACCACTCACCGGTCAAAGCATGGGGGTTGCCCTCGGCTTTGGCCACCCTGCTCACAGGATAATGGACCATATAATGGTCGGTCTCAATGGTGTACCAATCCAAGTCTGGATGGTTGTAGGCAAAGCTGAACTTGGCATGTGCACTACCTGAAAAGGCGGCGACACATATCAAGGCTGTCCCCAGGACAAATGAAGCAAAGCGGCGAAGCGTGGTGGCGTTCTTCATCATCAATACCGAAGTTCAATTGAAGCGGAATAAGTCGTTCCGCGGGTGGGGTGAATCTGCTCGAGCGGGAAGAACTGAAGGTCCTCCCCTTTCAGAGACTGCCGAACATCAAAACACACATCGACACCACGGCTGAGGTTGGCGACCACGCCGATTGACGCGTCCATGGCTGCCCCATCTGACCCTTCGACCGGAATCAAGTTGGCATCACCCAAAAGGGTGTCCGAGGCCGTACCAATTCGGGTCTCCATTCGGTTTTGGATATACCAGGTGTTGTGCAGCGCGAGCGGGCCGACCTGGACCATAAAGTCCACATCATAGTCAACCAAGTCACCGGGCTTAATGCGCGCTTGAAACTGGTGAAACTCCGTCTCGATCATGTAGCCGACCGCAGCCGAAAACCGATGGGTATATTTGGCGCCAACCGTCATGGCAAAAGGCCCGACCTGGCGCTTTCCTCTCAGGCCAACGCCCATGTCTGGGGTGCCTGTGCTCATCACGATATTGTTGAACGTGTTTGGCCCACCGATAAAGTTTCCGGGTGAATCATCACCTGCTGGCGCTTTGTAAAAGACCTCAGCGATGACCGATGTGGTGGGTGCTGATGACCGGTAAAGCTCGAGCCGATAGCCGAAGGAGGGATCGCCTAAACCATAAGATGATGTATCAGTGCCAAGCCGGTCGTTGGTTAGTCGCGCATAATGCATGGGAATTCGCCACCACAACTCTGCTCGGCGAGCCAGGCCAAAGCGAACCGTCAAAGATTGGGTAGAATAAGCCCACCGCGCATCTTCGAAGCTTTGGGCTTTGCCATCTTCATCCCAATATCCGTCGGTGATCTTTTGCTCATGGCCAATCGCGGCCTCGAGCCAGCCTTTACCGATAAGTAATGGCCGCTCAACCTCGCGGGCGGCCAAGGCGTCGCGCATGGTCTTGGCCTCAAAACCTCCCGCAAAGGCGGTGCCACCCAGCAAAGTCGCGAGTAGGCAGGGAATTGAGCGGTGCATAAACGTACCTCTATCGAAGAAAACAGGGTGTGCTATGTTTCCCGCTATACGGCTCATGTCAAGTACCTGAGCGCACTTCGTTTGCCTCGGTGACGGTGGTGCAAACTCGTTTGACCCACGCTATTCCAGAGGCTAATCCGCCCAGCAGTAAAAAGGGTGGACCTGATGACTCAAAATCCAAGCACGATCGGCCTCATGTTGGCGCTGCTCAGCGGCTGTATTCTGCCTCAGGCCAAAAGTGGGTCCGAGCCTGCGATTGTCGGCCAAGACATTCGGCTTACCATCCTCCACACATCCGATGTTCATAGCCGCCTGCTGCCTTATCACTTCGAACCCTCATACACCGATTCAACCGTTCTGGGTCTGCCCAAGCAATCATCTGAAGACTGCCAAAGCGAATACTGTGACCACAACCCCTATATATATGGTGGCATCGGTCGTATCGGGGCCATTTTGGACGAGGAGCGCGCCAAAGCCGGACGCGTCCTTCATCTCGATTCGGGCGACAGCTTTCAGGGTGCATTAATTTTCAATGAGTTCGATGGTGAAGCCGAGATGCGGCTGATGACAGAGATCGGTCTAGATGCAGCCGTGGTCGCCAATCACGAATTCGATAAAGGTGCGGCCAACCTGGCCAAGCAGTACGGCAGTTGGGGTGGATTTGACCTTCTCGCTGGCAACTATGACTTCGAGGATTCGGACCTTCCCTGGGCGCCAGCCTTAGACAAAATGGTATTGCCCAGCCGGCTTTATGATTTGGACGGCCTCCGAGTTGGCGTGATCGGCCTTGGGAATGTGTCTTCTCTAAACTCGATCTATGACGAGTCCAACTCCATGGGCATCAAAGTCATCGAGCCTGAGGAGGTACTCAACCGGGAGTCTGCGCTCCTCCGTACCCAAGGTGCCGACATTGTCATCGCCCTGTCCCATATGGGATTGCATGAGGACATCCATCATGCCAAAACCATTGAGGGAGTCGACATATACATCGGCGGGCACCACCATATTGCCACCCGCCCACCGATCGTTGTCACCAATGAAAAGACAGGAAGAATCGTCCCAATCGTGCACTCTGGTGCCTTCTCCAAGTTTGTGGGTCGGGTCGACTTTGTCATTCGGGACGGTGTGATTCAGAGTTTTGAGCACACCCTCCGCCCTGTTTATAACTATCCAGGAGAGGACGGCATTTTCGTGCTGCCTCGTAAACCAGAGGTGGTGGACATTCTCGAAGAGTACGAGGAAGCCTTGGCGACCCAATACAATACGAGTCAGGTCATCGGGTACGCGGGCGAGACCCTTCGTCGCTATTCAGTCACCGGCGGTGACAGCATGCTCGGGAACTTCACCGCAGAGGCCATGCGCTTTTATCCTGGGGTAGAAACTGAAATCGCGCTCACCAACACCATGGGTATTCGTTCGGACATCCCAGCTGGCGAGATCACGGTGGACGCCCTCTTCAACGCGATGCCCTTCGACAACACCATCACGACGATGTTCTTGTCAGGGCGAGAGATTCAGGAGGTTCTGGACTTTGTGTCCAGCCGCTCCACCGACCGGGGCTGCTCAAGCCAGGCACAGGTGGCCGGCATCTCGTTTGCGATGGTTTGCGACCCGGACAATCCCCGGGCTGAAGACATTTTCATCAACGGCATCAAACTCGACCCTGATGGTACTTATGAGTTGGCCACCAATAACTACATCGCCCACGGTGGTTCAGGGTTTGAGGTTTTGGAGCGGAATACCACCCAGGTGGACACCGGAATCTCAATCCGTGATGTGGTGATGAGCGCGTTCATTCAGTACCACACGCTGCCTCAACCAGAGGCCGGTGTGTGCGTGGAAGACCAACGCATCGAGACGCGGAAATGACGATGAATATACTCTTTTGGTTAATGACGAGCTGCGCCACCCCTGAACGGGAGATTGAACGCTTTGAGCCGACATTCTTCGAAGTCACCGGGGTTTCCGAGGACCTAGAACCATCGTCAGACACTGGCGGCGAGGCCCAAGGCGAAAAAATCCTAGAATACTCAAACGCCGAACGTACGGTGGTTGTGACGGGTGCCACCCTGGATAGAGAGGCTCAACCCTATGATTATAATGGGCGCGTGAAGGTCTCCATTCGGCCCGGCGTCATTTCATCCATCCTTGGGGGCACCTCAGAAGAGGATCCCTGGGGCAAGAAGCATTGGTATGTTCAAGCGGTTGATGGCCAAGTCACCACCACCGTGACATACGCCTCGGCATTTGGCCAAACTCGAGTTTGGTTGACCGCCGCTGCCGACCCAGGAGAGACTGCCTCGGGTCATGCTACCGGCGTCACAGAGACCATCCCCATCCAGTTGCCAACGATTCCGCAAATGCAGGACGTCAGCCAAATGGACGTCAAAAACCCGCACGCGACCAGCCCTTTGTTCGGCGAGTTCGTCACCATCCGTACAGAAGACCGCCAGGTGGTCGTCACCGAGGTGGGTGCGAAGGGTTTTTGGGTTTCTGATCTGGGGGGAATCGACGAAACACCTGCAGCGGTGGCCGGCGAGTACCGCGGCCTCTTTGTCTACTCCTTCAACAAACCAGAGGGCGTGGCTGTGGGAGATCGTCTTGGTCTACTCGGCGGTGGTGTACAAGAATATGTTGGGGTAACCCAACTCTCCTTCCCCCTATACGAGCCCATTGAAGGCGAAACACTGCCGGTACCCGCCGCTGCCGTTTTACCGCCAGAATCTGCCTGCGAGGGTTCAAGCCCTGCCAACGACTACCTAGAGGCATTCGAGTCGAGCCTGGTCACAATTGAACTGGCGACGATTCCAGCCAACTTTCAGTCGACCGCCTCTGGTGAAGATGCCCACAGCGCCTTCGAGACCTATGACAAATACTGGCAGTGGCCAATAAAGCTGGATAGCGGCTGCGAGTTGATGGTCATCTCCAACATTGCCGTCCCTGGGTACGACCCAACAGCCCACGCGGGTGAAACCATCGGCCCGATCACCGGCCTCCTCAGCTACGTCCAAGTCTCTGGAGACCCATGGATTTTACTGGTTCGGGGCCCAGACGACATGCCATTCATCGACGCCACGACTGAAGAAAATGAAGAAGAAGCCACCGATCCGGCAGGTCCAACCTGGCCTCTAGAGTATGGCGACACCCACCCAACCTCTCTTTGTGAACACGACCACGTGGGCGATCATTTGCGCCCTACCAAGGACTAAATCATGGTTTTATTACTCGCTCTTTCCAGCCTCGTTCACGCGGGTGAGTTCATGGATGTTTGGGTCACCTCAGCCTTTGAGGACACCAACATCAATGCCGGCCCAGAGGCGTCCAGCCCCTCAGCCAACTTCGTTCAACGGGGTAACCGCGCTTTTTTCGAAGACTATGAGAGCCGCTCAAGCGATGACATCTCTCGCGCTCAATTGGTGCTCTTTCGCCGGGATGAAGGAAACTGGGCTGGGTGGTCCACCGAGGCAGCCTTCGTCTTGCGGTACACACCCTACCTCAACCCGGATCAAACCGAGCCTGGCACCTCACTTGAAGACGACGGCTCATATGTCCGAATCATCAAGGCCCTGCCAGGGACCGACCACACGGTTTCCCTGACTGGATACGCAGTCGACTCCGGCCGATTCCGGCTTGGCTACTCCTACGACCTGACCTGGGGCGGAAAAGAGATTCACAGCTTCACCACGGGCGCAGCACCCGGTGTGCGTGTTCAGTGGCAACAGGGTGGAAACTACGCTTTTGGTGGCGTCAAGACCGCTGTTGGGGACTATGTAGACCCCGAAACCCGGCTGAAGCGCAACCAAGCTTATTATGGATTTTTGGTCGGTGGCGGAATCCAGCCCACTGACAACCTCAAGCTAGAGGCCGGCGCTGGCTCTTTTGAGCAAGGGCAAATCCAGAATGTAGACTTCACCACATCGACCCTGTACGGCGAGCTCATCAAAGCCTTCGGCTATTCAGGGCAAATCGCTTGGCGGTCCACCGATGCGATCGATTGGATCGAGTCTGCCGACCTAAAGCTCTACAAGAACTCACCTGAATTCGTGAAAGATAGCTATATCTCCCACCGCCAAATCGATGGTGTCGGCGTGCTGGTTCAGGCTGAAATTGACCGTCTTAGCCACAACCTACTCGACCCGGTCAACGGGGACTCTACAGTCATCGAGACGGGAACTGCTGGTGACCTTCAAACCTTGTTCGTCGTCGACTCCACCACCATTGGCGTGGATATTGTCTACAAGGACTTGGCCTACATCCTGTTCAATGTGCCTGGACTCACCTCGGGTGTCGCCATGAATCCAACGATGGACCAAACCCCACAATTGTACGGTCGCCTCAAAGCCTCTCACTATTTTGAGAGCGCACACATCGCCCCAAGCGTTGGTGTGGGCATGATGCAACCCGCCACATATTCAACCTCTGGCGGCACTTTCGTCCAATACAGTGAGCGGGACAAAGAGCAGGTGCCTCGGGGCCAAGAACCAGCCCCGATCCTGTCTGGCCTGGTCGGCGTTCAGGTCGACATGTCCAAATCAGTGGTGATAGTGGCCGAAGCCCTGTACACCGTCGACAACAACCAGTCTGAGTACGTCAAGACCGAGAAACGCCCAGAAGGCGACAGGGTATTGGCACCTTACGAGGAACGCGCAGTGCTCGGCATGAACGTGATCATGCGCGCTAGATTTTAATGATGGCGCCTTAGCGGCGTATGCCGGTCGCTCGGAAAGTTTCGTTATTTCGAACACGCCGGGTGACCGATACACTGCCATAGCCGTCGTTAGCGAGCATTCTCTCCAAGGCCTCACCGGTAAACCAATGGTGTACGGGTATCCTGAGCCGGTCGTAAACATCGGCGACGACCACATCAAAGGCCCAACGATGGTGGTCATGCACCGGTAAATGACGGACAAGATCACCGGCCACGGGCACATAGCGAAGCAGCTTGTATGGCGTGTGGCTGAACAGCCTCAAGGCTCTGGCGATGCCCGTACAGACCTGTTCCAAGTCCTTAGCCGGCATATTTTTGCTTATGTCTCGGACAAGCCTGCTGGCCAAACCTGTCATGCCTTGGCGCGGGCCATAGACCCACAAACTAAGGCGCCCCCCTGGCCTGACCGTTTGGCCGATGGCTTTAAATGCGGTGTGCGGGTCCTCAAGGTGGTGGAGCACCCCAAAGCAATAGCTCAGATCGAAAGTTGCATCTCGAAACGGTGGCCTGCAAATATCGGCTTGGACAATATGGGCCCGAGATAAATGTCCGGCATTTCGGAATGCAGCATCGACGGCTTCGGCGCTGGAATCGATTCCGACCACCTCAGCGCCATACCGAGCAGCGAAAAACAAGTGACGCCCAAAGCCACAGCCTGCATCGAGGACCACTTTTCCAAGAAAATCGGATGGTGCCAAGGGTGAAGCCAGATCCTGGAAGTTTTGCTCCCATTCCCGCCTGGATGGGTCGACCTGGGTGTGAGCATGTTTGGTGGATGGCCCTTTTTGGGCGCCGGTCAGCATCATCCGAGGCACACCGCCCTTAATCGCGAAGACACTGCCGCAGCCTCCACAGTACAGCTCACCCTCCATCACTTCCTGCTCCTTACGATGATCCAGATCTACCCCTGGGGGCGTGTCCCCGTCTTCGAAGTGACCGACAAATACATCCGAGCTTCGGGTTTTGACCGTCTCAAGCCGAAGATCAGGAAAACGGCACCCCGGACAAACCAGCCACGATAAAAGCCTGTATTTCACGTGTTTGGGCTCCTTTGCTACCAACGGCAACACAATCTTGGATTTTTAGCCAAAACAACCTGCGTGGGGCTCCACAATGCCATACGCGGTAGGTGCTGTACTGAAAAGTACTGCAATTTTCATTTAACGAACACACACCTTCGCCCTTACCAGACTCTGGTGTAGGGCGCTCGGTAGTAGAAGGTCTCAATGGCGACAAATGTCGAGACCGTCGACAGCGTAGTCCTCCGCTTTGCAGGGGATTCTGGCGACGGAATGCAGCTCACCGGTACCCAATTCACCAACACCTCAGCCCTACAGGGGAACGACCTTTCCACGTTCCCTGATTTCCCGGCTGAGATTCGCGCGCCTGCAGGAACGGTCGCCGGTGTCTCGGGGTTTCAGCTTCACTTCTCATCCAATGAGATTCGCACACCGGGTGATGCTCCAAATGTTTTGGTGGCGATGAACCCCGCTGCACTCAAGGCCAATATCGGAGATCTGAAAACCGGTGGTATGGTGATCGTTAACACTGACAAGTTCAGCGAACGTGATCTTGAGAAGGCGGAATACGAAGAAAACCCCTTAGAGAACGGAAGCTTAGAGGGATTTCAAGTCGTTGAGGTTGCCTTGAGTACCCTCACCAAGCGAAGCGTCGAAGAGCTCGGGCTAAACAACAAAGAGTCTGACCGCTGTAAAAACTTTTTTGCCCTTGGCATGACCTACTGGCTCTACAACAGAGACATGTCCGTGACCCAAACCTGGATCAAGGGCAAGTTTAAGGCGCCCTACGACCAAGCCAACCTCAAGGCTTTGCAAGCGGGTTGGAACTTTGCGGACACCATGGAGTTGTTCCACAGCTCTTACGAAGTTCCAGCTGCCAAACTCAAGCCCGGCACCTACAAAAACATCACAGGTAGCATGGCTTTGTCCCTCGGCCTGGTGGCTGCGGGCAGTTTGGCTAAACGGCAATTATTCTTGGGCGCCTATCCCATCACGCCAGCTTCAGATGTGTTGCATCACCTCTCAAAGTTCAAAGACTTTGGGGTGGTCACCTTCCAAGCCGAAGATGAGATCGCCGCCATATGTGCGAGCATCGGCGCAGCTTTTGGTGGCTCCATTGCCATTACGTCTACATCCGGCCCTGGTGTCGCACTAAAGGGCGAGGCCCTCGGCTTGGCCGTCATCACGGAGCTGCCACTGGTGCTCATCAACGTGCAACGCGGCGGCCCTTCTACCGGGCTTCCCACCAAAACTGAGCAATCCGACCTCAACATCGCTTTGTTTGGCCGGCATGGTGAGTGTCCTAACCCCGTGCTCGCCGCTGCAACCCCCTCCGATTGTTTCGAGGTCGCGCTCGAGGCGGTGCGCATCGCTGTTAAGTACCGGATGCCGGTCATGCTGTTGACTGATGGATACCTGGCTAACGGCGCGGAGCCTTGGTGCTTGCCTGAACTCGACAGCCTCAAGCCCATCGACTGCAACATCGCAACAGAGGACATCGCAGATGGCTTTCGGCCTTACGACCGGGACCCTGAAACCCTCGCCCGCCACTGGGCAATCCCAGGGACCAAGGGCCTTGAGCACCGTATCGGCGGCCTTGAGAAAGAGGATGGCACGGGAAATGTGTCCTACGACCCTGGCAACCATGAGCATATGTCCAATTTGCGCGCCGAGAAAATTCAACGCATTCAGGCAGACGTTCCGGATGTTGAGGTTTACGGTGACACCGATGGTGTCGGCCTCATTTCATGGGGATCGACCTTTGGCTCTGTCCGGACCGCAGTCGATGCAGCCAGGGCTGAAGGCATGAAGGTCGGCCACGTGCACCTTCGCTGGCTGAGCCCCCTCCCCGCCAACCTAGAGCAAACCATCAACGGCTTTGCAAAGGCTGGCGTCGCAGAATTGAACCTCGGCCAACTTCACCGCTATTTGAGCAGTGAGTACCTGATTGACATGGCCTCGATCACCAAGATCCAGGGTCAACCATTTAAGTCCAGCGAGCTCATCGCTGAAATCAAAAAGCTCAGCTAAACGGAGTCACACATGTCCACCAACGAAGAAGCCGTGACCTACAAAAAGAAAGACTTCATGTCGGATCAGATGATCCGCTGGTGCCCAGGGTGTGGTGATTACTCCATCCTCAGCCAGGTCCAAACCGTCTTCGCCGGATTGGGAATCCCCAAGGAAAAGTTCGCAGTTATCAGCGGAATCGGCTGCTCAAGCCGCTTTCCTTACTACATGAACACCTACGGCTTTCATACCATTCACGGCCGCGCCCCCGCCTTCGCGACCGGACTCAAGTTGGCCAATCCGGATTTGAGCGTGTGGATGATTACTGGCGACGGAGACTCCCTCTCCATCGGTGGAAACCACTTCATTCACATCCTGCGTCGAAATGTAGATATCCAACTGTTGATGTTCAACAACCGAATCTACGGACTTACCAAGGGTCAATACTCCCCCACATCTGAAATTGGGAAAAAGACCAAGTCAACCCCCATGGGCTCACTTGACCACCCATTCGAGCCTTGTGCAGTCGCTTTGGGTGCCGACGCCAGTTTTGTGGCCCGGACGGTCGATATCTTTGTGAAGGACCTGCGCGGGGTCATCCAGGATGCTGCGGCCCATCGCGGCACCTCCTTCGTCGAGATTTTCCAGAACTGCAATATCTTCAACGATGGCGCTTTCAACGATGTCACAGATCGCAAGACAAGGGACGAGACAGTCGTTTTCGTTAAACATGGCGAGCCACTGATTTTTGGGTCCAAGGATGGCCCAAGGAAAGGCCTGCGTGTCGACAAACAATTCAGGCTTGAGGTGGTCGAGGATGTTGATCCTGAAAACCCAGGTGATGAAATTTTGGTCCACGACGAGACCAACCCAGTTTTGGCCAACCTTCTGGCTCGCATGCGTCCGCCATACCCAGTCGCCATGGGCGTCATCTTTCGGGTGAAAAGGGCGACATACGATGGTGGTGTGGCCGAGCAAATCAAGACTGCTCAACAGGTTCCTCTGGCCGGCGACCTAACAAAGGCCATTTACGGCGGAAACACTTGGGTGGTCGATTAGACCGTGCCAAGACCCATTGCCCAAATGAATGCGCCCAGTGATCTCCTGGGCGTTTTCTGTGATATCGATGACACTTTGACCATCGAGGGACGATTGGTCCCAGAGGTGCTCAGCCTGATGGCGTCAGCACAAAATCGGGGGCTAAAAATTGTCCCCATCACGGGGCGTCCTGGCGGATGGGCAGACCACATTGCACGTGCTTGGCCCGTTGATGGCATCGTCGGCGAAAATGGTGGTCTTTGGTTTTGGCTCGATGGGCAGTCACTCCAACGGCGCTTCATCCAATCAGCACCTGTACGCTCGCAAAATAAAGCACGCCTCGCCCTCCTCGCGCAAAAAATACTCGACGCCGTCCCAGGCTGTGCTTTGGCTTCAGACCAACCCTACCGAGAGCTAGACCTGGCGATAGATTTTTGCGAAGACGTTCCGGCCCTTAAACCCGAGGCCATCGACAAAATCGTTTCCATCTTCGATTCCGTTCAGGCGACTTCAAAGGTGTCCAGCATTCATGTGAATGGGTGGTTTGGCGAGTTCGATAAGCTCGAAGGGGTCCGACGTTTCCATTTGGACCGATACGGCAGCGCACTCGACCCCAGCCGGTGGGCTTTTTTTGGCGACTCTGCCAATGATGAACCGATGTTTGAGGCCTTTGAGCACAGCATCGGCGTGGCCAATGTTGAGGCCTTCCTGGGTCGAATGGACCATCATCCGCGCTGGATTACCAAGGCCAACGGCGGACACGGGTTTATCGAAGGCATGACCAAGCTTTTCCCTGGGATTTAGACCACTCGATAGGGAAGCGTTTGGCCAGACACGAAAGCGGTCACAGCATGCAACACGCCCTCTCGGACGGCCTGGGCCAAGCCCGTGTGGTACCCAGCAGCATGGGGACTCAGCAATAGGCCCGGCATCGCCTTGACCTTGTCCATCGCCTCAAAAGGCTCTACCGGAAATACGTCCAAAGCCAAAGCTGAGAGCACACCTGACTCAAGCGCACCCATCGCAGCCTGGACATCAACCAGAGCCCCTCGAGCGGTGTTGACCACAACCAGACCCCGCCGAGCGATAGACAAGCGACCAGCCGAGATCAAATTTTTGGTGGTTGAGTTGAGGTCGCAATGCAGGCTGACCGCATCGCAAGCAGTCAACATGTGATCGACTGAGGCCTCTTGGCAACCCGGCGGCACCCCACGTGGGTCACACGCAAACACCTCGACGCCCAGTGCAGTCAAAATTTCCGCAACCTTGGCACCGATCACACCCTGGCCCACCAGGCCTATTTTGGAACCAGCCAAAGCCACAGGAGCGATCGAGGCCAAACGATCTCGGGCCCAAACACCGGCCGCCGCGTGCGCTTGCATCTCCCCCATACGCCTGAGCCCCCAGACCAACATTCCCAAGGTGGCGTCGACAACCGCCCCCGCTCGGGCTTGTGGCAGACGACATACGGCAACACCTCGTGACTGCATCGTAGGCAAATCAATATGGTCTACGCCACTCGTTGTCGTCAGCAACAGCTTGAGGCCGGGCGCCATATCACATTGTTCTGCGCTGAAGCGAACCTTGCTGTGAACCACAACCACCTCAGCATCAGAAAAGGGCTCCACCACCTTCACCCAAGGGATGAGCACAGCAAGCTGGCGCTCAATATCAACAGCGCTCTCGTATGGGCTGATTCCCCATCGCGACAATCGTGTCATGGCTTGTACCTCGATTTATTCGAGGTAACCGCTTGCCTGAAGGAGCCGAACCGTGTGGTCACTTTGATGAACCCCGGGGCCCTTAAGCCCAGGTTTTCGCCGTATATATCCACCAGACAGGGCCCGGGCTGCAAAGAGATTGGGTTGAGAAAACACCCCGCCTACCGCGATCGGTTTGCGCCTTAGGGTCATCAGGTTTTGGCCCGGTGCGTGGCCCGCAAGACCCGCAGCGGCCAAAAGGGTGTGGCCCAAATCGGACACTGCAACCGGACGATCCACGACTCCGCCTTGGGTGTTTGGACGGTAAATCGCCAGGGGCACTTGAAGGGATGCATCGCTCAAATCACCCCCACCGTATCCGCCGCCTCTGTCTGCGCTGATGGCCACAACCCAACTGGGCGTGGCGGCCAAAAGCTTGGCCAGGTCAGCTTTGGTGCTTGGCCCTGCAGATAGCTGGACCCAAGCAAATTTCGGGCCAAGGGTGTGGCCATGAATAAATTGTACTGCCGCCCTGCTCAGGCGAGCCCCGGTTGTGCTGGTCAACTCGGACTCGCTACCCAAGGCCCGAGCCAAAACCTCATTATATATTGCCAGCAACAAGATGGGTTCTTGCCCCTGGGACCCGTGATGCCATTGGTCAAAGCCGTCAGCAAAACCCTGCTCAACGCTTAAAAATGGACTCGAAACAAATGCCGCGCTCGTGTAACCGCCCTGCTGCAAGACGTAAGGGAAAGGAATCGCCTCGCTCACCCGCCGCGTGTGGCCTCCTGGGGTTGCCTGGCCGCCCCCATGCGCTGTGACTGGCATCGACGACATTATGCCGTGCATACTCGGGAGCGTCCATGGTGCTCCAGCAATGGCCGTTCCAAAGTGAGTCCAGCCTTTGATGGGAGAAAGTGAACTCTCTGAACCCCAGCGCCCATGCTCCAAAAGAGATTGGTCATCACCGATTCCACTGACTGTGACCATTAAAATATTGGGCAAGTCTCGATCTTGGGTCGCGGCTCTCGACCAAGGTCGAATGCCGGCAGCGCCACCAGTATTGCGAAAAATTGTGCCCGTGGCACCACACATGGTACCGATGACCAGCGCCAAACCTGGAGCCAGGATGGCAGTGGAACCCAACACAACGGCGGGTGCCCAACCCACCCTGTGCCAACCCACCAACTTCGCTTGATGTGGGCCCCAAATCACGGCCCAAAATGCCATCGCGACCCCGGCCGCATGACGCGCCGAAAACCGACTGAGCACAGCTGCTGCTAAACCGAGCAATAAGCCAGTTCCGACAACCGATAAGACCACCGCGAATCTTGTCGGGTTTGGGTCGAGTGACTGAGGCCAAATTTCAGCACAACCGGCCTCCAAAGTCGCAAAGATAACACCGGCGATAAATGCCTTTTTAACTGGCTTAAAGGCCTCACTCATGGTGCTCATCCTCCAGAATCATGTTCGCGCCCCCACCCATCGAAGGTGAGTCAATACATCAAGAAGTCTTCCCGCCGCTCGAGCCAAGCCTTCCGCTCGGTTTCCCATCCGTCGATAAGCTCTCGTGGACGTATCCGACTGTCAAGCCCAACCCTAATCTCAGAAGACCCACCAAGCAGGTCGATGGCGATGGGTGTGTCCACAAACTCATAGGTTTCAGTTCGCCAAGCAAATCTACCTTGGTCCTCTCGTAAGGCTGCTTCAAGCACCACGAGGCCCAGCAATAATGGCTCCAACGCATTTCTATTGGTCACAAATATTTCGATGCCATGGCAAGGGGCTTCCGCATGTTTCTGAAACCGAGGCTCAAAACTCGCTGGCCGAAATGCGACCCCACTCAAGCCGGCCTCCACAGCACCCTTGGTGCAATAATCAGCGAGGCGATCTCGGTTTACCCACGGCGCACCCACCAGATGAAACGGACGTGTCGTGCCTCTTCCCTCCGATAAGTTTGTCCCCTCTATCAAACACATCCCTGGATAAATGCCTGCACATTCCAAGGTGGGCATATTCGGGGAAGGGAACACCCACGGAAGGCCCGTCTCGTCAAGCCACTGATCTCTGTGCCAACCCTCGGTTGCGATGACCTCAAGGTCACAATCAATACCCAGATCACCCTTAAAAAAGCGACCGAGCTCCCCCATGGTCATGCCGTGGCGCACCGTCAGCGGATAGGCCGAAACGAAGCTCTCGAAACCTGGCTGCACCACATTCCCTTCAACAGAGACCCCATCGATTGGGTTTGGCCGATCCAAAACCACAACCTTGGTACCCGTGGTGGCAGCGACCTCCATGATAAACCCAAGGGTTGCTTGGTAAGTGTAGTACCGCGAACCGATATCCTGGATATCGAAAAACAAAACATCGAGGTCAGCAAGAAGCGCAGGATCAGGCCTGAGTGATGCCTCTGTATCGCCGTACAAAGACACCACGCGTGTGGCATCACCCTCATCACAAACCGTAATCATATCTTGGGCCAAGGCATCCACACCGTGTTCCGGTGCGAAGATGCGGACCACGTTTAGTCCTGCCTGGACCAAGGCCGGAACAATATGAAGGAAGTCTGTGGTGACAGCCGTGTGATTGCAGCAAACCCCCACCCGCGCGCCAACATAAGGTCCAACATCGTCCAGCAATCGTTCGAGTCCACACCGAGCCACAAGCACCTCACTTTGACTCAAACCCTATTGCGGGAGCGGACCGCCGCCCATGGGGATACACCGCAGTCCCGGAGGGTATGCATGTCTGGAGATAAAGCGATCGTTGCAGCGGTGAGAACAACGCCAGAGACCGTGGTCGAAGATTACGCCCGGGTGATGGACCTCGCTGGATTCAAAACAGCGCTCGATCCCACAAAACAGACGATTCTAAAAAATAACATCTCGTGGCATATGCTTTACCCGGCAGCAAATACCACACCTTGGCAGATCGAAGGGGTCACGAAGGCCCTCCGTGGCTCGGGGTTTGAAGACTTGGTTGTGGTCGAAAACCGCACCGTGGTCACCAAAGCAAAAAAGGGCGAGCGTCTGAACAACTTCACCGGTGTTCATGAAAAATATGGTCTTCCAGTCAAATACAACTTCAATCCAAACGATATGCGCTGGGTCACCTATGAGCCCAAAGGCGAAATGCTGGTCTTAGACAAGATTTTCCCCAAAGGCATTCGCATTCCCGACTTTTTCTTCGACCGGAATGTCGTTCACCTGCCCACGGTAAAGACCCACATCTACACGGACTATACCTGCTCGCTCAAAAATGCTTTCGGTGGCTTGCTCGACAAGACCCGCCACTATTGCCACCCCAATATTCACGAGACGCTCGTGGACCTCCTGCGTATCCAGCAAGAAATTCAGGCAGGCACTTTCGCGGTCGCAGACGCCACCACATGCGGTAGCGGCCCAGGCCCTCGGACCATGACCCCAGTGGTCAAAAATATGTTGTTCGCTTCGGCAGACCAAACGGCCCTCGATGCCGTCGTCGCCAAGCTCATTGGCTTTGACCCCATGGACATCACCTGCATTCGATTGGCTCACGAACACGGCCTAGGAAAAGGTCGTTTGGATGAAATCGAGGTTGTCGGCGACATGGACACCGCCGAGGTAAAACGCACCAACTGGGACTTTGTCGTGGGCGATAATGCCGCCAGTAAAATCGGAGACCTGTTTTGGTTTGGCCCCTTCAAGCCGCTCTCTAAGCTGATGTTTCAGACGCCGATAGTCAACGCCTTCATCATGGCTAGCTTCATTTACCACGACTACATTTGGTACCCGATGGCTGGGAGAAAGGTCGTGGACGACTGGCTCAAAAACACCGAGTGGGGCCAACTGTTTTTACAGTACGGCAACCCATTTGAGTCCTAATAAGACCCATCATTGATCAACTGGTGGAAGGCGCTCAATATTGCCACACCCACCGGCCCACCGCCCGGGGCTGGCTTGCCGTCAAGCTCGTCTACTGGCGTCAACTCCTTTAGGGTTGAGCTGACGTAAAGCTCGTCGTGGGTATCGCTCATCAATATCGTTGCGATCTTGACCCTGACACCCGCATGTTCTGCAGCAATAATTAGAGACTCCCGGGTCACACCGGGCAGCAATCGCCCATCGACCGGTGGCGTCAACAACACCCCGTCAGACACGGCCAGAACATTGGAGCATGTCCCTTCAAGCATCGCACCATTTTTGTCGACCCAAATCACCTCGTTGACACCCGCGCTTGAGACCGCCAAACGCGAAAACGCACGACTGGTGTGTTTAATGCCGCCGTCCAGCCAAAAAGGCGGCGTGAATTGGCGTGTGACACACCGAAATGGCGAAGGAACAAGAGGCAGGTGTTGGGCCCGGACGATTCGGGCACCAGAAGCGGTGACGGTGATTCGAACCACTGTCTCGCCACCGGCGAGGTCGGCTGCGTGGGTCAGCTCGCTGGCAACGAGGTCCATGTCGGGAGCCTGAAAGCCAAGAGATATGCAACTCGCACCAAGCCGCTCTAAGTGTGCCTCGAGGCCAAACAAGATGCCTTTATATGTTCGCAGGGTTTCAAATGCCGCGAGGCCAAAACAAAGCCCCTCGTCGTCGGCATCGATGCTGACCTTCCCATCCTCAACCAAGAGCCCATTAAAAATGACCACCCGCTTCAAAGCCTAAGCCCCAAACGCTTCGCGCAGCGCGCCAGGGTCTACTCGGAAGCCCTGGGGTTTTGGCCATAAACTCAGATTAAAGTCTGCGTCCACAACAACCAAGGCCCCCTCGGGAATCCGCTCCCAGGTGTTTTCTTCACCCATGCACTCGCTGGTGACGGTGACATGGTTGACCTTTCGGGTCGGCCTTGGCCCAAACCCTGGAGTCACCAAGTTTTGAAGCGGCGAGGCCAGCTCCATGCAAATTTTATTGGGCTCGGCACACACCTCAAAATCCCGACAAGATACTTTTTGAGAGGCTAGCCAAAGATCGATGCCACCTTGTTGAGCGAAGAACTGCTTCCCGTTGGTCAGAATAAAGTTGGTCAGAGGCCCGTAAATCCCGAGTTCCGTAGACCAGGAAAAGAGCCGACCAAGCGCAGACGATAGCGTCTCCGCCACCAAAGGAATATCGACGTCACAGCGTCCATTCGTGGAGATGCCGGCACGGCTTAGGGCGCTCAATAGGTAGTAGAACAGGTGCTCTGAATCGGTCAGGCCAAAAATCAACTCTCGCATCTCCGGCAGAATCTCCGCCACCACGCGTTCCTTCATTTTGTCGAAGCCGAAGATGGTGCCATTGTGCGCAAAGAGCCAATTTCCATGGCGAAAAGGGTGCGAGTTGAGCGAGTCGACGTCCCCTACCGTGGCCCTCCGGACATGCACAACAAAGGTGTGCGACTCCAGGCGACGACTGATTCGTGCAAATCGTTCATCCTCTGAAGCCCCGGCACCGGATTTCAGAATATACGCCTCATCCCCCATGAAATAGCCAATCCCCCACCCGTCTCGGTGAGCCTCAGCTTGCCGAGCGAGTGCGTTTTCAGCCTCGACCAACGAACCATGGGCACGGCTGGGTACATTCGATCGGAATCCAAATAGGCGGCACATGCCTCGAGTATACTCGGGTTGGTAACTCGCGCACATCACAAGGCTGCAATAGACTGGCAAACGGAGATTTCATGCTGAACCTGGGGCTCACAGAGATTGCGTTTATATTTATCGTCGCGATCGTAGTGGTGGGCCCAGAGCGCCTTCCGACGGTCGTGCGATGGGTTGGCAGGCAGTACGGGAAGCTGATGCGCGCAAGCGACGAGCTGCGGCGGGCCTTTGTGATCGAAGCAGATCGAGTAGACGCCACAGCCCGGGCAAGTGACTTGAAAAAAAGGCGAGACGAAGCCCGCGCCCGCATCCAAGCTGCGAGAGACTCAGACCAAAAGGACACCCCTCAGCCAAGAGAAATGGCGACACCTTCATCGACCGAAGCGGATACCGAGAGTGAGGGCAATGACCCAGGCGAAAGCCCATGAAAAGCCCATCCAGTACTGAGGGATTCGACGAGGTGGAGGCCCACCGGATGCCTCTGATCGACCACCTTGTTGAGCTCAGGGACCGGCTCATACGGATTATGGTTTTCGCGACCCTCGGCTGCGGTGTTTGCTTTGCCTTTGCTCAGCCGATTTGGGACGCTTTGGTCCGCCCCATGAACGAGGCGCTCGCAGCAACTGGCCGCGGCACCATGGCCATCACAGAGCCCCTCGAGGGCTTTATGACCTACATAAAGGTGGCAGGCCTTGCAGGGGTCGGGCTCGCCTCACCGCTCATATTTCACCAGATATGGTCCTTCATCGCCCCAGGCCTTTACCCACAAGAAAAGAAGTCCATCTTCCCCTTGGCGATTGCGTCTACGATTTTGTTCGTGGGCGGAGCGGCTTTTGGCTACTTCGTAATCTTCGACTTTGCCTTTCCATTCTTTTTAGAGGTGACGGCATCGCTCGATGAAAACATCGAGGCAGTCTTGTCGATCAATGCCTATCTAGGATTGGCCACCAAGCTCCTTGTGGCCTTCGGCGCATCGTTTCAATTGCCCATCGTCATCTTTTTCTTGGCGCGCATTGGCCTGGTGGACCACAAAGACCTGATATCCAGCTTTCGCTATGCCATCGTGGCCATTTTTGTGGCCTCTGCCATCATCACGCCGCCAGACGTCGTCTCTCAGTGCTTGATGGCTGGTCCTCTGGTATTTCTCTACAGTGTCGGCATCGTCCTTGCGTATTTCTTCTCCACCAAGGTGCGTGAAGAAGGAACTGAAGAATCAAGCGAGAAAGAGAACGAAGAGAAACGCTAAATAACGACGTTTTCTTGGTATTCACCAAACACTGAACGGAGCGCATCTGCGACTTCTCCGAGGGTGGTGTGA
>OBJC01000067.1_pt1 | contig 20855 bp, 16 predicted proteins | sample 1481521 | NCBI WGS metagenome assembly OBJC01 (sample SAMEA2341961, study PRJEB22496) | metagenome | biome: marine; feature: hydrothermal vent; material: water | place: Pacific Ocean | collected 2011/2012 | reverse complement strand
GCCTTGTTGTATCGCCACGGTGCCTACTCCCCCGACGATGTGCACCAAACCGCCACCGCCTTGCAAATGCTCGTCCCCTTCATGCTCGCCCTCGCCGGTATTCAGATCATCAAAAAGCCCTTCTTCGCCCTCGAGCGCCGAGGCGCGCTTATCGCAGTGGGCGGCCTTGGTGTCGCGCTCACCGCGAGCCTTGGACTGTGGCTTTCACCCCAAATGGGGGTAGACGGCCTGGCGTTGGCACTGTCTTTATCGACCACAGCACAACTGCTCGCTTATGTCATCTTGCTTCAATTCACGGTCGAGGGCGGCCTTGGGCTGGGAGGATTGGCCATCGACTTGGCAAAAATGGCCCTGGCGACCATCCCGGCAGTGGCCGTCGCGAGTTGGCTCATGGCTCAAGGACAATGGGCAGAAGGACCCTCGCTGCTCAATGCGGGTGTTTTCGCACTAAGCGGCCTTATCGGCGGGCTCATCTATGCCGGCTCAGCCATGGCCTTGGGTATCGCTGAGCTTCGGACCGTCGCCAGCAGAATCCGACGCCGAAAGCGCTAGGCCACCGTGAAAACCCGTTTTTCTTATGAAGCCGCTGAAAAGCTCCGCACCGCCATCACAGAGGCCGGCGGCATAGAGGTTTTCGCGATCGGCCGGATGGGTTTAGACCAGCATGTCTCCGATTTAGACATCCACTGTCGCGGCAACTTTGAGGCCGTCCCAGCTTTGCTCCGGCGCCCCCGACCGGGCGAGGTGGTGATTCACAACCACCCCTCTGGTGTTTTGGTCGCCTCTGAGGCCGATATGCACCTCGCGCAAATTTACGGCGACGATGGCATTGGCGTGGTGATCGTGGACAACAGCGTCAAGCGAGCCCTGTGGGTTGTTGAGCCTCGAATCCGAAAGGTCGAACGCTTAGACCCAGAGGAGGTTCGCGCCTTTTTTGGGGAAAACATCCCACGGGCCATCCCAGACTTTGAGCAACGGGACGGGCAACTTCAGATGGCCCTCGATGTCGTCGACGCTTTTAATGAGGGCAGCATCTCCTTACTCGAGGCTGGAACCGGGACGGGGAAATCCTTGGCCTACCTGGTTCCAGCGGCCCTGTGGGCCATTCGCAATCAGGCACGGGTGGCCGTGAGCACCTACACCATCGCCCTCCAAGGCCAACTGATTCACTCGGATTTGCCCATATTGTTGCGCGCCGGGCTCGATGTGCGCTTTGCCTCCTTGATGGGTCGGAACAACTATCTGTGCAAACGAAAGCTCGGCCTGGCCAAAGCAGATCCCGGTACAGGGGATGAAGCTGAGGCCTTGGCACGCATTGCAGACTGGGCCAGGAACACCCCTAACGGTACCCGTGCGGATATGGGTTTTGTGCCCGGCGACGAAGACTGGGACCGGGTGAACTCAGACGCCGACCAAACCATGCGGGTCCGCTGTCCCCATTATTCCGATTGCCATTATTACGAGGCCCGCCGTGCCGCGGCAGACGCGCATATTTTGGTGCTCAACCACCATTTGCTGATGGCAGACCTTCACACCAAATACGACTCTGGGGGCGTGGGTGTTTTGCCCCGTTACGATCGCATTGTCCTCGATGAAGGTCACCATTTAGAAGATGCCGCAACCCTGCTATTTGAGGATCGCGTTGGCATCGAGGGCATCCGTCGCGCGCTCCGCCCCCTGTTGCCCGGAAAGCGAAAACGCAAAGGTGCATTGGCCAAGGTTCACTCCAAATACCTGCTTGGCGCTGGCCCTCTCGACCCCGAAGAGACCGACTCGGCCACCGAGCACTTGATTCGGGCTGAACAAGCCGCGCAATCATTATTGGCCGACTGCCCGCGGTGGTTCGAGAATATCGCAGACGCCGCAGCGCTTGGGGATATGGGCAATGTTCGGATGCAGCCAAAATACCGGGAGGGCCCTGTCTGGAAAGACAAAATCGTGCCCCAGCTCCGCGCGATTTCCAGCTCAATACACCGAACAATCAAGCCCTTAGACGACCTACTGGACTCCCTTGATGCACTCCCGACCGCGGTCCGTATGGCCGACGCTCAACTGCTGTTCGACCTCAAACGGGCCAGACGACGACTGGGAGACAAGGCCAAGTCCGTTCGGAATTTTCATGGGGCCGAAATGCCCGATGGCGACAATATCAACGACAACGACGCCCTGTGGGTCAGTTGGCTCGCCCTTGACCGCGGCCACCGCTCAGCCACCGCTGCCCGATTGTGCATGGCACCCATCGATGTGGGCCCTCTTTTACGGGAGAGAGTCTTCGAGGCCATGCCCGCCGCTGTGGTGACCTCTGCCACACTCACCGTTGCCAAAGGCTTCGACCACATCACGAGCCGCATCGGCCTGAGCCACTGCACTCGTGTCCAAACCGCACGCTATCCATCGCCCTTCAACTACCGAGAGCAAGTGCTATTGGGCATCCCACGGGATTTACCCACCCCCAAAGAGGAAGGCTTTGAGCGTCGCGCCGGCGCGGTGATTTTAGATGCCATCCGCGCTGTCGATGGCGGCACCTTTGTGCTCTGTACATCTTACGCGATGCTCAACGCCTTTCACGCCCTCGCCGTCATCGAGTTTGGCCACGAATTTCCATTACTCAAACAAGGACAAATGAGCCGTCAACGCTTGTTGGAGCGTTTCAAAGAACATCGGCGTAGCGTGCTGTTTGGCACCGACTCATTTTGGGAAGGCATCGACGTCAAAGGTGATCAGTTACGCATGGTTATCATTCCGCGCCTACCCTTTCGGGTGCCGACCGAGCCCGTACAACAAGCCCGTTTTGAGCAACTCGAAGCCAAAGGACTCGATCCTTTCCGATGCTATTCCTTGCCCCAGGCGGTGCTTCGGTTTCGCCAAGGGTTTGGTCGCCTCATTCGCACCCAACGGGACCGGGGCGTGGTCTTGCTCTTGGACCGCCGGGTCACAAACCAATGGTATGGGCGGGTATTTCTGGCCTCTCTGCCCGAGGTCATGCGCGCCCAAGGTCCTGCGCGCGCGGTCTTGCAGCGTATTCGGGACGACCACGGGCTATGATAAAGCCATGAAAAACCGGCCCATATGGATTCCGAGCCTTCGCTGCGACCAATGTCGCGCCGTCGCGCCATTGTCTGCGCTCAAGGCCTGGCTGATGCAGCCGGTCGGCCCCACTGGCGGCCGTGGAGATGGCGGTCGCATCCACTTTGTTTGCGGGCCTTGCAAAGCCCTCCGCTAGGAACCAAGCCCAAGCAGGCCGCGAATTCCCCTACTCTTGTTGGAAATCGGCTTGTTGATGACCAACTTTTTACCCGCGGTATGACCCGCACACCATGCTGCGTCGGCTTGAATGCTTCGGGAACGAGATGTCCGCGTACGGGGGTGTCGGCGACCCATCCACTGGGCTAAATCCGGATCGCCCACCCACACCAGACCAGCGGCTTGGGCGGATTGGGCCTCTGAGCGCAAACGGTCGGAAAAGCCCATCATCAAACCTTGGAGGTATTTGCGTCGGTCTTTATTGCCGACAATGCCTTGAGCAAGTTTGTGGGCGAGCCACAATCGCTGAGCGGTTTCAAGTAAAAAAGCATGCACATGGGTGGCGATGTCCAGATTTTCTGTCCGGCCGCACACCTCTAAAATATGGCCTCGCCTGGTCGTATTGACGTCAAAGGCACTCACCAGAATCGGGCGCACAAAAAAATGCTCGCCTAAAATTCCAGCCAACACCCGCTCATGAGCTGGCATGCGCCGCCGAATCTGCCCCAGACTCCGAAAACCGTAAACATCGGCCTTAGGCTGGGCCTCACAGGCAATATTGTGCTTTCGCATCAGCCGATGGGCGGTGCTCATGGCCGACCGTGCCTCGTGCTCATTATCAGAGTCTGCCAAAGCCAATAAGCGACCAACTTTTCTCAAAACCGACTCAGCCTGAAGACTCAGCGTGGGCATGCCCACCGCGCGATGGTCGATGGCACGGTCCGCACACACCTTCCGAAAGGCCGGACCGTGCGCAGACTGGTCACTAACCCCCAGGACCTCATCCACATATTGGTGGGCCATCTCGTGGCGCAGAACCTCGATCACCTCAGGCCATGGATGGGTCTCGATAAGCTGCTTGGACAAGCGGAGGGTACGGCCAATCTTAGCCCAAGCGCCCAGGCGTCTAGATGTCTGCTCAATCAACAAAAGAGGGGACCGCATGGTCCCCTCAAATTGGTCACGATTCAAATTGGCCCAACACTGGGAAATTTCCCGAAGCAGGGCCGTCGACATCGTGCTTATTTACAGTCTTTCGCGCAGCTTCCGTCATGCTCCTCGAGCGCGTCACAGATGCCATCACCACACCAGTCGCCGTTTGGCGGCGGTGAATCTGAACAGTCCCGAGGGCACAGCTTGGCGTCTTGCTTTTCTGCGTCGTCGCACTCACCGTCCCCACAAGGAACACTCGCCTCACCTGGGGCCAAACCTTGGGCGTCTGCGCCGTCAGGAGGAGGAACAGCCCCTTCACCGAGCGGCGGTGCAGCACCACCTTCTGGGAGGGCTCCATCAGCAGGGGGCGGGCCGACGTCAGCAGGGGGTGAGCCGCCGTCAGCAGGAGGTGGGCCGCCGTCAGCAGGAGGTGGGCCGCCGTCTGGGGGAATCTCGCCAGGTTGGCCAGCACCATCTTGGGCACCAGGTGCAGAGCCAGCCGGCACTGGAGGCGCGCCACCAGGGATGTTGGCTGCCGCGTTTGGTCCACCGGTCGGAGGACCACCTGCACCAGGCTGGCCAGGGGCCTCGGGCTCTGGGCAACCGGTGAGAAGCATCAAAGGGAGAAGAGAAATCAGGATTTGACGGGTCATTATGACCTCCATGTTCAGTCGTTCCCATCCCGCGTATCCCCTGAGTGGCCGAAAGCAAGAGCGATGAGTACAGGTGGCCGAAGAATCAACGACCGGGTAGGTGGCCAAAACCCGGAGAAACCATGCCCAACGCTGCAATCGCCAGAGACCAAGTTCACGCCCTCGCCGAGGCCTGCTCAGACCAAGGTGACGCTTTTCAAACCGTCGCCACACGTTTAATCAAGCATCAACGCCGGCTTTCACGGTTTTTTGAGAAAAATATCGGCGAGATGGGGCCGATGGCCAGCCAAGTGGGCCTGTATATGCTCTCCGTCTCTTTGCGTGTCTTCGACCAAGTCGGTGGGCGTATGGGCAAAGTCAACGGTGCAGACATTCAAGCCGCGAGCGCCAAAGTTCAAGGTGTCGCAGCAGATTTATTCCCTGTGAACGGGGACTTCGTCAAGCGTGCCCAAGCCGTAACTTGGCGCGCACAACCTCATTTGCTCGACGAGATTCTCTGGGCGCTATTTGAGCGTGACGACAAGACCGAGGGCGAAGTCGATCTCGAAAAAGACAAAGCCGCATTGGTTTATCTGATGCTCTGGGCCGGAATCGAAGCCTTGGACGCCAACTGGACTGCTCCTGAAGCGGTTTAGGTCGGCGGCTTGCCAAAGCCCACTCACCAAAGCGCCGAATCGATCGACACCTGAAAAGACTCACAGCGGGTCTCTGCGCCAATAGACACCTCGACTTGACCTATCTGACTGGGCCCGATGTCGAGGATTTGAGCATAGCGAGTTTCATCGCATGCGATAGCCACCGTCAAACGCTCAATCCATCGCTCGGATGTGTTCTCCGCCTCGAGTAAAACCAAGGTTCGCCCATCCGGCCAACGGGTCGCCTCTGCATCCAACACAACCCAAGGCGACACATCTGTGGCCCGGTTTTCCGCACCAGATCTGGGCGACAACACCAATTCCTCTCGCGCCCCATCAACGGTCACCAAAAAACGCTCCGAGACATTCAGCCCGAGCAAGCCGACCGACCCATCGTTGGCACAGGCGTCACACACCGAGACCGAGACCCCCTCAACTTCAAAGCCACCCACCCATAGCTTTGGCACCAATACAACTTGGGTCTCGCGAGGACCCGCAGCGGTATGCACATTCAATTTGGGTGCATCTTTGGGAATCGCCACCCCGATTTTTCGCAAGGTGGCCCGGTTGAGTGTGGTCAGTGTTGCGCCAGTATCAAAAATCATCGATACATCGGTGCTGCGGCGGCGACCTTCCACCGTCACAGGGATCCGAAGAGACCCACGGCGGCCCTCGGTGGGCAGCACCACCTCATCTTGGGTCACCGCGGCGACAGGCTCTGGCTGCTTAAGCTTAGCAACCGCGGGCAGTGCAGGCTTTTTGGCCACCGGCGGCGGCTTGGGTCTAGACTTGGCCGTGGCTTCGGGTGGTGGTGACCGTGTGCCCGATATCTCAGGCAGCCATCGATGTATCGGTTCAGCCCAAGCCTTGTCGATATAACCTTGTGCGAAGGGCTCGAATACCGACAACCCAAGCCTGAGGGCGGACTTGCGCTCCCCTGGAAAATACAGTGAAAAACAGATCAAAATACCGAGGGACCACACAAGCCAGCCCATGCCCGTCGCCACGATGGTTCGTCGGTTCTCACCCTTGCCAGAGCCAGCAAGCGCACGTGAAGGTAAAAGCACCAACGCCACTGCAGCCACTGCCACCAACCAAACCGGCCCATTTCTCAACATGCCGGCCCCGATGAGCGCGGTGATGGCCGTGGCGGCGGCGGCGATGCCCAAACAAAAAGCGACGGCGGCGATTAGATAGCGCAAAATGGGTGTCCTTTGTACACTCTCAGCAATACAGCACCAGACCCCACACGCCAAGTGAGCAACACAAATGAAACACCCTCGAGCCACTTGGTTCTGCATCGACATCGAGGCAAACGGCCCTGTGCCGGGGCTCTACGATATGGTCAGCCTCGGGGCGACAGTCGTTTTTTCGGACCCCTCAGGGGCATTGTGTTTGGGTGAGAACTTCTATATGGAGATCAGGCCCGTTGCCCCACGCTTTGACCCACGCGCCGCAGGGATTCATGGCTTGGACCAAGCACGCCTCAAAGCAGAAGGGCTCAGCCACCCCATGGCCGCAGCCACCCTCGCCAAATGGGTAGCGGCCCAAACCATCAAGGGCACCCAGCCCGTTTTCGTGGGTCATAACGCCCCTTTTGACTGGTCTTATGTGGCGCATTTGTACGCTGAACTATCAAGGCCAAACCCATTTGGATACAAAGCCCTCGACACCAAGGCACTCGCCGCGGGGGTACTCAATCTCCACTGGCTCGACACCGGAAAGGAAATCCTATTTGAACGCCTGGGCCTGCCCCCCGAAGATAAAACCCAGAAACACCGAGCAGATTACGATGCTCGGGTACAGGCCGAGCTTTTGATGGCCTTGCTCAACTACCCGGCCGCCACCTAAAAAACAGCCCCTGGTGGTCGGACCCAGGCAAACGCACCAGGTGAACATCCCCCACCTCGGCTTTGCCCACCCACAGGTGGTCGAGCTGCATGAGCGGGAAGTTGAGCCAGTCGCCCCCTGAAGGCCACGTGGTCGCAAAGAGTCCATGGCCAAACATGTGGTCGGACAGTCCCTTGTTGTCGAAGGGGCGGGTGGCCCAACTGCTGGGGACGGCGTTCATATCACCGGCGACCACCACGGGGTCACCGCGCTTACATGGGCCCCAATCTTTGGTCATCACACCCCCCTCTATCGCCGACGATATTCTTTCCATATGAGGCATTAATCCTGCCATATTGAAAGGGACAGGCGGTGGCGCATGGGTGCCCATCAAGCACAGGGTTTGTTCGATTCGGACCAGTGCGAGTGGCATCACCATATTGGCGGCACCAAACTCTTCGGTAATGGCGGCCTCGCAGTGGACCGATGGGTGGCAGTACACCGCGGCATAATGTGATGGCCGGGAAACACTTTTGTCGAAGTTATGTGCCACGCGAAGCAAGCCGGGCACGGCACGGGCACGGGCCTCAACCTCGATCACGACCTTCGCCCCGGTATCGGCCAATCGCCTGGCCAAGGGCGCTCGGCCCACGGTGTATGCGTTGACATTGGCCACCAAAATCGGCGTCCCCTCTCCGGAGTCTGGTGCGAAAGGAAGCCCAGCCAATGGAGACACAGCCAGGCCGACCCACATCGCCCAAGTCCATCGTCCGGCTCGCCATCGGGCCACGACTGCCCAAATTGGGCTGATAGCGAACCACCAAGGCCAAGCGCTCAAAAACACCGCGTGCCCCATATGGCCCCAAACTTGATCCGACGGGAACAGTTCTCCGACACCACGCATGACCAAGGCTGCGCAGATGGGCAACAAGACGATGGTATTGATTCGCTTGATTCGCTTGGCTTCGTCCAGGATTCACTCCTCACATGATTCAACCATAGCTAGACCAGGTTAAGGGGGCTCGCTATGAAACAAGCCCGACCCCTGATCGTCCGCGCCCTCTCGAACGAAACTGTAGAGCGACCACCTGTGTGGTTTATGCGCCAAGCTGGGCGTTATTTGCCCGAGTACCGGGCCCTGCGGGCGGAGCATAGTTTCTTGACCATGTGTCATAGCCCAGAGCTCGCAGCCGAGGTCACTTTACAACCGCTGCGGCGCTATCCCTTTGACGCCGGCATCGTGTTTAGCGACATATTGCTCCCCCTCGAGTGCATGGGTGCCGAGCTGGAGTATGTGCCTGGGACTGGGCCCATCATCCGCAACCCTGTGCGTACGGCCGCCGATGTGGCTGCACTCAAGCCTTTCGACCCATTGCGCGACCTCCCCTCGCCCATGGAGACCATCCGCATCTGCACCCAAGAGGCCGATGTGCCGATTTTGGGCTTCGCCGGGGCTCCATTTACGATGGCTTGCTATATGATCGATGGCCAGGGCTCACGCAACTGGCCAGAAACCAAGCGCATGATGTTTGGTCAGCCCAAGGTTTTTCAGGCCCTCCTCGACCGCTTGGCCGACGCAGTGGGCGACCATCTTCAGGCCCAAGTCGATGCGGGAGCGGTTGGTGTTCAACTCTTCGACACTTGGGCAGGTGCACTCAGCCCAGACGACTTTCGCCGTTGGGCACTTCCCGCATCACGCCGGGCACTGGCCCGTGTGAGCGGCGCGCCGAGGATGTTCTTCACCAAGGACTCCGCACCGCTTTTGCCATGGCTCAAAGCGCTTGAAGCCGACGCCTATGCTCTCGATTGGCGCGTCGACATCGGCGCAGCCCGAAAACTCCTCGGCGATGTGGCCGTTCAGGGTAATATGGACCCGATGGCCCTCCATGCTCCCCACGACGAAATCCGCCGCAGGGTACGCAAAATCATCGCGGCCGCTGGTCCAAAAGGGCACATATTCAACCTTGGCCACGGCCTTACCCCCGATATTGACCCACAAGCAGTGGGCGTCGCGGTCGACGAAGTCTGCGGCTGGTCTTGGAGCTGATTTGCCCCGTGTGGTGATTGTGGGTGGCGGCGTGTCGGGCCTGGCCACCGCCAACTGTCTCGATGGCGTCGACCTCATCGTGCTTGAGGCTGCAGCCTCAGCGGGCGGCAATGTCCGCACCGAGCACATCGACGGACGAATCATCGACAAAGGTCCGAATGGCTGGCTCAATACAGCACCTGCGATGGACCGCATGCTCAGCCGATTGGGACTCTCCGATGTGGTGGTACAAGCCAACGACAAAGCCCACACCCGTTGGATTTACGCTGACGGCAAGATGCACCCCGCACCCCTGACCCCTTCAGCATTTTTCAGCACAAGCTTGCTGCCCTGGTGGGCCAAGCTTCGGGTCCTGATCGAGCCATTTCTACCCCGAGGCCCCGAGGGTGTGGACGAGTCGGTGGCTCAGTTTGTGGCCCGGCGCTTGGGCCAAAAATTTGTAGACCGCATGGTCGGGCCGATGGTTGCAGGCATTCACGCCGCGCGCCCTGAAGACCTCTCCTTAGCGAGTGCATTTCCAAAAATGGCCGAGATGGAGGCCCAATATCGCAGCCTCTTTTTGGCCATGCTCGCCAAAAAACGTGGCGGCGCACCCGCTGGGCAACTCCAAACCCTGCCCCAGGGTGCGGGCCAATTGACCGACACCATGGCGACCAGGCTTGGCGACAGACTCCAGTGCGACACGGCGGTCGAAGGCCTTAGCCAAACCAAAGATGGCTGGCGTGTACACACCGCTGGGGGAGATTTTGATGCCGAGGCGGTGGTGTTGGCGTGTCCGGCCCCGGTCCAGGCAAAACTCATGCGTGGGCTCGATGCTGGGGTGGCCGAGGCCCTCGACGAGATCCCATATGCGCCCGTCACTGTGGTGGTCAGCGCGTGGCCGAGTGGCACCTTTGATCAAGCGCCATCAGGCTTTGGTGTGCTCGCTGCTCGGGGCGAACGGGTTGGCGTTCTTGGCACTTTGTTCACCTCCGAGACCTACCCAAACCAAAGCAAAAGTGGCGAAATTTTGCTGCGCACCATGGTGGGTGGCGCAGTTCATCCTGCGGCCACCAAGCTCGACCACCAGACATTGCTTGGCCGGGTTTATGATGCCCACGGGCTATTTTTCGGAAAGCGGCGGGCCGAGCCCACGATGGTCCGCGCCTATCATCACCCGGCGGGCATCCCTCAATACACGGTGGGCCACCAAAGTCGCGTGGGGGCGGTTTGTGCCGCAGCAGACCGTTTTGGCGGGCTTTTCTTTGCTGGAAACCACCTTGGGGGCATTGGGGTAAAAGACTGTGTCACCACCGGCGAACAGGTGGCGGCCAATGTTCGGGCCTGGCTTGAACTCACCGCAGCCACCGAGGATGGGCCATGATCACGGTTGTCGATATTCTCAAAAAAACCCAGGCTTTTTTCAAAAGCAAAGGCATCGCAAGCCCACGCCTTGACGCCGAACTCATCATCGGGGACATCTTAGGCCTGGACCGTGTGGGCCTGTATCTGCAGTTCGACCGGCCGGTGAGCGAGGCGGAGTTGGTGCCCATACGCGCAGCCCTCAAGCGTCGGGCCGATAGAGAGCCCGTGGCATGGATTACCGGCACCAAGGGCTTTTGGACCCTCGACCTCATCTCGCAGCCCGATGTTTTAATCCCCAGGCCCGACTCTGAGACCTTGGTGCAGGCCACCATCGACCTCATGACGATGGACAAGCCCTATTTTGTTGCTGACATCGGTTGTGGGACCGGGGCGATTGGGTTGGCGATTTTATCTGAGCGGCCTGAGGCAAAGCTGTTTTCCGTCGATATCTCTGATGCCGCTTTGCGTTGCACTCAAGACAATGTTCATGCCCTCGATTTTACTGGCCGCGTCGCTGTTCTCAAGGGCAGCTTGCTGAATCCCATCCCGGCCGAGCGCTGCGTGGACATTGTGGTCTCGAATCCGCCTTATATTCCTTCTCGCGACATCGACGCCTTGGCGCCCGAAATCTCCAAACACGAACCGCGATTGGCCTTAGACGGTGGCGAGGATGGACTCGATATTTACCGTCAGCTCATTCCGGCAGCAGCGGAACGGGCCACGACCGCGGTGGTGTTGGAGCACGGCGATGGCCAAAATACTGCCATCGCAGAGATGATGGTGGCGGCGGGGCTTGTGGACATCACCGAGCACAAAGACCTAACGGGCACAGTGCGGGTACTCAGTGGCTTGGTGGCGGGCGCTGCTTGATTCTCTACGGCAGGGCGCAGAAGCTCGGCAACGTGTCGGGAAGGCCGTCGAGATAGGGCAACGGGTCGACATTCATCGGGTGGTCTTTAAAAAACTGCCAGGTAAACTCAGCGCCATCGGGTGGGAGAGAGTGGCCGCCGGTATGCATGCATTCAACCACAAAGTGGCCGTCTGCTTGAAGCGAGGCCGAGAAGTTCCGGCTGGCGGTGTCAAAGCTAAAAGTACCGTAGGTGTCGGCGCTTCCGCCCCACACGACCATCACGGGCAACGCACGGGCCGGGGTGACATAGACTGAGGTCTCGACGCCGCCGGAGAGGGGTGCCGTCGATGCCAGAATCTCAGAGCGATACACGGTGAGGTAGGTCGTCCACAAGCCACCAGCGCTCATGCCAGTGGCGTGAATGCGGTTGGGGTCAAAGTTGAACTGCTCGTAAAGACAAGAGACCATGTCATCAAAAAAGACCAAATCGGTGTTGTCGTCTGCGGGATCGGAGATGTGCCACTCAAACATGGAGCGGTCGGATTGGGGCGCCACGACGATGACATTTTCGGCTTCGGAGAGCGCGTTGAAGTTCATGTAGTCGATGACTTGACCGGCGCTGCCTCCGAGCCAGTGCCAAGCGAAGACAATGGGCGCCCCTTCTGGATTTTCGGGGAGGACCAAGTCGAATGAGCGGCTGTTGCCATCAGAGAGAAAGGCGTCATTGGTCCCATCGCGAAACAGCGGGCAGGCACCGCCACTGTAGGTGGGAGGGCTCCATTCAGCAGGGGTGGCTGTGTCGTCGCCAGCAGGGGCGGCTGTGTCGTCGCCAGCAGAGAGGGCACTATCGTCGCCATCGTCTTTGGCACACGCGGTGAGGGACACGGCTAGGGCGAGGTTCAAGAGGGTCTTGGTCATGGCGTTGTCCTGAGATGTGGGATTCTTGATTGGTTAACACAAACCAATCGGCCCCTAAACCGTGGCCCACTTCCCAATCCCGACACTCGGAATCCTCTTCAACAATGTGCTCTTCACAATCTCAGAAAGCACCGTCGCACCGCCTGCCATTTCCAAAAGCTCGGCACGCCCCTCGGCTTTGCTTAACTTTCTGCGAATCAAATCGGGCCGCATATAAAACTTCATGTAGGCCTTGGTCCGGTACGCCCTCAACCGCTCTGCCGTGAAAGTCTCGGTCTCCAATTGCGGGATATCACCGCCCCCATCAATCGTGTATTGGCGCCAGAAATCCCCATCCACATAACCCCGCTCATTGGCGATTCGATACAAGTCCGTCGCAGGCAGCGCTGTGGCCACCGAAAAACTGGCCCAATCGAGCCCCAAACCCGCAGCGAATTTGATCGTGTCCTCAACATCCTCGTGGGTGGTGTCGTAATAGCCGATCATAAAGTAGCCTCGGGTGTCCACACCCTCCTCTCGGCAAATCCGAAAAGCACGCTCGGTCTGCTCCCGCGAAATTTGCTTGTTCATGATCTTCAACACCCGATCAGTCCCCGCCTCGACGCCCATATGAATGGACCGAAGACCCGCCTTTTTGAGCTCACGGATGACCTCGCGATCGATGGTGTCCACCCGCGCACGAATATTGAACTTGACGCTTAAACCCCGCCGCTGCACCTCTGCTGCAAACTTGCGCATCCGCCGCCGCCCGATGGTGAAGGTCTCATCAAAAAAGACGATCTCTCGCACACCATATTGGCGTTCCAACACCTCCATCTCATCGACCACATGCTCAATGCCACGGAATCGCAGTTTTTCGGAGTACACCTGACTGCAGTAGCCACAATGCCACGGACAACCACGGGTGGTCACCATGGTCGCGAATGGCTGAAGCAGGGTCAAACAATGATAATCTTGGACCGGCAATAAATCCCACGCCGTCATCGGATATTTATCGATATCCTTGGTCAAAGGGCGAGCCTCGGTCCGCTTAATCTCCCCAGAATCATCCCGATAAACGATGCCCTGAATTTCGTCCCAGCCACCGCCACCTTGCTCAACATGCTCACAAATCTCAAGCAAGGTATCCTCGCCATCTCCGACCACCGCAATGTCAAAGCATTCCCAAGTCAAACTCTCTTCGGCATAGATGGTCATGTGGGGCCCACCGGCCACAATCAAGGTGTTGGGGCAGGTCTCGCGTACCATCTGAGCGATCTCGATCACCGCTGGCCAGCCGAGGGTCTTTGAGGTCAGCGCAACAACTGCCGGCGCGTAATCGGCCACCCGCTCCGCAACATCTTCGGGGTACAAGTTCTCGACGTGCAGATCGATAAGCTCTACGGGAAAATCGTGCTGCCGAACCCAAGCCGCTAGGCCAGCCAAAGCAAGGCTCGGAAAAATACCCAGCTTCTCTGCCGCCTTTTTGGATAATGGCTGTTGGTCTGCGGCTTCATGATACTTGATAAAAAGAATCTTGCTGTTTTTAGCTGCCATGATGTCGACCCCGGTGAATCTTAATTCTACCACGGGCAGCCCCTGACAGCCCGGCAAACTGCCTTCATCCCAGATTGACTGGATTAAGGGCGTGGCATACGACCACAATGTTCTGTCCCACGGGCGCGGCAGACTACCACCACCAAGACCGGAAACATGATGCAGAGGGGATTTTTGCGAGCCGTGCTGAGCACGCTACTGTTGGTCGGATTTTTTGTGATGACCATCGTCAACGTATGGCAATCCAACCGCATCGAGAAGAACCTGATCAACCTGCTCAACCGCATCGAGGCTGTCGAAAAGGCCCTCGAAAATAATGACTTTGGGGCAATATCCGGCCATGGACGCACCAGGGGTGGTATTTTTGGTGTGAGCGAGCCCGCAACCGTCACCGCAGCGATGAGCGACCCGAAAAATGTCTTCTCCAGAGACAATGCAAACTGGCTTCCTTCTGACGCCAAACAAGGCGGTACGCTCAATCTCAAAATGGGATCTGACCCCAAGGGCTTCAACTGGCTGATCGAAAATGGGGCCGACGTCTCCGAAATTCAGGCCTATGTGCACGTTCAACTCGGCAATTACCACCTTAAAGATGTGACCCAATACAAAGGCGAACTGGCCTACCATTGGGAAATCTCTGAGGACAAGCGCACCCACACACTCAAGCTGCGCTCGGACTTCTTTTGGCACAAACCCACGGTTGACTGGGCGAGCGGCCGATACGATTGGCTCGAAGGCCCGCACCCGGTCACGGCCCACGATGTGGTCTTCATGCTCGACTTGATGACCAACGATCAAGTCGCCGGTGCCGCACCTTTGCGCTCTTATTTCGACGAACTCGAAAGCTATGAGGCCCTCGACGACCACACCTTCCGAATTCGTTTCTCCACGCCAAAATACATGCAAAAAGTCATGGTGATGGGCCTATACCCACTGCCTCAGTTTTTGTACGCCAACGACGAAGTCGGCGAAGCCTACGAGCCCGAGGTCATCGGTAAACGCTTTGAAGACCACTGGTACAACCCGATGGGGCTTGGTGCCGGACCGTATATTCTAAGTCGTTACGAGCCCGGTGTGGCCGTCGAACTCAAGCGCAACCCCAAGTTTCCTTTGGGCGGTAACGCCATGGACAAGATCCTTTATTCGATCTTGAAAGACCAAAACCAGCCCCCGCGCAAACTCCGCACAGGCGAACTCCACCTCTCCAGCCTACAACCTGCTCAATACCGCGCCGAGGTGCTCGAGGGCGATGAAGATTCCCCCTTCAAAAACGGGCAACTCCAAGGCGGAGAGTTTTGGTCATACAACTATTTCTACATCGCCTGGAACGCGGACCAGCCCTACTTTGCTGACAAGCGGGCACGCCAAGCGATGAGCCACGCCTTTAACGCCCAGTTGCTCATCGACGATGTGTTTTTGGGGTTGGGCGAGCGCTGCACAGGACCGATGCCCACCGTTCAGCCTTATTATGACCGCAGTCTTGACCCCTATAGCTTCGACCTAGAAAAGGCCAAAATCCTACTCGAAGAAGCCGGATGGACCGACTCTGATGGCGATGGTATCCGCGACAAGCTTATCGACGGCGACTTGGTGGCCTTCGACTTCAACTTCATCGTGTTTGGCTCATCCAACGAATACAAGACCATCGGCAACATTTACAAAGAAGACCTGGCCAAAATCGGCATCAAAATGAACGTCTCCCCGATGGAGTGGGCGAACCTGCTGAAAAAGGTCGACGCCCGCGAGTTTGACGCCGTCACCTTGGCTTGGATTTCTGGGCCCCCGGTCGATTTCCGTCAGATTTGGCACAGCTCTCAAGCCGACCTTCCCAAAGGCTCAAACCGTGTCGGATTTCGCAACGCAGAGGCCGACCGAATCATCGAAGCCCTCGAGCTCGAATTCGACGAAGCCAAACGCAAAGCCTTGTCTCACGAGTTCCACAAACTTCTGTACGACGAGCAGCCCTACACCTTCTTCTACACCCGAAAATCGACGGTGTTTTGGCAACGTGAACTCAAGAACGTTTGGTTTCAGCTCACCCGCCCGCACGTCAACACCCGGCCCTTCTACCTCGAAGGCTGAGCTGAGCGCGCAACAACCATGCTGAACTACGTCATCAAACGCATCCTCTTGATGGTGCCCACTTTCGCCGCGATCTCATTGGTGATCTTTGTGGTGCTCAACTTTGCCCCAGGCACACCGGGCGCGCAAATGTCAACCGGAGAGGCGGGGGGGCAAGACGCCTCATCTGCCGGCGAGCAACGGGAGAGCTACCGCATCTTTAAGGAGCAGTTCAACCTGGACAAGCCGGTGCTGGTCAACACCCGGTACGACCTGGGCCAGCCCGAAATTCAGGCCGAACTTGAGGCAATCTTGAATGTGAACGGTGAAAGCAGCCCCGCCCGCAGAATTCAAGCCCAAGAAGACATTGAAAACTGGGGGCGATACGCCGTGGTCGGCCTGGTTGGTGTCCTTTCAGACACCTCCAACAGCCCAGAGCTTCGCGCCCTTGCCAGCCAACGCTTGACCTTCAATGCCCAAAAGCAAAACAAGTTGGTCTACAAAAAGAACCTCTCCGATGAGGAGCGTGCCCAGGTAAAGGCCATCGCAAAAGCCAATGCCAAGGTCAGAGCATGGAGCTTTAAGGCCGATGCCACCCCACAGGACATGAGCGCCACCACCACCACCTGGAACCGCTGGTTCGAGGCCACCGCAGCCGACTGGGACTATACCCGCCGGGAGCGATTTGAAATCTTCTTCTTCGACACCCGCTTCGCCAAATACTGGGGCAACCTCGCCCGGCTCAACTTTGGCGTGTCCCATGTCGACAAACGGCCGGTCCTTCAAAAGGTGCTCTCCAAACTTAAATATTCCATCACCCTGAGCTTCTCCTCCGTGCTGTTGATCTATGCGATCAGCCTGCCTTTGGGCATTTGGTCGAGCATCCGGCAAAACACACTCGCCGACCGGGTGGTGACCACCATCCTGTTTATGATGTACAGCCTGCCAAGCTTTTTCGTGGCTGTGTTTTTGCTGAATCTGCTCACCCGCGGCACCCCGCTTCAGGTCTTCCCGACCTCAGGGTTTGAGAGCTTGGACACCAGCCAGATGACCTTGCTCGAGTACTTAAAAGATGTCGGCTGGCACATTATTTTGCCCATCTTTTGTGGCTCTTATGCGGCCCTCGCAGCCCTCTCTCGCTACGCACGCTCCGGCTTGCTCGACGTCATCCGCTCAGACTATGTGCGCACCGCACGCGCCAAGGGCTTGCCAGAAGCGGTGGTCATCCTCAAACACGCCGCTCGAAACGGCATGATTCCCATCCTGACCCTGCTCGCCTCCCTGCTGCCAACCCTTATCGGTGGTTCGGTCGTGATCGAGGTGGTCTTTGGCATCCCAGGCATGGGATCCTTTTTGTTCGAGAGCATTAATTTACGGGACTACAACGCGGTGATGGCCGTGCTGCTGATCAGCTCTGCCCTCACCTTGGTGGGCATGCTCATCTCCGACCTCTCCTATGCGCTGGTCGACCCGCGCATCACCTTCGAGTGACCCGATGAGCCAACCGCTACTCCCAGACGTCGCCCCTCCTCAAGACCAAACCTTTGGCGACATCGTCTGGCTTCAATTCAAGAAAAACCGGGTCGCCTACTTCTCGTTGTGGGGGCTGGGCGCCCTGTTCGTACTGGCCACAACTGCCCCCCTGGTCGCTTTGGGGCGTCCGTTTATTTGGAATATAGGCGAGGGCTTCAGCTCACCATGGTTGACCGGGATTTTTGACCGAAACTACTTTGAAAACCCCGTCGATATTTTCTTCAATATGCTTTTGGTCATGGTGCTGCCCATCACAGCCATCGCCTATGCGCGCCACCGCCACATTCTCAGACTGAGCCTAGACAAACGCCCACGCAGGGCCAAGGTTCTCAAGGAATTACGCATCGGGGCGGGCCTCATCTTTGTGTGCTTTGTCGCCATCTTGGTCAACCCCCACGCCGAGCCGTACACCCAATACGCCGACATCGCCGAGGCCCGGGCCGAGGCTGGCGAGGATGTGAGCGCCTTTTTCCCGCCAGTCAAGTACATGTTTCGGAAAACGGGATTCAAGAGCTTGTCGCGCCCAAGCGCAACCCACTGGCTTGGCGTAGATGAGTCCACAAGGGATGTGGCCGTCCGCATCCTTTACGGCACCCGCATTTCGTTGACCATCGGCATCATCGCCGTCGCAATCTATATGACCATCGGCATCATTTTGGGTGCGCTCGCCGGCTTTTATGCGGGCAAAGTCGACATTATCATTCAGCGGTTGATCGAGATCGTGATGAGCATTCCAGCCTTAATCATCATCTTGGTCCTTGTGGCCTTCCTAGAAAAACCGAGCATCTTTCACATCATGCTTGTCATCGGGTTGGTGCGATGGACTGGGGTAGCCAGGCTTGTTCGCGGTGAATTTTATCGCCTTCGCGGCCAGGACTTCGTGACCTCAGCAATCGCCCTCGGCTACCCACCCCAGCGAATTATTTTTGGGCACATTCTCCCCAACGCCATGGGCCCAGTGCTCGTGGCCGCTACTTTTGGCGTGGCTGGCGCCATCCTACTTGAGAGCACACTTTCCTTTTTGGGCCTGGGCGACCTCAGCGCACCCAGTTGGGGCCAAACATTGTCTGAAGGCTATTCATCGGGGGCATGGCACCTGATTTTAGCGCCAGGATTTGCGATTTTCATCACGGTGTCTTTGCTCAACCTGGTCGGTGAAGGCCTGCGTGACGCCCTCGATCCCAAGATGCGAAAGTGAGCCAATCATGAGCCAACCCATCCTCAAACTCGAGCATCTCAAAACCTATTTCCATACCGATATTGGTGTGGTGAAGGCGGTCGACGACCTCAACGTACAGGTCATGCCGGGCGAAACCCTCGGCATCGTGGGAGAGTCTGGTTCTGGGAAGTCGGTCACCAGTTTAAGCGTGATGCGGCTGCTCCCCGGACACATCGCCCGCATAGAGAAAGGCTCGAAAATCATCTTCGCAGGCCAAGACCTAACCGAAATATCCGAAAAGAAGATGCGTAAAATTCGCGGTGCTGAGATCGCGATGATCTTCCAGGAGCCGATGACCAGCCTCAACCCGGTTTACACCACCGGCAACCAAGTGATGGAGGCCATCATTCTTCATCAGGATGTCAGCCCCGCGGAGGCCGAGGCCAAGACCATCGCCTTATTCGACGAGGTGGGCATTCCCGACCCCGCCCAGCGCATCCACATGTATCCCCACGAAATGTCCGGCGGTCAAAAGCAGCGGGTCATGATCGCGATGGCCCTTTCGTGCAACCCCAAGTTGCTGATCGCCGACGAGCCCACCACGGCCCTCGATGTAACCATTCAAGCCCAAATCTTAGACTTGCTACGAAGGCTCCGCGATGAACGGGGCATGGGCATGATCTTCATCACTCACGATCTGGGTGTGATCGCCGAAATCGCCGACGAGGTTGCGGTCATGTACCGAGGCAAACTGGTTGAATATGGCGACATTCGCAGCATCTTTGCGAACGCTAAACACCCCTACACCAAGGGATTGCTCGCTTGCCGTCCCAAACTCGACTCCACCATGAAACGCCTGCCGACCGTGCCTGACTATATGGACACGATCTACCATGACGACGGCAGCTACACGGTGAAGGAACGGGAAGTGTCCGCCCAATGGTTGGCCGATATGTCCACCGCCGGCAGGGAGCGACACCTGTACCCAGCAGCGCGTTTGGGCCAGATCGGTTTTAGTGCCGACGAGGCCGCCTACCCCACGGGCACCACATTTGCTGGCGAAGACGAAAAGCCGCTGCTCAGCATCAGCAACCTCAAGATGCACTTCCCCATCCGCAAAGGGTTCTTTAGCCGTGTGGTCGACCAAGTTCGCGCCGTCGACGGCGTGAGTTTTGATGTCTACAAGGGCCAAACCCTTGGACTGGTTGGCGAGTCTGGCTGCGGCAAGACAACCACGGGCCGAGCGATCATGCGCCTGCTCGAGCCCACCGCCGGAAAAATTGTCTTTGATGGAATCGAGATCACGACCATGAGCCAAGCGGAGCTTCGGAAACACCGCCAGCGCTTCCAGATCATCTTCCAAGACCCATACGGCTCTCTCAACCCCCGGAAAACCATCGAGACCACCGTGATGGAGCCCATGGATGTCCACAATATCGGCGACACATACGAAGAGCGCCGAGCGTTGGTGCTGGACCTATTGTCCAAAGTTGGTCTGCCAGGAAAGCAATTCCTCAACCGCTATCCCCATGAGTTTTCAGGCGGCCAACGTCAGCGTATTTGTATCGCGCGCGCCTTGGCTGTTCGGCCCGAATTGATCATCTGTGATGAGTCAGTGTCGGCCTTAGATGTGAGCGTTCAGGCTCAGGTACTCAACCTGCTTAAAGACCTTCAAGCCGAGCTTGGGTTGACCTATATCTTTATCAGCCACGATTTATCGGTCGTGAAATTCATGAGCGATATGATGGCTGTGATGAACGACGGAAAGTTTGTGGAGTTCGGCCCATCCGAATCCATCTACGCCGACCCCAAAGAGGCCTACACTGAGGGGCTGATCGCGGCGATTCCCCGAGACAATATCGAGCAGATTGAGGCCCGGCAGGCCGAGCGTTTAGCCGCCCAGAAGGGTCAAAGATGAGCGCTTTTTTTTACAATCTACTCTCTGCTGCGGGCATTGTCATCGCCTGCTGGTTCGTGGGTGGGTGGCTCGCCGGCATCATCAGCTCTGTGATGTCTCAAACCCGCGCCGACCCCATGGTGCGCGCATTTGTGGTCCGCAGCACCAAGCCCATGGTCATGGCCATCGCAATCATCGCTGCACTCAGCCAGCTTG
>OBJC01000066.1_pt1 | contig 20980 bp, 20 predicted proteins | sample 1481521 | NCBI WGS metagenome assembly OBJC01 (sample SAMEA2341961, study PRJEB22496) | metagenome | biome: marine; feature: hydrothermal vent; material: water | place: Pacific Ocean | collected 2011/2012 | reverse complement strand
ACGCCTCGATCATGACAGGTAAAAATCACCCGAACATGAAGCACGGGACAATGGGACCTGGCCGCTAACCGAGGCATTGCCAACGCTCGCCGAACGCTTCAAGGAGGACGGGTGGACCACTGGCGCGTTTATTTCCGCATCGGTTTTGGACAGCCACTATGGCATCGGTCGCGGGTTTTCGACCTATAACGACCATATCCGCCCCGGAAAAGACCGTGTCGTCGCCCACCGCACCGGAGCAGAAACCGTCGAGCATGCCATCGATTGGTTGCTGGACAAGCCCCCAGAACAGCCTGTGTTTTTATGGGTCCACCTCTTCGACGCACACCGACCCTGGGAGGCGTCTAAGACCCCGGATACCACAAACTATCAAGCCGCCATCGCCAAGGCAGACGCCGCCACAGCCCGGCTGTTGGAGGCCATGGAGGCGCGGGGGCGTTTGGAGTCGAGCATCATCGCCATCACAAGCGATCATGGCGAGGGCTTGGGCGAGCACGACGAGCAAACTCATGGCTACTACGCCTACGACTCCACATTGCGGATACCGATGCTCTTTTGGGCGGGTGAACACGTGAGCACACGCCCGCCTACACAGGCCAGTCGCGTCACAGGCGTCGCCTCTTTGCTCGATGTGGCCACCACACTCACCGCCGCTGCCGGCCTTCAACCCCTCGACGACGGGGGTGTCGATCTACTGGCCGGCCCCCTCGCCCCAAGGACGCTCAGCTTTGAGACAGTCACCCCTGCTTTGGATTTTGACACCGCTCCCATCTTTGGCGTGATCGACGACCAGGGCGTGGCGTGGTTTGATACCCCCACCCCCGAACGCTACCAACTCGACACCGACCCCAAACAGCTGATCAATCGGTACAAAGATGTGCACAGGGGCCAAATGGCCGCGCGAATGCAGCAGTTCCCACGGCGATGGCCACCGGGGACAGATCCCATGGCATTGGATGCTACAGAACGCGAAGCACTCGAGGCACTCGGCTACATCACGCGATCCGCCCGGCCAACAGGCAACTCAACAGTTGACCCAAAACAACGGATCGACCTGTTTAATCTGTTGACCCAAACCCCTGACCAGTCTGCGCACAGCTTATTGATACAAGCCGACCTCATGACTGACAAACATGGCCAAGTTCCAGCCCTCATGCTGTTCAAAGCAGACCTCCTCGATGCACTCGCCCGCCCCGTCGACGCACTCAATGTTGTTGTGGCGGCTTCACAGGCCCACCCCGACGATAAGGATCTTGCCGGCGAACTCTCCGCGAGAAGCCAAAAGCTGGAGACCCTCAGACGCCTGGCAAAAGCCATACAAAAAGAGCTCTCCGAGACACCAAAAGACCTCATAGGGCGCCGAGATTTGGCGCTAACCTATCACCGCCTCCAACGTTTTGGTGCGGCTCAGGCCATCTACACCGCCATCCTAAAAGACAAGCCCTTCGCCGATGATGTACGGGTCGACTTTGCCCGAATGTTCGCCTCCCAGCAGCGGTATGACACAGCACTCAGCACCCTGGCGCCTGCGCTTCGTCGACCCAAGCATGCGGCGGTTGTGGACTGCCTTGCGGGTCAACTCATGCGACGAGGGCTTGGCCAGGAAGAAGAAGCTCAGCGCCTGCTCAAATACTGCGAATAGCGTCAATCCCTGGCAGGCTACGGTCCCGGTCAGACAAAATCGGCTGACTCACCGGCCATGAAATTCCCAGCGCTGGATCATCCCATTTTAGCCCGCCCTGATCGGCCTCAACATAAGCTGTGGTGCATCGATAATGCACAACGACTGGCCCCTCGGTCACACAAAATCCATGTGCAAACCCTGGGGGCACCCACAGCTGGCGGTTGTCACTCGCATTCAAATGCACCCCCACCCAAGCTCCAAAAGTGGGCGAATCCGGGCGGATATCTACCGCCACATCAAAAATCGCTCCCGCCATGACACTCAGCAATTTCCCTTGGGGCCTCACCCGTTGAAAATGAAGCCCCCGCAGGACATTTTCAGCCGAGCGCGACAAGTTGTCCTGAACAAAAGGCCCAATCCCTGCCGCCTCCCACAGTTGCGCATCCCAATGGCGCACAAAACTCCCCCGAGCATCTTCAAAATGCTCGAGATCGAGGATCAAAACCTCAGGTATTTGAGTGGGAATGACGCGCACAGAGCCTCCAGCACACACAAAGCCTAGCCCGGCCTGAAGGTTTTCGGTTTTCGTTCGAAGAGAAAGATCGGAGGAACGGTGAAGCAAGGAAGTTTAGAAAAGACACGAATCCAGACCACGGTGGGCATTCAAACATCGCGGGGGCTTTACTTTGGAACCACCGACTGGATCAAAGCTCGAACGCTCCAGTTTCACTCCGCTGCAAAACTTAGACTCGACGAAGTGGTCGAACTCAAGGTCGAACTCCCTGGTGGAGGCGAGTGGTTGATGGCCCATGCCCGCGTGATTCGCACCTCCCCCTCGACGAGCGATGAAACCATCCGGTGTATGGCTCGAATTGTTGAAATGTCCACCGCGCATCGGGAGCGACTTCGTGCCTTTTTGTCCAAAAATACACCGGCTCAGATTGCCAACATGCCCAGCCGCCCGATTCCGCTGCACGAACCCACAGTCTCTTTGTCAGCAGACGGACGAAGCCTGGTAGCTAAATGGTCCGACCCCCGTGCATTTCGACGAGACTGGGCCTTGCACATCAGCCGCGGACGCCTCCCAGCCACTGGCGCACCACCCCGAAGGCGGGCGTTTATGTTGCGCATCATGATGCCAGATGGGTTTGTGGCGACCTTCCCCGCTGAGATCGGCCCACAGCTTAAAACGGGCTGGTTGATCCGCTTTTTGGTTCCCCACGCACCTTTCGCAAGAATGCGGGCCTACTCCGAATCGCGATCGGCCGAGGTGGTCTGAACCCGACCAGCGGTTAGCTGTTGTTCTCAAAACAGGGGACGACCATGAGCGACACGCCAACGATTATTTATACCAGGACCGACGAGGCCCCAGCCCTCGCCACCTATTCTTTTCTCCCGATCGTTCAGGCGTTCACAGCCACGTCCGGGATCGCGGTCGAAACCCGAGACATCTCGCTTGCCGGGCGAATCCTCGCAGGGATGGCCAGTCACCTTCCCGCAGAACAGCGTGTCCACGACGCCCTCGCCGAGCTGGGTGCGCTGGCGAAAAATCCAGATGCAAACATCATTAAACTTCCAAATATCTCTGCATCTGAGCCCCAACTCAAGGCCGCCATCGCCGAGCTCCAAACCAAGGGGTATGCGCTTCCCGATTACCCAGAAAACCCGCAATCCTCGGCCGAGACAGCGACCAAAAATGCCTATGACAAAGTAAAGGGCTCTGCAGTCAATCCAGTGCTCCGCGAGGGCAACTCCGACCGCCGCGCACCAAAGGCAGTCAAAGAGTATGCCCGCGCGAACCCCCACAGCATGGGTGCTTGGTCCTCGGACTCCGCATCGCATGTGGCGACCATGAGTGGCGGTGACTTTTTTAGCAACGAGCAATCTGTCACCCTTGGCGCCGACACCACCCTTCGCATCGAATTTCTTTCGACCGACGGCGAGTTGAGCACACTCAAGGCCGATATTCCCGGCATCGACGGCGAAATCATCGACGGCACCTACATGAGCAAGACTGCGTTGCTACGCTTTTTGACCGAACAGATCGACGACGCGCGCACATCTGGGCTGCTGTTCAGTTTGCATATGAAAGCCACCATGATGAAAGTCTCTGACCCGATCATCTTTGGGCACGCTGTTCGCATCTTTTTCAGGGAGGTTTTCACCAAACACGGCCCAACCCTCGACGAAATTGGCGTCGATGTCAACAATGGCCTTGGTGACCTCCTCTCCAAGATTGAGGCCCTTCCACAAGATAAACGAAGCGCAATTGAGGCCACTTTAAAAGCCGTCTACGCATCGGCCCCAGACCTGGCGATGGTCAACTCCGACAAAGGCATCACCAACCTACACGTGCCATCCGATGTGATCATCGATGCCTCCATGCCCGCTATGCTACGCACCAGCGGCTGTATGTGGAATAAGGCTGGCGAGCTTCAAGAGACCAAAGCTGTCATCCCCGACGCCAGCTATGCCGGTATTTATCAAGCCGTCTTCGAGGACTGCAAGACCAACGGTGCCCTCGACCCAGTCACCATGGGCAGCGTCTCTAATGTGGGACTGATGGCCCAAAAGGCCGAAGAATACGGCAGTCATGACAAGACCTTCGTCCTGTCAGCCTCAGGCGAAGTGCGGGTGATCGACGCCACAGGTACCATATTAATGAGCCACACCGTCGAGACAGGTGACATTTGGCGGATGTGCACAGTGAAAGATGCACCGATTCAGGACTGGATCAAGCTCACCGTGTCTCGCGCCCGTGCAACCGGAGTCCCCGCTGTATTTTGGCTAGACGAAAACCGCGCTCACGACATCCAGTTGATCGCAAAAATTAAGACCTACCTCCCAACGCACGACACCGAGGGGCTTGAGTTTCCGATCCTGCGGCCATTCGAGGCGACCCAGTTTTCACTGTCCCGCATCCGCAAAGGTGAAGATACCGTGAGCGCCACAGGAAATGTGCTGCGGGACTACCTGACCGACCTATTTCCAATCTTAGAGGTGGGCACCAGCGCCAAGATGCTCTCTATCGTGCCCTTGATGAATGGTGGGGGCTTGTTCGAAACCGGCGCCGGGGGCTCCGCACCCAAACATGTGCAGCAATTTTCGACCGAAGGCCACCTCCGCTGGGACTCCCTCGGCGAGTTTTTGGCCCTCGCAGTCTCTTTGGAGCACGTGGCCACCCGCTACGGCAATGCCCGGGCAAAAGTCTTGGCAGACACCCTCGACGCGGCCACCACCCAGTACTTGCTCAGCAATAAGTCCCCATCACGAAAGGTCGGCGAGTTGGACAACCGAGGCAGTCACTACTACCTCGCAATGTATTGGGCCCAAGCGATCGCAGCCCAGAGCGAAGACATGGAACTGGCCGCACAGTTCGGCGAAATCGCCTCTAGCTTAGCGGATGGTGAGGCTGCGATTTTGTCGGAGCTCATCGCAGCACAAGGCAACCCGATGGACCTGGCTGGCTACTTCCTACCCAGCGAAGAGCTCGCCGCTGCAGCCATGCGGCCCTCGTCCACCCTCAACGCGATTATCGACGCGGTCTAAAGCCGTTCCCCGCCAAATCCACGCTCAGGTTTGGCGGGTGTCGACCTGAAGGTATTTGCTAAGCCAGCGCACGATATAATAAAACGGGATGGTATCTGCGGCAGCGCACACCACTTTGAAAACATAGCCCGCAAGAATAAATGTCCAGAGTTGGGGCCAGATGGGCCAGCACGGGTCTACCGGTAGGGCGGCGGCGTAAAAGTGAGTGATGGTCATCACCGTGAAGGAGTCGACAAACTGGCTCACCATGGTGCTGCCGTTGTTTCTCAGCCAAAGGTGCTTGCCTCGGGTCAACGCTTTCAAAAAGTGAAAGAGATGAACATCGCACAACTGAGCCAGTAAATACGCCCCCATTGAGGCGACGACCGAAGCGAAAGCCAAATGCTGCACATGAAAAAACAAGGCCCCATCAACACCGATCGGCGGGAGTCCGGTGTTTGGGTCAACAGCGACTTCAGGGGGTAAAATGCCGCCCAGCCACATGATGAACACCACCCATAGGTTGAGCCCCAAGCCCACCCAGACCACATTGGTTGCCCGTTTTCGACCATAGATTTCAGAGATGATGTCGGTGCACAAAAATGTGATCGGATAGGGCAACACGCCCACCGCAAGCGGCATCGGAACATTGGTGCCCAGCAAGGTGAAGCTCAGGTCGATAAACCGCGTAAGCCCCAGCACATTGAGCATGGTGAGCGAGCCTAAAAACAGGCCCGAAACCGCCAAAAAAACGACCTCACGGCGAGCATGGAGTGCGCTGGCCTCGATGGGATGTAGGGTCTCTTCCATGATCCTCCCCTATGCCAAAGATGCAAATTTGGCCGGTTCAAGCTAAAACACATACAAACAAGAGCACATTTTGCCACACCTCGTCACCCGTCCGACCGCCCCCTTTCTCAGCGCCTCGGGTGCCCTGATGGTTCACCAAATTCCATCGGCCACCGACAATCTGATCTGGCTGGCGGTGTGCACACAAACCGGTGCCGCTGCGGCGATCGACGGCCCAGAGGCCAGCGGTGTGCTTGCCTATTGCGACCAGGAATCCATTCGCCTGAGCGCAATATTCAACACACACACCCACGCTGACCACATTGGCATCAACCGTGATTTGGCCGCCGCCCACAAGCTGCGGCATCTCCGGGTGGTGGGGGCCGAGGCACGGGCCAAGGACATTCCAGGCATCACAGAAAAGGTGAAAGAGGGCAGCCGCATTCAGCTCGGAGACGCCGTGGGCGAAGTGTGGCTGACCGAGGGTCATATCGATGGCCACATCTCCTTTATTATCGACGGCCTTCTCTTTTGTGGTGACACCCTCTTTGCGGGCGGCTGTGGTCGCCTCTTCGACGGGCCTCCAGCCAAGATGCACAAAAGCCTGTCACGAATGGCCGAGCTGCCAGGCTCTACCTTCGTGTGCTGTGCCCATGAGTACACCCAAGACAACCTGCGTTTTGCCTGGATGGTCGACCGCGACAACACAGCCTTGAAGCAGCGCATCCGCGGGGTGTGGGCCATACGGCGCATGGGGGGCTGCACCTTGCCCAGCACCATCGGGGAGGAGCGAGAAACCAACCCATTTATGAGGCTGTCCACACCGAGTATTCAGTGGTCCGTCAGCCAGGCCTTTCCCGATGTTGATATCAGAGACCCGGTCGCAGTCTTGGCTGCGCTTCGAGCATGGAAAAACCGTGGTGACCACCGGGCCATGCCGGCCGACGCATTGCCCCTATAAACTGAGCGGCGGTGTTCAGCCCAGGCGCACCTGGCCAAACAGATGGTTTTTAGTCCCATCCGCATTGTCCAAACGAAACGCGAATCCACCATTGTGTGGCCCTGATGAGAATGACACTTTTGCAGGTAAAAACACCGGGCGTTTGAAAGACACATCGATTTGGACTGGCCCATCGCCCACATCGGTATCGAGCTCCGCCACCAATCGACCCAACAGCCACATCCCGTGGATAATATGCCGCCTAAACCCGAATAATTTGGCAGTTATCGGCCACAAATGTATCGGGTTTCTATCGCCGGCAATGGTCCCGTAACGCCGCCCCAAATCGCTCGGAAGACTCCAGATGGCTGAACGAGAACTTTCGGGGGCTGGGATTGGGCTTTGGGCTCGTTTTTCACCGTGCCCTTTGGCGGCACGAGACAAACATGTGGTGACGCTGGCCCATACCTGAACACCGTCGATGCGAACCTCGGTCATCAAGTCGACCTCAATCCCTTTTCGGGCCTGGCGCTGGCCTTCGACCCACACCGTTATGTCCATAATTTCATGGGATAAAATGGGTCGCTCGGAGCGGATATTGCTCGACACATGGACCAGGCCCATCGCCGGCAAGGGAAAGTCCGCGTGGGTAAACAGCGCCATATGCAATGGCGCTGCGATAATTTGCGGCATCGTGAGGGGCGTGGTGAGGGAGTCAGCAAAGCCGCAGATGGCTTGATAATCCGACAGTTGCGACACCGCGACACCGCGCATGACCGCTTCAAACCTTGGGACAGACTCGCCCGCTTTGAGCCCTGGCTTAAAACCAAAAGCCGCCCTCACCATCATGGCACCGGTTCCGGGTGCAGTCTGAAATTCCATGGTCGTGCTCATTTTATTCTCCCCAAACTGGTGAAGCGGCCAAAATGGCTGGCCAGGCACTCCCTATGTTGCCGGGAATGTCTGCGCCGTCTGGGCCGCGTACAAAGTTATGTTGGTCGGCAAAGGCTCTCTCGGTGTTGGTGCGCCCTGCCTGGGATCGCATCGGACGCAAAACCCCGCCGACATATACGCTCACGACCTCATGGGGTGCTGGCCTCAAATCGACGAGCGCACCTTTTCGCTCGGGATTGAGAAGCTGCTCCTCATTGCCCAAGGGGTCTGCAACGGTTTTGGCTTTCAGGGTCCACACGATCATCGAGGTCGGGTCTTTGTCCGGGTGGGCGTGACTCAAGAGATCTCGGAAGCCATAAAACTGCTTACCGATATCATTTTGGTTGACCGGCCCGGCCATCAAACAGGTGCCCACCAGCAGGTCGCAATCCTCAGGCAGGTCGATGCAGCCTGACAGCTCACACAGTTGCGCTGACCGGCTCGCAGCCGCCCCAACGGCCTGAACGGCCAGGGTGGCGTCTAGGCCGGCCTCGGCCACCTCCGATTTATCGAGGCCTCCCACATAGATGCGCTGCCCCACCAGGGCGAAGGCTTTCCGTCCCCGATTGGCGTTGCGACTCAAGGCGCGCCCGAGGACCAAGTCAGCCCACAGGGGCAGGTGAGCGATAAGCTGATCGGTGATGGCGTTATTATCGGCCCGGATTTGCCGCAGCCGACCCTTACCACCGTCGGTAAGCACATCGATTCGCTCCAACAACATCAACCGTTTGGCTTGCGCTCTGTTGCAGCCCGTCCAATGCACAAAGCTATTGTATGCCGCCCGCGCCGCCATAAAGGCCAGCGGCTCTGGTATGTCCATGTCTTGGCGCGTCTGGTAGGCTTTGGGGGCGACAGCCTCTGCGTTCACCCCTGGCTGGATTCGCTCCGAACGGAAAGCCATCAAGTTGGCACCCACCTTTCGGGCGACAGCTTTTGATATCGGCACCGCTGTGGCCAACTGCCCCACCTGGGCAACAAGTCCCACCCGCCATCCCTTGGCTCTGTCGTCACCGTTCAGGCCACACAGCTTGTGCAATGTGGCGATCGCATCGCGATTGGACGCTCGGGTTTGGGCACCGGCGAAAGCGGCCATGAACACCTGAGCCCCACGGCGTCCCACCGACGCGATCACTGCAGCTCGCTCCATGGCGTCGGCCAACACACCCAAATGTAAATGCTGCAAAAAACCAATGCTCGGGATGTCGTCCGCATGAAAAAACCGCTTGCTCAGTGCACGCCAAGGCACGGTCAAAAGGTTGAGTCCTGTTTTGTGGCCAGCGAAAGTAAGCAACAATGTGAAGGGGGTTCGATAAGGGCGTGTGAGCACGATGTGGGTCATCAGCGCCCCATCGAGAACAGGCGCCTCGAGCCCATTGAGCGCCCGCAACACCGCGGCGATTTCTGCGCTCATTTCGGGACCAAAACTCACCTGGCGATGGCCCCGGTAGTTGGTGCTCTGCCGCGCAGTCAAAATGCCAACGCTCACTTCATCAAAAAGCTCGCCCTCGGTGACGGGCTCACCGGCCACAAACTCAACGGGTCGCCCAAGGGCATAAAGAAGGGATGCCTCCTCGGCGTCGGCCTCGCTCAAACTCAGGCGGGTTCGGTAGCCCACTGGTGAGCCCGAAATAAGTCCCAACGGCAAGGTGTATCGATTCCGTTTTTCACCCGCTGCCGCAGGCACAGCTTTGCGTTGAACACGCTGGTCCGGCGAGGGCGGGGAAACCGCGACGAGAGAGACTGGATTTTGGGCCATGGACGAGGGTTATCCGGGCTTAGTCTCTCGTGCCGCCATATCGCTCAGCGAACACCGCGACTTGGCGTTCAACCTCACGCAAGCGGTCGTCGGCGCCCTCAAGCGCGAGCATCCACCAAGCGTCGGCCTCTCGGTAGGTTGCCGGCTCAATGCCAAAGATGGTGGCCAACTGTGAGGGCACATCGAGCTTGGCATCCGTCCAGCCCTCAATTGCACCCCTGACCTCGACGTAGCGGGCAAAACTGAGCGGCGCCATGCTTTGAGATGGCAGGGGTGTCGACGGTTCATCGTCATCGGGGTCCAAATAGGACCGGATGGGTGCGAACTCCTCAGACGGCAATGCTGACACCTGAGACTGGAGCGCTTCGCCAATATTCGGCGCGGGTAAAACCGGGGATTTACGCTTGAGCAGCACGAACAGTGCGGCAACAAACATAAGCCCAAGCACGGCCCCGCCGAACACGCCAACCGCCAATGGTAGCAAAGATGGCAAAGCAACCTCCGCCAGCAGGGTGCCCGATACATAGGTCGGGGTCAAGAGATGCTTGGCGGATGTTCAATCCGGGCGATCACGCCAACGGTGTTTGGCCCCATCAATGGGTGCCTGAGTGGCCGCAACACCCCACCGCCCAACCCCAATCGATCGGCGGGACTGCGGGCCACTCAGGCTGCGAATTCAATCTCGCGAACAGCGACGCCTTGGTTGGCCAGAGGCTGTAAAAAGTCATTGATGATGGTCGTCCAGGCCTGGGGTTCAATCGACCCCAGGTGAATACGATAGGCGAAGGTTTGGGCCGCTTGCGTGCCCTCTGCCCAAGGGTTGACCAAAGCGGAATTGATGCGAACCAAGGGCTCCACTGAATATTGGTCGATCTCCAAATGATTGGAGAGGCGTCCGATGGCCCGATTGGCTGCGTCCACCACGGCCGTGTTTGAGGCGAATTCAATCTCGATCAGTCTATTGGTCGTCATGTTGAGTCCTCTGTGGCTTGTCCCGATATTGGGGTTCGCCGGCAAGATTGCGCCAAAGCATTGACTCGTCAAGTCTAAATCTGGCGAAACATGGCCTTGTCACAGGGATGTCACCGGAATGTATTCGGGGTTTACCGAGACCGAAAGTCCGTATGAAAAGCAGGAAAGGCAGACCAAACCGAGCATTTAGGCCTTTTTGGGCTATATTCAGATCAAACACCCCAAGGAAGAATGTCCAACACCATCAGCCAAGGCCAGATTTCACACGATGGTCCGGCCCGTACGCCCGGGGTGGGCCGCCATTTTTCTGAAGTGGCTTCGGCAGGTGAAAATGCTGGTGAAGGGCCACAAACCACCGACGGCGCCACACAAGCGGCGGCCATCGTCTCAAAACGCCTCGCCCGCCTGAGCCAAGCGGACACATCGAGCGCCCAAGAAGATGCCCGCGTGGACGCTGATATCAATTCAAAAGCACGGCTTATCAGCGGCCAGATCGCCGCCCAGGCGCAGCGGGTTGACGTCAACACCGTGGTGCAAGAGCTTCAAGCACAGTTCCGGTCCAATATGGAGGTGGCGGTCTTGGCTCAAGCCAACCAAATGCCCAGCGCCGTCATGCCTTTTTCGGCATCCGAAGGCAGCTAAGGCCAGCTTATTCGCTGGTCGTCCACGTGCCGCCGAACCAGCCGCAATAATCCTGCGCCTCTGTTTGGGGCATCTCATAAAGGCGATAAGTCAGGCCATTGTCGAGTGCACACGCACCGAGCTCACCTGTGGGGCAGGACTCGAACGCGCCGCCCATATCGTTGCAGTGAGCCTCTATGTCGGCGGCGCCCCATTCTGAGCTGTAGACCGCACAAACATCGGCAGCCAAACACATGTCCAGCGCATCCTCAGCACCAGCCGTATCGGCACCAGCAGCATCGCCTTTTCCACAAGCAGAAAAGCCAAGCCCAAATAAAACGAAATACCGCAAAACCATCTAATACTCCTGCCAACCCTTACTATCATGGCCCCGGGTGGATAGTCCTTGGCCATGAATATTCGCACCGATGTCGAGCGCGCCGCCAGACGAATTCAGCCCCACATCCGCCCAACGCCGATGGAGCGGAGCGAGATGCTGGGTGAGCAAGTTTGGCTCAAATGCGAGAACTTTCAGGCGACTGGCTCCTTTAAACTTCGAGGTGCTGCCAATGCACTCCTGTGCTTGAGCGAAGAACAACGAGCCCGAGGCGTCGTGACAGCCAGCAGCGGAAACCACGGGCTCGGCTTGGCCCTGGCGGCGACGAAGCTCAAGATCCCTGCAACGGTGTTCGTTCCCCTAAACGCCGACGACGCCAAAGTGGCCGCCATCCAACGACTTGGGGTGAGCGTGGAGCGAGTCGGCGACGATTGCGTGGACACCGAGGCCTACGCTCGCCTGATCGCGGCCCACCACGACCGCACCTACATCTCGCCCTATAACGACCCAAATATAATCGCTGGCCAAGGCACAGTCGGCCTGGAGATGGCCAAACAAGTGCCGGACTTGGATGCGGTTTTTGTCGCCATTGGCGGCGGCGGCCTCATCGCTGGGGTGGGCGGATACCTAAAAGCCTTGTCCCCAAACATCGAGATTATCGGCTGCTCACCAGCCGCCTCACCGGCGATGCATATGTGCATGCGGGCTGGGGACATCGTAAAAGTAAACTGCCGTGAAACACTGTCTGATGCCACCGCGGGTGGTGTTGAGCCGGGTGCGATCACCCTTCAACGCTGCATCGATGTGGTGGATCGCTCCATCTTGGTGGGTGAGGCCGAGATTGGAAGGGCGATTAAAGATGTCATCCACACCCATCACATGTTGATCGAGGGTGCCGCCGGCGTGGCTGTGGCTGGCTACCGGTCTGTCGCCGACGACTATGCAGCCAAACGGGTGGCCATCATCTTGTGCGGCGCCAACATCGGCGAGGCTTCACTCTTGCGGGTACTCCGCAGCTAATATATAGCGCCCAGAGACGGAGGCCCTCATGAACCCATGGATACTCGCTCTTACTCTTTTTTGTTCCGCACCGGCATTTGCAGACGGCGACTGGACTCACTTTGGCAACGCCTTCACGGTGACCGACAAGCCCATCGCGTCCGCTGATTTTTTGGCCGACCCGAGCAAATTCGAGGGCCAAACCGTCATGATCGAAGGCCGTGTGGCAGATGTCTGCCAAAAGGCTGGCTGCTGGCTGGTCTTGGCTGAAGGCGACAAGAGCATTCGCATCCGCACCAAGGCCCACCGCTTTTTTGTGGCCAAGGATTCAACTGGAAAAATGGCCCGAATCGAGGGCTTGGTCAAATCGCATAAAGTCGATGCAAAACAAGTGGCCCACTACGAAAGCGAATCCCAAAAAGGGGCTGTTGTCCCTGAGAAACAGGCGAATTCTGAGACGGTTTTCGAGTTGATCGCTTCGGGTGTTTCCATCCAAAAATAGGCCTATCCCGCAGACGCGCAGCCTTTTTTAGCTTGACGCACCCCCGGCTCACCCATTAGTAAGTGAGCGCACACTTACTAATGTGCGCACCCATCGGGGATAATCATCGCACGACCACGCCAATTCACGGATGAGGACATCCTCACCACAACCAACGCCGCGATTCTTGAGCACGGCCCCGGTGTGTCGACCACCATGATCGCCAAGCGACTGGGCATGTCTCAGGCCGCCCTCTTTAAGCGTTTTGGCACCAAGGAACGGCTGTTCATCGCCGCACTGACCCGCCCCATCCGTGACAATCCACTCGCCGACCTGGTGAGTGCCGGTCCGAGCGATGAACCCATCCGTGACCAGTTGATCATGATTGGGTCCGGGATTTTAACCGTGATGCGCCGGGTAGTGCCGTGCATGGCGATGCTGCATGCTGCAGGATTCACCCCCAAGAGTTACCTGAGCCATGAAAAGGCACCGCCAATCCAGGGCCGAAAGCTGCTCGCTGGCTGGCTTCAAGCGGCAATGGATAAAGGGAAAATCCGAAAGGCGGACCCCATGGTGATGGCGGTGGGATTTATCGGTATGCTCAAGGCCCGCCCCTTTCGAGAAATCATCCTGGGCGACCACGGTCTTCAATGCACCGATGAAGAATATGTGACCCAACTTGTGGACCAACTGTGGTCGGGCATCGCCCCGGAGACCCCATGAACCTTTTGTTGATATGCAGCATCGCCATGGCTGGTGGGACTGCCACCGAGGACACCAAGGCATGGGTGTCGAGCCTCGCTCAATATGGAGACGATACGCGAGCTAGCCGCAATACTCCATGGTGGACTGGCTTTGAAGATCCAAGCCTGACCATCGTGATTCAGACCGGCCTACAACAAAACCCAGGGCTTGAGGCCGCAAACCTCCGTATCGCGCTCGCGTCGGCGGCCCGATGGCAAAGCCTGAGCGGCCTGCTTCCCCAAGTGTCCTTCGAGGCTGCCACTCAGCAATCCCCCACCGACGCCGCTGGCCTCAGCCCCTACACAGCGAATGCACCCGACTACAGCGAGGCCTTTCAATCCATAGGAACCCTGCTCGCAGATGTGGCCAGGGCGACCGGTACCGACCCCAGCGGTCTTCCCGACTTTTCGGGTGGACAACAAACCGCCATACCCGACACCTATCGTCAGAGCTCCACCATGCTCAAGAGCATGTGGGCGATTGACATCTTTGGTCGCCAGACCCTGCGCACCCTGGCCTCCAGTAAAAACCTCCAGGCCACCCGGCTCGGCCGAGATGCCACCATGCGAGGCCTCACCGGGCAAATCGGCGCGGCCTGGTACGACCTCGTCGCGGCCCGTGAGCAACACCAGGTGGTCAAACGCCAGGTCCAGACCGCTCAAAACATGCTCGAAGTCGTACAACTCCGCTACGAACAAGGCGGTGGTTCTGCCCTCGATGTGCTGCAACAACGCCAACAGTTGGCCGCGACCGCAGCCTTAGCACCCCTGGCAAAAGCGAGCCTAAAACTGGCCCACGGTCGCCTAGCCGTCGCCTTAGGACAACCCCCAAGCGCCGATCTGCCCCCATCCAAAGGCTGGCCAATCCTCGGACCTGCACCCACTGCCGGCGATCCCGCCCAACTCGTCGACGACCGCGCTGATATTCAAGCGGCGGTTCGAAAACTTGAGCGCACCAGTCTAGAACGCGCGGCGTCTTTCTCGGCCCTCGCACCCACCCTCATCCTCACCGGTCAGATCGGCCGCCAATACCTGACTTTCGACGAAACAGATTCTGTCGACACTTGGGGGCTTGGCGCGGTGATGACCGTCCCAATTTTCGCCGGCGGTCGTACACACGCGGGCATCAAAGCGGCACGGGTGGCACGAGACATCGCAAATATCGAACTTCGGGCGATTGCACTCGACGCGGTCAACCAGGTGGAAAGCGCCTTCGCGATTGAATTGGCCGCTGCAGCCACATTGAACGCTCGGCGCACCCAGGCCACTGCTGCCCAACACGCACTCAACGAATCTCGAACCCACTATGTCCAAGGCCTCGCCCCATATGTCAGCTTGCTCGCCGCGCTTGGCGCAAACCAAGGTGCTGAGCTGGCCCTCTTGGATGCGGAACGGGCCAGGGTTCAAGCCAGAATTCAACTCCACACAGCACTCGGCGGTCGATGGCGGCCCCAATCGGAGAACTCACCATGATGTTCAACAAGAAAACCCTGCTCCCTACCGGTATCGTGCTCGGTGGCGCCGCCCTTGCGGCCTCCATGATCATGTCCGGTGGTGAGGCCGAAAAAGGGACACCAGTCATCCAGGCCCGCTTGATTGAGACGGTGGTAGCGGTATCGGAAGACTTACCCATCCCCGTGCGTGCCACCGGGATAGTCACCGCCGCCACAAAGGTGAGCTTGGTCCCTCAAGTCGCCGGCGAAATCATATACACCGACCCCCGATTGATGCCAGGAGGGCGCTTTACCAAAGGCGATGTCATCGCTAAAATCGATGCCCGTGACTACCGGGCCTTGGCAGACCAAGCTGCCGCCGGGGCACAACGCGCAGCCCTAGACCTCGCCTTGGAGCGCGGTCGGTCCGAGCTGGCTCAGCGTGAATGGGACCTGGTCAAACAAGATGGCAGCACCCCAACAGACCTCGCCCTTAGAAAGCCCCAGCTCGCCCTCGCAGAACAAAGCGTGGTGGCCGCCCGTGGCGCACTCACCGCCGCCCAACTCAAAGTTGAACGGACCCGACTTACCGCCCCATTCAACGCGGTCGTCATCTCTGAAAACATCGATGTAGGCCAAGTCGTCTCACCCGGTTTCGCCGCCGTCAGCTTGGTGGGAACCGACCAATTATGGGTCTCAGTGTCCCTGTCGGTATCCGATGTTGATGTATTGCAGTTCAGCGAACGCGATGGTGTGGGGTCCACAGCACGCGTACTTCAACGGCTCTCGGACGGGCGTGTTTTAGAACATATTGGGCACGCGCTTCAGTTGGGTGGTGCCCTCGACGCCCAAACCCGTTCCGCCACTGTCACCGTGGCCATCGATGCCCCATTTGATGACAAAAACTCCCCCATACCCCTGCTCCCTGGTGCGTATGTTGAGGTGGTGTTCGAAGGCCTCATCGCCGAGTCCGTGGTGCGTGTCCGAAGAGAGGCGTTGAGCAACGGTGACACGGTTTGGGTCGCAGTAGATGGCAAGCTGGAGCGCCGCGTGGTGACCATCGCCGGCCGAGATCAAGAGACTGTACTTGTGTCGAACGGGCTGAACAGCGGCGATGAAATCGTTGTGAGCGCCCTGTCCACTCCCATTGCGGGCATGGCCGTCATCAAGGCTGGAGACACACAATGAAGACCACCGGCCCAATCGCGTGGATGGCGGCCAACCCGGTCGCGGCGAACCTTCTGATGGTCATCATCTTGGTGGCCGGCGCCATGGGTATGAGCCGCATCAAACAAGAAGTATTCCCAGAGTTCACCCTCGACTACGTCAACGTATCCATCATCTACCCAGGAGCCAGCCCCGAGGAGGTGGAGCAAGGTGCTTTATTGGCCATCGAAGAGGTGGTCAGAGGCGTCGAGGGAATCAAGCGCGTGGGTGCGACCAGTCGAGAAAATGGCGGATTGGTATGGGCTGAGATGCTCTTGGATGCCGATCGGGACCAAGTCATCGCAGACATCAAATCGGGTGTCGACCGCATCCAATCATTCCCTGAGGAGGCTGAACGCCCTGCGGTGACCTTACTCAATCAGCCCAAGCAAGTGTTGAGCGTGATGCTCTCTGGCGAGGTGCCCCTCGAAACCCTTCATGGCATCACTGAGGACCTCAGAAGCCGGCTAATCTCGGCCAAAGGCGTGACGAAAGTCGAGATCGACGGCATCCCACCCCGGGAGATCAGCATAGAGATCCCACGGGAAACCCTCGAAAGCCTGGGCCTGACTCTCGACCAAGTCGCCAGGCAGATTCGGGCCGCCTCTCTCGAGCTTCCCGGCGGTGAAATCGAGACCCGAGGCGGTGATGTCCTGGTGCGAGTCGCAGACCGGCGGAGCAACGCTCTGGAGTACGGCGACATCATCATTCGAAGCACCATCGGGGGTGCAGTGTTGCAGTTGGGCGATATCGCGACCATTACCGACGGCTTCGCAGACAATGACCGACGCACCCTATACAACGGCATCCCCGCCGCTCAGATCAACATTTACCGGGTGGGTAACGAGACACCAAAAGGGGTGGCCGACACCGCACGTGCCGTGGCTACAGCCTTCGCGGCCACAATGCCAGACACACTCAAGGTCGACTTTTGGAACGACCAATCCGCTTTGCTCCAAGACCGAATGGATCTGCTGATTCGGAATGGCCGAATGGGCCTTGTGATGGTGGTTGGAATCTTGGCCTTGTTTTTAAACGCGCGGCTCGCCTTTTGGGTGGCGATGGGTATTCCAATCAGCTTTTTGGGCTCATTTTTATTGATGCCGAGCATGGATGTGACGGTCAATATGATCAGCTTATTTAGCCTGATTATCACCCTCGGCATGGTGGTCGATGACGCCATTGTGGTGGGTGAAGCCGCCTATTCAAAGATGGAGGAAGGCCAAGATAAAATGACCGCAGCAGTCTCTGGGGCCCAACAAATGGCCATGCCAGTGACTTTCGCGATCTTGACCACCATCGCCGCTTTTGGGCCAATGTTCTTTGTGCCGGGTTTTATGGGCAAGCTCTTTCGCATCATGCCTGCGGTGATCGTGAGCGTGCTGTTGTTTTCCTTGCTTGAGTCATTTTTCGTCTTGCCAGCGCACCTCGCTCACCTCAAGATTCAAAATTTTGGCAAAGGCATCTTCGGAAAACTCGAAGAGATGCTCGATGGCCCTCGGGTTTATATGACCGGTCACCTCAACCGCTTTATCGGTGGCCCTTATAGCCGCGCGTTGTCGGTGGTTGTACACGCCAGATATGTGGCCCTCGCGACCGCCATCGCGACCTTGCTTTTTGCGGTCGGACTCGTCGGCGGCGGCACCCTACCCACAAGCTTTATGCCCAATATCGAGGGCGAGGTCATATCGACATCTGCGAGATTGCCCTATGGCGCACCCACTGCGCGCACCGAGCGCGTTCGAGAGATTCTGGAGGCCTCGCTGGCTAAAACCCTCGAGGAATTGGGCGAAGACGGCGCGCGAGGAGTTTACACAACGGTGGGCTCACCGCCCAAAGTCAATGGCCCCGGTCCGACAGATTCGCGGACGGGCTCGCATCTTTTGGGTATTCAGGTGTACCTGGCGCCGGCAAATGAACGGGATTTTGGGGCGGGCCTGTTTTCCGAAACATGGGCCAAGCACACGCCAGAAATCCCCGGTGTGGAGTCGCTGACCTTTAAGGACGCTTGGGGGCCAGACCCTGGCGCAGCCTTTGACCTCAGGCTTTCCCACCCAGACGGCACAATCTTGGCCACTGCTGCAGACGAGGTCATGGCCCGATTGCGGAATTATGCCGACCTCACCCAAATCGAGTCCACCCAGAGCGACGGAAAGCCCCGACTCGACTTTCACCTGAGCCCTCAAGCCCGGAGCTTGGGCTTGACCTCTCGTGATCTTGGAACGCAACTCCGTCATGCCTTTTTTGGTGCGGAGGCCCTGCGAGAACAGATGGGCAGACAAGAGGTAAAGGTGATGCTTCGCAACCCGGCCGCTCAACGGTCGAGCGAGTTTGACCTATCGGCGCTGCGGGTGCTCACACCAAGTGGGGTGAGCGTGTCTTTGGGCGATGTCGCGACCATCGAGCGCACCCGGTCGCCCAGCTCAATCCAACGGGAAGACAGCAAGCGAACGGTCAATATTAAGGCCCAACTGAGCCCAGGTGTGGCCTCCCCTCAGCAGGTGAAGGCCGCCGTCAACGCCAGCGACATCCCAATCATGCTCCAAAAATACCCCGGTCTAGAGATTGAGTATTCGGGCGAGCAGCGAGAACAAGCGGAGACATTCTCGAGCTTGGGTAAAAACTATAGCATCGCACTCATCGCCATCTACGCGCTCCTGGCCATCCCCTTCCGCAGCTATTTGCAGCCGCTGATCATCATGTCTGCGATCCCCTTTGGCATCGTCGGGGCTGTTTTTGGGCACATCGTGATGGGCTACAACTTGAACGTCATCAGCATGTTCGGCATCATCGCCTTGTCTGGAGTGGTGGTGAACGACTCACTGGTCTTGGTCGATGCCGCCAACCGCTACAGGGCCGAAGGTCACAGCGCTTTGTCCGCGATTCAACTGGCTGGCACCAAGCGTTTTCGACCGATCATGCTCACCTCCCTCACCACCTTTTTTGGCTTGGCCCCGATGATCTTTGAGACCTCTATGCAAGCGAGGTTCTTGATTCCGATGGCCATCAGCCTGGGCTTTGGGGTGTTGTTTGCGACCTTTATCGTGCTGCTTTTGGTGCCCGCTGTGTACTTGATCGTCGAGGATGTAGGCGAGCGTATCGGTGTGACGGGTGGGGCGGCCCCGGCGGGTCATCCGGTCAAAACGACAGACACTCCCCAATAGAAAAGCCGGTCGGCGGGTTCCCTCAGAAACCCGCCCCCGGCCGTCAACAACAAGCTTTGTACCGAAGCGTCGCGCGTCAAGGGTCAATGTTGTTAGGCAATCAAATGCCTGTACAACCTGATATCATCGAGACCCTCACCCGCTCCGAATTGTTAGCGGACATGACGGTAGAACAACGCCGTGATTTGGCGCTTCGTTTCGAGGTGCGGCCTTTTTCGAGTGGACAAACCTTGATCGCTGCTGGCGGCGAAGGGCGGTCGTTGATGGAGCTGCTCGCTGGCACCGCAAATGTTTTTGTTCGCGAGGATGGCCACAGATACAAGATCGCCCATCTTGAGCCTGGGAACATCGCGGGCGAGGGTGCATTTTTTAGTGGCGATAGCCGGGGTGCTGATGTGGTCGGTGCCTCGGAGGGCATGGTCGCTGTGTTGCCGTATGCAGCCTACAAAACCTTGGCTGCCGAGAACAAACCAGCGGCAATGGCGCTAGAACGGGCCGTGTTGGTTCATCTTGAACGGCGGGTTTTAGAGACCAACGCCCGACTTTCAGCCCTGTTGGCCTCACGAGAGCGGGGCAAGCTCACTGCTGCGTTTAACGCCATCTTCGGGATCACCGAGACTGCACCGGTACTCGACCATGGATGAACGTCAGCATATTTTAACTGGCCTCAGCGGCATGGCCGATGTGGACGAGGCGGTACTGATCGCCCTGTCCCGTCGCTTTGATTTTCGCACATACGAGGGGCTGGATTTGTGTGGTCAGGGCGAGCGCTCTGACCGATTTTGGATTTTAGGGCGTGGGCAAATCTCGGTCACTCGGCGGCTTTCTCAGCGGCGCTTGTGTGAGATTGCCCGAATCGGGCCCACGGCGATGGTCGGCTATGCTGGCTTGATGGGTATCGTGACACGTTCGGCGACCCTCAAGGCAGAGGGCACCGTCGAGGTGTTGGAGATGAGCACCGACGAGGGCTTGAGCTTATTGGCCGCAGACGGCGATCCAGCGGCGAGCGCATTCCGGCGGGCAATCATCGCCGCGGTGAGCCGTCAGGTGGCGATGGCGAATACAAATATCGGCAAGCTCGCAGTCGAGGTCGGGTTGGCTGAGCAGCCAATCACAGAGGAGCGACTTTTAAAGGCGCACACACTGCTATAGTTTCAAGGGCTACGGAGGCCACAGATGACCAAAATCCTATTTTATTTGCTCATTTCTGTGGCTTTGGGCTGCACCAAAGATGACTGCGGAGAGTCCGGGCTGAGCGCAGACTGCACTGATGCCGACGCTGACGCTGATGCAGACGCGGACGCGGACGCTGATGCTGACGCCGACGCAGATGCCGATGCTGACGCCGACACAGACGCTGACACAGACGCTGACGCTGACGCTGACGCAGATGCAGACACTGACGCTGACACTGACGCTGACGCTGACGCTGACGCTGACGCTGACGCTGACGC
>OBJC01000065.1_pt1 | contig 20996 bp, 33 predicted proteins | sample 1481521 | NCBI WGS metagenome assembly OBJC01 (sample SAMEA2341961, study PRJEB22496) | metagenome | biome: marine; feature: hydrothermal vent; material: water | place: Pacific Ocean | collected 2011/2012 | reverse complement strand
TTCCGCGAACTTGTGAGTGACCACGCCCGCCAAACTCAGCTGAAACCAAACCAACACCGAAAAGCCAACCGTGGGCCCGAAGCCCCAAACAATCGGGGAAACGAGGGTGCACCCCACCGGGTCGCCAACAAGAAAAGTACCACCGTTTGGAAAGTTGAGGCTTTCGACGCGCCAAGGAACTCGAAAAGAGAAAAGCGCATCAGCCCAATGATTCAGAGCCCACAAACCATTCCATGCCTCTGTCGAGGCTGCCCCAGGTACCGCTTGCCCCACCAGGGCCACAGCTGGCCAGGTGAGAACCATGGCCAGGCCGAGGTAAACCAACGAGGTGATCAGAAGCCGATACATGGCCAACAACTAACGCCAGTGGAGCGAGGCGGTCGACCACGATACACGGCAATCAGACTTGGAGCCACCATGACCACCATTCCATTAATCTTCGCACTCACTTTCTTAGGCTGCGGCGAGAAAGCCACGGGCGCCATCCCTGCTGCCAAAGCTGGGCCGGCGATTACCATGCCCACCCCAGACGGTGCTGGCGGCTTCATCACCACACTCATCGCCTCGGCAACGGCCAACTTTTCACCAACGGACTCTGACGGTGCGACCTTCGTCTACACCCGATTTCAGTTTCGGGGGGATGGTACGTGGGCTGCCGACGGGTATGTCGAAGCCATGGATGAAAAAATGGAATGTACCGAGGCTGGAACTTGGGCCGTCGAGGAAGCTTCGTCGACGACCGTCGGAACCATCTCTTGGACGGTCAATGACACATCATGCGTTGGCCGAGACAAAGGTGCCTCATCCCGCGCACAGTTGACAGTCGGCAAAGCCGGAATCAGCTCCGCCCTGTTTCGCTAATCCTCCACGGGACTGAAACGCTCCACGAGTACCATCGCTGCCCGGTAGCCCTCAAGCGCAGCAGAGATGATCCCACCGGCATAGCCAGCGCCCTCTCCAATCGGCATTAAGCCTTTAATGGTTGTCGACGTCATCGTGTCGTCGCGCAAAAACCGTAGCGGTGCTGTGGTGCGGGTCTCTGGAGCGATAATCACGCCTTCCGGCCCTGAAAATCCCGGTACAGCGCGTTCAAACTGCCGAATCGCCGCCTTCATTCCGTCGATAATAAACGGTGGGAGCACACGGTTAAGCTCCACAGGTTGGGTCCCCAGAATGTATGAGGTTTTTGGTAAAACAGTACTGGGCCTATCGTTTAGGAAATCCTCGACCCGTTGAGCGGGGGCCCCAAAATTTTCACCGGCAAGGGCAAAGGCTTTGGCCTCGATGGCATCTTGAAAGCGCACACCGGCGAGGGCATCTGAGCCATCATAGTCCGCCACCTCTACAGCCACGATCACCGCCGAGTTGGCCAATGGCGCCGCACGCTTAGAGTAGCTCATGCCATTGACCACCACACGCCCCTGGTGATTGCTCGCAGGAACCACGGTGCCCCCTGGACACATGCAAAAGGTGTGCGCAGCCCGAGCATCAGATGGCTTGGACCGAAGCCGATAGCTCGCTGGAGGAAACTCACCCCGGGCCTGTCCATAGCGGCCTCTGTCGATCAATTTCTGAGGATGCTCGATCCGTGCCCCAATATGAATAGGCCTGGCCTCTGCGGCCGCTCCAGCATCCAGCATCCAAGCCCAGGTATCTCGGGCGGAATGACCGGTGGCGACAATCACTGGCCCACCGCGGAGTTCAGCACCGTCCGCAAGCCGGACTCCGACGGCGACACCATCCTCTACGATCAGACCGTCAACCCGGGTGTTAAAACGAGGTTCAACGCCCAGGTCGATCATCCGTTTCCTCAAGCGGGGTAAAATTTCCCTGATTTTATCTGTACCGAGATGGGCGTACCCCTCAGCCAAAATATCGGGGTCTGCACCCGCCAACACCAAGCGTCTAAAAATCCACCCCAAATCGCCATCGCGCCGTCGGGTATAGATTTTTCCATCCGAGAAGGCCCCGGCGCCCCCCTCACCGTAGACCACATTGCTTTCGGAATTGAGGCGACCATGCCGCCAAAAATCGCGGACCGCATGATGGCGACCCGCGACCGCATCTCCCCGTTCAAGAAGAATGGCAGGCGCACCCGCCTCTGCTAAGCGTAAGGCTGCGAAAATACCCGCCGGGCCTGCGCCCACGACGATGGGCCGACAAGAACGGTCCCAAGCTCGCCGATGGGCCTCGGGAGGGTCTTCGACCGAAAATCGATTGTGATCGCGTTCTGTCGTCTTTCTCACGCCGTGAAAGCCCGCAGCCAAAACCGCAGCCTCGCCGGCCCTCAGTGTCACTAGATAGTTGGCGAGCCAACGGGGTGGACGACGTCGCCCGTCAACCGAACGCCGAATTAACTGCCAGTCCACGACCATATCCGGCGAGATCCCCAGACGGCTGGCGATTTCATCCACCGGGTCCCCATCGGCACCCGGCCACACCACTTCTGCGACCAACAAAGACATATGCCTGCCTAACAGATTGGACCAGACCCGCCTCCGTGTTATTCAGCGGGCCAATGTGTGAGGACCAAGCGTGGGCCACACGGGTTTCGCACCCAACCAGCGCTTCAGTCCAACGTCTTTGAGGATTTAAACCATGGCTATTCGTGTTGCACTGAACGGCTTTGGTCGGATCGGAAGAAACATTTTGAGGTCGGCCCATGACGACCCCACCATTGAGTTCGTCCACATCAACGACTTGGCTGATGATGCACTATTGGCCCATTTGTTGAAGCGTGACACGGTCCACGGAACCTTTGATGCAGACGTCCAGGCCGTCGACGGTGGTATCCGGGTAAACGGGAAAACCATCCCCACAAGCGCATCCCGCGATCCGGCCGCCCTTCCCTGGGCTGCCCTAAATGTGGATGTCGTGATGGAATGCACCGGACATTTCCGGTCGCGCAAGGATGCGAGCTTGCACCTCAAAGCGGGAGCAAAGCGGGTCATCATTTCCGCGCCGGCCAACGACCCCGATGCCACGATATGCGTGGGCGTCAACAGTTCAGCCCTCCACGCGGGGCATACGATTATCTCCAACGCTTCGTGTACCACCAACTGCTTGGCACCGATGGCGCAGGTCCTAGACGCGACCTTTGGCATCCAAGGCGGGTTGATAACCACAATCCATAGCTACACGATGGACCAGCGGCTCCTGGATGCTCCCCACAGCGACTTTCGTCGGGCGCGAGCTGCCGCTCAGAACATCGTCCCGACCACCACGGGTGCTGCCGCTGCGGTTGGCTTGGTCCTCCCCGGGCTCGCTGGAAAGCTAAACGGTATGTCTATTCGCGTCCCAACCCCAAACGTGTCTCTGGTCGACTTGGTTTTTCAATCCGAACGACCAATGACCGTCGAGCGCATCAATACTGCCCTACAACAAGCTGCAGACTCAGCCCTTTCGGGCATCCTTGAGTTCAGCACCGAACCCTTGGTCTCTTCAGACCTCATCGGAAACCCACACTCTTGCATCATCGACGGTCTATCGACACAGTTGATGGGCACGCACATGGCCAAAGTTCTGGCCTGGTACGACAACGAGTGGGGTTTCTCCAACCGCATGAACGATTTGGCCAAGCTGGCCGGAAACCTTGGATAAAACATGACCGCTACCATTCGCGACCTCGACCTCAAAAATGCAGAAGTACTCTTACGGGTGGACTTCAATGTCCCCATCGCCGACGGAAAAATCACGGATGACACGCGCATCCGCCGCGCGATACCCACCATTGAGTACCTGCAGGACCAAGGTTGTAAAACAGTAATTTGTAGCCACCTCGGGCGCCCCGACGGTCGGTCAGACGCAAATGCATCTCTCGAGATTGCCGCCTCCCGTCTGGCTGAATTGCTGGACACCGAAATCATTTTTTCACCAGAGATTACAGGCCCTGGCGTTGTGGAGATCGCACGGACGCTGAAGAGCGGCGGCATCATGGTCTTGGAGAACCTCAGGTTTCACCCTGGCGAGAAGACAGGTGCCTTAGACTTCTCAGGCGAACTAGCCCGACTCGGAAAGGTCTACGTCAACGATGCCTTTGGCACCATGCACCGTAAAGATGCGTCAATTGTTGGGGTCCCCACCTTGGTGCAACATGCCGCTGTAGGCTTGTTGGTCGCCGGAGAAATCGAGGCATTGAGCAAGCTCACAGGCAGCCCAAAGCGTCCATTTGTTGGCATTCTTGGGGGCGCAAAGGTCCAGGATAAAATCAACATCGTCGACGCTTTGGCTCGGCGCTGCGACACCCTCATTATTGGTGGTGCGATGGCGTACACCTTCCTTAAGGCCCAAGGGGTAGATGTCGGAGGCAGCCGAGTGGAGCCTGCAAAAGTCAGCCATGCAAAACGGGTTTTGGAACGCTGCGAAGCCAAGGGCGTGACAGTCTTGCTGCCAGTCGACCATGTGGTTGCCGCCAATATTGCCCCTAATGCCGAATCAGAAATCGTCTCTGAGCTTCCCGAGGCCATGATGGGACTGGACATTGGACCCGAAACGATCGCCTTATTCACCGAAGCCATCAAAGCTGCACAAACCATCTTTTGGAATGGGCCAATGGGCGTCTTTGAGATTGAGGCATTCAGTGCCGGCACAAAGGCCGTGGCAGAGGCGGTCGCAGAGGCCGATGCCTACTCGGTCGTCGGCGGTGGAGACTCGGCCGCAGCCATCAAACAGTTTGGCTTAGCAGATAAGGTCAGCCATGTGTCTACCGGTGGCGGGGCATCTTTGGCCTTCGTTGAGGGATCGGTCCTTCCAGGAATTCGCGTCATCGACAAACGGCGGTCCACATGAGCCGCCGGCGGTTTATCGCCGGAAATTGGAAGATGAACCTCGGCCCTGAAGCGGCCGCGGCTCTCGCAACGGGTCTGCGCAATTCCCTCATAGACGACACCGGTGTTGATATCCTGGTCGCCCCCACTGCAATCTCGATCCCTGCGGTCACCGACCGCCTGAAACACACCGGAATTTTTGTGGCAGGTCAAGACCTCCACCCGGAAACCCACGGTGCATTCACGAGTCAGGTCAGCGGTGAAATGCTCAAGGAAGCAGGCTGTGAATACGTCATCGTCGGACACTCCGAACGACGGAGTCTCTTTGGAGATGACAACCCTACAATAAACGCCAAGGTCCACGCATCCTTTCGCGCAGGGCTGCTGCCAATCCTTTGCGTAGGCGAAACCTTGGAACAACGTAATGCTGGCGAGGCCATGGCTGTTGTCAGCCATCAACTCGCTGAAGGGCTCGCCGGGCTGCACCCCGACCAGGTCGTATCCACCACCATCGCTTATGAGCCAGTTTGGGCCATCGGTACAGGCGTTACAGCGAGCCCAGACCAAGCGCAAGAGATGCATGCAAGCATTCGTGCTTGGCTCAGGGCGAACTACCCCGCCTTTGTCGCCAAGCAAACTCGCCTCCAATACGGTGGCAGCGTTAAACCCGCGAACGCCGAAGAACTTCTTAATCAACCCGATATCGATGGCGCGCTTGTCGGAGGCGCGGCACTGAACGTCGAAAGCTTTGTTGCGATAGTGCGCGCCGGCTCCTAAAGGGGAAACCATGCAACTTTTCATTACCATTCTTCACATCGTCCTCGCGACGTTGATGATTCTGATCATCCTCCTCCAACCCGGAAAAGAAGGCGGAGCCGCCCTCGCCGGTGGTTCGAGCGGAAATCAAATGTATGGGCCACGCGGGGCCGGGAACTTCTTGGGACGGGCCACCACCATCGTGGCGTGTATGTTCATGTTCACCAGCATCTCTTTGGCTTGGTACAGCTCAGACCGTATCCAGTCTGGCTCAAATATCGAAGACGCCATCGAACGCCTCGAAGGCTCAAACGATGATGACGGCTTTGGCATTCCCATGCCAACACCCGCAATTCCTGCGTCGGCAACCGATAAATCTATCGATGACCAGGCCGGTTCAGATGCACCTGTTGGTGCTCCAGCTGGCGAGCAGACCCCTTCAGATGCCCCTAAAAACCCATCGACACCCACCATCGACGAGTAGGTTGACATGGCCACAACGAGGTCATAGATGCGGGTGTTCACTCTGCGAGGGTGGCGGAATTGGTAGACGCGCTAGATTAAGGATCTAGTGGCCTTAGGCTGTGGGGGTTCGATTCCCCTCCTTCGCACCATATACAACAAGCCGGAATGTCTAAACGCATTCCGGCTTTGTTTTGGGGCATTCCGACCCAGCTAGGGTTTAGCTGCCCACATGTTTCTGGCACTCAGCCTTATCCATGCACTCACCCCATAAGGTCATCCGATGGTGGGTAAGCCTAAGCCCCAGGGCCCGAGCAACAGTCTCTTGGCGTTCCTCAATCACATCGTCCTCGAATTCGAATATCCGACCGCATTGGTTGCATATCAAATGGTCGTGATGCTCATCGAGTTCCGCTGCTTCATACAGGGCCTGCCCGTCACCAAAGCGTTGTACCCGGGCCACCCCAGCGCCAACAAATAGCTTGAGTGCCCGATAAACAGTGGCATAGCCAACGCTAGCGTTGACCAGCTTCACCCGTGCCAACAAACCGTCGATGGTCGTATGCCCCTCTAGGGACACAAACGTATCGAAAATGACATCGCGCTGGCGTGTCTTTTTCAGTGAATTCTCGCGCATGTAGCTCTCGAGAAGCTCACGCAAATCAGCGGAGCGATCCTGCATCCCGCGCCTCCAGGCATATTTATTCATAGCCTGTCTGCGCGGAATGCGGGATTATTGAGCGCTCTTACTCCTCAGCGGAAGTTTCGGCCTCGACTGAACCTTCTGGGGCAGTCTCGACAGTGCTCTCATCGGAGACCGATGCAGCACTGTCAGCTTCCGGAGCGGCCATGACTGGCTTCACTTTGGCTTCGCTGGGATCGAAATCACCAACGAGCTCAATGAGCGCCATCGGTGCTTGGTCTCCACTCCGATATCCAACCTTACGAATCCGGGTATATCCGCCAGGGCGCTGTTTATAGCGTTCTGCGTACTCTCCGAAAAGGCGTTCGAGAGCCTCTGGATCGTTCAGCCAGCGACGAGCGCGGCGGATAAAGTGAAGCCGTCGGGCTTGAGCAGCCTTCAGTTCCTCGCCGGACATACCCTCGAGGGAAGACGGGGGAACCCGCTTACCCATGGTAATGACCTTGTCGGCAATCCGACGAAGTTCCTTAGCCTTAGCTTCTGTGGTTTTGATTTGGCCATGAACCATCAACGAAGTGACCATATTGCGATACATCGCCTTACGGTGTGCGCTGTTCCGTCCAAGACGGCGGCCTGCTTTACGGTGTCGCATAATTAACTCCTTGAATGTGAATACGGTAAATTACCGAACCCATCATTACTTGGTGCGATCCTTAGGGAAGTTATGAAGTTTCATTCCAAGAGATAAACCAAGTTCGGTCAAAATCTCTTGAATCTCGTTGAGAGACTTACGACCAAAGTTCTTGGTCTTAAGCATCTCGGGGACACTGCGCTCCACGAGCTGCCAGATATGCTCGATGCCAGCATTCTGCAGGCAATTCGCTGAACGAACAGAGAGTTCAAGCTCGTCGACGCGCTTGAACAAGCTCTCGTTCCATTCCTCCTCGGGGGCGATTTCTTCCGCAGCAACGGGCTCTGGCTCTTCAACGAAGTTGATGAACACCTGAACCTGTTCCTTGAGAATCTTGGAAGCGAAGGCAACTGCGTCCTCGGGACTTACCGAACCGTCGGTCCAAATCTCGAGCGCCAAGTCATCATAGTCTGTACGGTGCCCAACGCGAGCGCTGGTGACGGTGTACTTGACCTTCTTGATGGGCGAATGCAACGCATCCACAGGGATGGTCCCAATGGCGGCCTCAGCTTCGTCGGTCATTGTACCCGGAACATAGCCACGCCCCATGGAGCAAGTAACTTCTGCCTGGAACCGGCCACCTTCCGTGAGGGTTGCGAGAACCAGCTCGGGGTTGAGAATCTCAGCCTCTCCATCAAAACGAATGTCAGCGGCGGTGACGTCAACCGTCTCGCCTTCTCCACAGGTCTTGTCGATATGACCGTTCAGCACTTCACTGGAGCCCGTGCGCACACGCACTTGCTTGAGGTTGAGGACAATGTTTGTCACATCATCGACAACACCAGGAATGGACGAAAACTCATGAAGTACGCCTTCGATTTTCACGGTCTTAATGGCGGCACCTTGAAGGCTGGCCAACAGAATCCGCCGAAGGGCGTTCCCAAGCGTGATTCCAAAACCACGCTCGAGCGGGCGTACGACAAACTTGCCATAGGTATCAGTAGATTTTTTAGTTTCGACCCGCTTTGGGCGAATCAATGAGCGCCAGTTGGCGGCTACGATTTCTTGCATAATATCTCCAATCGGGTTTCTTCCTGCTGGACCAACGCAGGTTCTGCACTCGATAGAATAGGCTTTGGGCCCCCGCTACAAGCGGGAGCCACAGGTCCGTTCTAGATTAGACGCGACGCTTTTTGGGCGGACGACAACCATTGTGGGGAATCGGGGTCACATCACGAATATGAGTGATTTTCAGTCCACAGGTAGCGACGGCACGTAAAGCGCTTTCACGCCCTGTACCCGGCCCCTTGACGTAAACTCCGACTGCCTTCATGCCATGGTCCATGGCTTTCTTGCAGGCATCTTCAGCAACGAGACCTGCTGCAAATGGTGTACTCTTTCGAGAACCCTTGAAGCCTTTCACGCCTGCAGAAGACCAACTAACGGTGTTACCGGCAGGATCAGTCACAGTGACGATTGTATTGTTGAAAGTGGCCTGAATATAGACCAGACCGCTTGGGACGTTCTTTTTGACCCGACGTGCGGACCGTGTTTTACTTGGCTTTGCCATGATTTAACCCTCCCCTTAGCGCCGACGTCCGGCGGTCCGAACGGGCCCCTTACGTGTGCGTGCGTTTGTGTGTGTGCGTTGACCCCGAACTGGAAGTCCCTTTTTGTGGCGAAGGCCACGGTAGGCACCGATGTCGATGAGCCGCTTGATATTCATTGCAACCTCTTTTCGGAGGTTACCTTCAACTTGATAGTCGTCCTGAATCACCTTGCGAATCGCGGCAACTTCAGTTTCCGACAAGTCGCCGGCTTTAATATCGCGTGCCACGTTAGCGGCATCACAAATGACCCCGGCGGTCTGGCGGCCAATACCAAAAATATACGTGAGAGCAATATCCACGCGTTTATGACGTGGGAGGTCTACACCTTCTATACGTGCCATGGTCTAACCCTGCCTTTGTTTGTGCTTGGGGTTTTCACAGACGACGCGCAGAACGCCCCGTCGTTTAACGATGCGACATTTCTCGCAGATCTTCTTTACAGAAGCGCGTACTTTCATTTTATACTTCCCTCGCCGGCATGGCCGGTTCAACAGGTGGTTTAGTTATCCGTCAAGAACAGTGAGAATCTCTGTTCCGTTCGGGGTGATGGCAATGGTGTGTTCGAAGTGAGCTGATAGGCTCCCGTCTGCTGTCACCACCGTCCAAAGATCGTTTAAAGTTTTAGTTTTCCAGGTTCCGAGCGTCACCATCGGTTCGATCGCGAGGCACATTCCTGGTTTGAGCAAATCTCCCGTATTGGGCTTTCCGTAGTTCGGGACCGAGGGACGCTCGTGAAGCGCCCGTCCAATCCCATGTCCAACATATTGCCGGACGATTCCGAAACCATTGGGGCGGATTACAGACTCGATCGCATGACCGATATCTCCAATACGTTGCCCGGCCTGAGCCGCAGAGATGCCGTCATATAGGCTCTGCTCTGTGACGTCAAGCAGGCTCTGCACCTTTGGGCTAACTGTCCCCACAACAACCGAAAATGCATGATCGGCATAATAGCCCCCGAAGTGCAAACCCATGTCTATCGATATCAAATCACCATCGACAAGCGGCACACTATTCGGGATACCGTGAACCACTTGAGCATTCAACGAAGCACATATCGTGGCTGGAAATGGCGGAGCACCCTCGACCGCGTAGCCCTTAAAGGCCGGCACAGCACCCATGCCCCTGATCAACTCATCCGCAAGCTGATCCACATCGGCTGTACTGATCCCGACGGCGATGATCTCGCTCAGCCGGGCACCGACCTCAGCGAGCCGGCGTCCACTGGACCGCATAGCGGCCACTTCCCAATCTGCTTTAAGGTGGACCACCTAAATACCGAGCGCGCCCAAAATGGCCAACTGCACCTGAGCGATAGACTTGGAACCGTCGATTGTATACACGGTCCCCTTCGGCTTCAACCAAGCCAAAACGGGGGCAGTCTCACGCTCGTATGTGTAGAGCCGCAACCGAACGGTTTCCTCTAGGTCATCATTTCTTTGGACAACATCACCACTACACCGGTCGCACACACCCAATTTCTTGGGCGGGTTGTGGGACACATGGAACGTAGCGCCACAACCAAGGCATGTTCGCCTTCCGCTCAAACGTGGAACCAACATGCTGCCTTCAACTTGTAGGTTGATCACAGTACCGATTTCACGCCCCTGCCCATCAAGCCAACTGTAAAGCATCTCGGCCTGGGCGACTGTACGGGGAAATCCATCGAGCAGCGCTCCCCCCTGACAGTCAGCTTCTGCTAAACGGCTCGCGACGATATCACAAACAACCGAGTCCGGAACGAGCTCACCTTTGTCCATGAAGCTCTTGGCTAACAGCCCGAGCGGCGTTCCCTCCTTGAGGTGCCGCCGAAAGATATCCCCAGTTGAGACATGAGGAATGCTCAATGCCTCGCAAACTGCAGCAGCTTGCGTGCCCTTACCTGCACCAGGCGGCCCGAAGAGAATAACGTCCATTCCGACGCTCCTTAATTACCGGTTACCCAGTGTCCCGCGACGACCGCCGCCAGAACCCTGACCAGGCCCAACAACGCCATCATAGTGACGGGTCATTAAATGGCCCTCGATCTGAGCCACCGTATCCAGGGTAACACCCACGATAATGAGCAAGCCTGTTCCACCGAAGAAGAACGGCACGCCATAAGCACTGATAAGCACAGTCGGCAAAATACAGATCACAGCCAAATATAAGGAGCCACCCAAAGTCAGCCGGGTGAGTACCCGGTCTAAATAATCAGCAGTCTGGCGCCCTGGCCGCAATCCAGGAACATAACCACCCTGTCGACGAAGGTTATCAGCCACATCCACCGGGTTGAAGGTCACAGCGGTATAAAAATAGGCGAAGAAGATAATCATGCCAATGTACAGCAGATTGTAAGTCCAGGTACCCGGCAAGAACGCCGCGCCGAGCGCGTCGAATAATGGATGGGCGTAAAAGGTCCCGATGGTCGCCGGGAACATCATCACCGACGATGCGAAAATCGGAGGAATAACACCGGCCACGTTTACTTTGAGTGGCAAATGGGTTTGCTGTCCACCGTAAACCCGTCGCCCGACAACCCGCTTGGCATACTGAATTGGAACCTGCCGCTGGCCCCGCTCGACGAACACAATCGCCATGACAACGAGCACCATAAAGCCCATGAGCAACACGGCACCCAGAAGGGTAATCTCGCCGATGCTCACCTTTTGGTAGGTGTTCATCAACCCTGAAGGGAGGGCTGCGATGATTCCGCAGGTAATGATTAAGGACGCACCATTCCCAATGCCACGATCAGTGATCTGCTCACCGAGCCACATCACAAAACAGGCGCCTGCAGTCATTGTAATGACTGTCATCATCCGGAAAGGCCAACCCGCATCGATAACAACATCAGTGCCACCGATTGTCTTCATCTGCTCAAGAGATATCCCGATTCCCATTGACTGGATAATCGCGATTCCAATGGTCAGGTACCGAGTGTACTGGGTAATCTTTTTACGACCGACCTGCCCTTCTTTGGACAGGCGTTCGATCTGCGGCATCACAACCTGCATCAGCTGCATTATGATCGATGCCGAAATGTAGGGCATGATGCCAAGCACGAACACGGAGAACTGCTGTAGCGCACCACCCGAAAACATATCGTACAAGCCGAGAAGCGTACCCTCGTTACCTGCGAAGAAGTCTCCAAGGGCCACGCGGTCTACGCCAGGCGCCGGAATGAAAATCCCGAGCCGGTACACACCAAGCATTGCCAGCGTAAAAAAGATCCGAGCCCTAAGGTCGGGTATCTTCAGCACATTGGCAATGGCCTCAAACACCTCAGACGACCTCTGCTGTTCCGCCAGCCGCCGAAATCTTCTCTGCAGCTGACTTCGTGAACTTGGCAGCTTTGATGGTCAAAGCCTTATCGATGTCGCCATTGCCCAACACCTTGATGCCATGCTTCTCAATCTTAGCGATAACACCAGCCGCTTTCAAAACAGATGCGTCAACGGTGTCGCCCTTCTTGAACTTGGCTGAGATCTTTTCAATCGTCACTTCGGTATAGCGCTTTCCAAAGATATTATTGAACCCACGCTTCGGCAAACGCCGTTGAAGGGGCATTTGGCCACCTTCGAAACGAGGATGAATGGTGTTACGGGCGCCTTGGCCCTTGGTGCCGCGGCCGGCGGTTTTACCTTTTCCGGACCCCTCACCACGACCAACACGCTTTCGCGCTTTGGTCGAGCCAGGTGACGGCTTTAAATTGCTGAGTTCGTTCGCCATGAGAGGCTCCTTATAGTTGGACGCTATGCGTCCAACTCTTCAACTTCGATGAGGTGGATGACCTTGCGAACCATCCCACGAATCGCGGGTGTGTTTTCAAGAATACGCACCTGGTTAGGGCGTTTCAGGCCCAGCCCTGCAACATTCGCGCGTTGTACGCGGGTGCTGCCGATGAGACTTCTCTTTAAAGTGACCTTCAAGTTTTTCATTGGGACCTACCTTAAGCGTTGGATGAGTCAGCGTTTCCACTGCCCCAAACGTGCGCGCCGACGGTGTAGCCGGACATGAACTCTTCGGCCTTCCGGCCCAGCCGGGCAGCATACATTTCTGGTGACTCGAGGCAGCCGAGTGCGTCCATGACTGCCTTGACAACATTGTTCGCGTTGCTGCTCCCAATGACCTTGGTCAGCACATTGGAATATCCAGCAGCATCAAGGATTGCACCGACCTTGGCACCGGCAATAACACCGGTACCGGGGCTAGCCGGACGCAACACAACTTTAGATGCACCGAATCGACCCTCAACAAAGTGAGGAACGGTGCCGTCAATAATGGGCACATCAACCATGGTCCGGCGAGCACGCTCACCAGCCTTGCGAATGGCCTCTGGAACTTCCGCGGCCTTGCCGTAGCCGAAACCGACCCGACCCTTTCCATCCCCAACCACTACCAAAGCGGTGAAGTTGAAACGACGGCCACCCTTGACAACCTTCGACACCCGATTGATGTCGATCGTCTTCTCGATCATTCCGTCGTCTTTATCATCTCGACGGTTTTGGCGTTTGTTGTACACGGTGTTCTCCTAAAACTTGAGACCGGCTTCACGAGCCGCGGTGGCGAGCGCTTGTACACGTCCGTGATACAAGAAGCCATTCCGGTCGAAAGTCACGGTGGTGATGCCTGCTTCAATTGCCTTCTGGGCAATCAAGGCGCCGACCTTGGTCGCTGCTCCGATATTTCCCTTATGTCCGTCATGAGCGATCTCACTGGACTGGGTCGAAGCAGATGCAAGGGTCGTCCCATTATCGTCATTGATAATTTGGGCGTAAATGTGGTTTGCCGAGCGATACACCGACAGCCGAGGCCGCGCTGTAGAACCACGCACAACCTTTCGGATGTGCATCTTTCGACGCAAACGCGCCTTCGCTCTTGGGTTGGTCTTTGCCATGATATCTCCTTCGCCTATTTGGCGGACTTACCGGCCTTGAGGCGGACATATTCACCTTCGTACCGGACACCCTTGCCCTTGTACGAATCTGGCGGACGAAAGCCACGAATCTCGGCGGCCGCTTGGCCTACCTTTTCTTTGCTGATGCCCGTTACGGTGACGGAAGTGTTCTTTACAACGGTAACAGTCACCCCTTCTGGGAAGGGAAATTCAATCGGATGGCTGAAGCCAAGGTTGAATACGACCTTACTGCCCTGAACCGCAGCCTTATACCCGACGCCGTTAATCTCGAGCTTCCGCTCGAAACCTTCAGACACGCCGATCACCATGTTGTTCAACAAGGCACGCATAAGCCCGTGATTTGCGCGAAAGACCTTTGAGTCGCCAGCCCGGCTAACACGAACAGTGCTCCCATCGACAGCGACGCTAATGCCATTCACAATAGTCTGAGTCAACTGACCTTTAGGGCCCTTGACCAACAGCACGCCACCAGTTGCCGACACGGACACACCGTTTGGTACTGCGACAGGCTTGTTTCCAATTCGAGACATAATTTAACTCCCTACCAGACGTAGCAGAGGACTTCGCCGCCAACACCCTTTTCACGGGCCTGGCGGTCAGTCATCACGCCGCGAGGCGTAGTAAGAATGGCGACACCAAGCCCGTTACGAACTTGAGGTATTTCACCGCTGCCGACATAAACACGCCGCGAAGGCTTACTTATGCGCTGAAGGCCGCGAATGATACCCTTAAAGTTGGCATCGTACTTGGGAAAAACTTTAATAGCACCCTGCGGGCCGGTTTCGACCTCTATATAACCCTCAATAAAACCCTCACCCTTGAGGATCTTAACGATCTCAAGCTTGATTTTAGATCGAGGAATTACCACGGTACCATGGCGTGCCTGCATCGCATTACGAATGCGAGTCAGTAAATCGGCTATTGGATCAGTCATGAGACTCTCCCATCAGACAAAGGAAACAAAACAAGTGTATTACCAAGAAGCCTTGGAAACACCTGGAAGCTCACCCGAAAGGGCGTGGCTTCGAAAACATATGCGGCACATATTAAAGTCACGGAGAAAGGCTCGCGGCCGCCCACATAGGGGACAACGGTTCTTCTTCCGAACTGCAAATTTGGGCTCGCGCTTGGACTTGGCGATCATGGACTTTTTGGCCACTTCGATCTCCCTACTTGGCTGCGAAAGGCATACCCAGCGCTTTTAGCAGCGCATGCCCTTCTTCATCGGTTTTGGCGGTGGTGACAAACGTTATGTTCATCCCCGTAATACGCTGAACCTTGTCATATTGAATCTCAGGGAACACAATCTGCTCCGTGATACCCATTGAAAAATTTCCTCGACCATCAAATCCGTGAGGGTTTAATCCCCGGAAATCCCGAATACGAGGCGTTGCGATACTGATCAACCGATCCAGGAATTCCCACATCTGAGTTGACCGCAAAGTGACCTTCGCGCCTAGCGGCATCCCTTCACGAAGCTTGAAGTTCGCAATTGAATTTCTAGCTTTAGTGATAATTGGCCGCTGACCTGTAATCAATCCAATCTCGGCTGCTGCTGCATCCAAAACCTTCATGTTCGTAATGGCTTCCTTCAGACACGTATTCACGACGATCTTCTGGAGGCGTGGAACTTCCATAATGTTGCAGTACTCAAACTCTTTATGCAGCTGAGGAACAACAGTCTCTCTATACTGGGCTTTCAAACGCGGTTGCATGATTCCCCCTTTAGGACTTGCTAATGACATCGCCGGTCTTCCGATCGACGCGCACCTTTTTCCCATCAACAACACCCCAGGCCGCTTTCACCTTGCGACCATCTTTGGCATTGAACAGAGAAACGTTAGAAATATGAAGCCATGCCTCTTTTTCGACGGTGCCGCCTTCGCGACCCGCCTGCGGCTTGGTTCTACGTGAGACCAGGTTGACCTGCTCGATCAACACTCGGCCTTCCACTGTATCAACGTTGATGACCCGTCCCGTAGCACCCTTGTGCTTTCCAGTTGTCACGACAACGCTATCATTAGCTTGAATTTTATACTTACTCATCGGATTGCCTCTAAAGAACTTCTGGCGCGAGCGAAACGATCTTCATGTAGTTTTTGGCACGAAGCTCACGCGCCACTGGACCGAAGATGCGTGTGCCTACCGGCTCGCCGTCATTGGTGATGAGGACTGCTGAGTTGGTATCAAAGCGAATGTAGCTTCCGTCTGCACGGCGCAATTCTTTGGTGGTCCGAACAATGACAGCTTTCATCACTGAACCTTTCTTCACCTTCGCATTCGGTATCGCTTCCTTAATGGAAACAACAATAACGTCACCCACGGAGGCATACCTACGCTTCGAGCCGCCGATCACCTTGATGCAAAGCACCTTTTTGGCTCCCGAGTTGTCGGCGATGTCCAAGACACTTTCGGTCTGAATCATGTCGTTCTCCCTTCAGCCCCACGGGGCCGTCTGCTCAGGTCTTGGTTTGGACAATCACGAAGTGTTTCCGCTTAGACAGCGGTCGGCACTCTTCAATCACAACAACATCACCCAGTTGTGCTGAATCGTTTTCGTCGTGAACAGTGTAGTTTTTGCAACGCCTAATGTACTTGTGGTAGCGCGCGTGTTTCACCAAACGCTCTACTCGCACTGTTGCGCTTTTTTGCATTTTAATCGACACAACCTTCCCCGTCAGTCGACGGCGTCCGGTACTTGTGTCTTCTGTGTTGGTTGCGGTAGCAGCCATATCGATTCTCCACAGAGGGTTGTAAGCAAAGCTGACGTCCATCCGGAAATCGAATGGTTGCCGCATTTCAGTGGAGGTCTCCTGTGAAACACAGGACCCAGCCACTGGCGTTGCTCACGCCACGCACCCATCGGGTGCAAAATCCACCGAGGTGGTGAACCACTCCCCAACCGTTAAGCTGCGAAGCGGCCGCTGTTTATTCGCCTGGTGTAACCTTGTCAACGATCCCCTTCAGGAAACCGCTGGCACCATCATCACCTTCACTACCATTATCACCAGGAACAAAGGATGTCCGGTACATATCGCGAAGTGAGTTCGGAGAAAGGGATTGCTCTTTTTCTCGTTCTCGCTGCACAGTCCTCGAACGCGCGATCCCCTTGCGGAGCTTGGCGAGTTTCGATGTGTCATCCAACTGACCAGTCTTGTTACGGAACCGCGCCTCAATCAACTCTCGTTCGAGTTGAAGCTCGCGGTGCACAACAGATTTGTCATCCATCTTATTAATTTCAATAGCAGACATTAGAGAACCTCACGCCGCTTGACGAACTTGGTCTTCATTGGCATTTTATGGCCTGCGAGCCGCATGGCCTCTTGAGCAACCTCAAGGGGCACGCCCTCGAGCTCGTATATGATGCGCCCTGGTTTAACAGGTGCAACCCATCCTTCAGGAGGACCCTTACCTTTACCCATCCGGGTCTCGGCTGGGCGTTTGGTGATGGGCTTGTCTGGAAATACACGAATCCAAACCTTACCACCACGCTTCACGTAGCGGGTCATGGCTATACGGCCGGCCTCGATTTGACGTGCAGTCAGCCAACCGCATTCCTGCGATTGCAAACCGAACTCACCAAAGCTGACTTCGCCGCCTCTGTAGGCTTTGCCACGCATCCGGCCCCTCTGGACCTTACGCCATCGTACGCGTTTTGGACTAAGCATTGGAAATCTCCAAAAATAAATTAATAGGTGAGCCCACCCAAGGCGGGCCGTTAAAAATCATCCGGTGATGGACGGCTTGGCTTTACTGTCGGCGATCTCGCCCTTGAAAATCCAAACCTTCACACCGATGATGCCATAAGTGGTAGCAGCCTCAGCGAAGCCGTAATCAACGTCAGCCCGAAGCGTATGCAGCGGCACGCGCCCCTCTCGGTACCATTCCCGGCGAGACATTTCAGCACCACCGAGGCGGCCTGCACACATCACCTTTACGCCTTTGGCTCCGGCACGCTGCGATTGGGTGACAGCCTTTTTCATGGCCCGACGAAAACTGACCCGCTTGACGAGCTGGGCAGCAATATTTTCAGCGACAAGCTGCGCATCGGTCTCGACCTTCCGCACTTCAATAACGCTGACAAAAACCTCGGTGTCGACGATCTTTTTCAGGTCATCCTTGAGCGCTTCCAACCCACTTGCCCGCTTGCCAATAATGATCCCAGGCTTGGCAGCGTGCACAAAGACCTTGGCCTTCGAAGCAGCGCGCTCAATGCGGATCTTGCTGATTCCCGCGTGGTACAGCTTGGCCTTCAGAAACTTCCGAATCTTAAGGTCTTCATGAAGAAACTTCTGGTAGTCCTTATCGGCATACCAGGTGCTCTCCCAGTCTCTAACGATCCCAACGCGGAACCCAATCGGATTTACTTTTTGTCCCATAACGGCTCCTTAAGCCTCGCCCACAACCACAGTGATGTGGCTGGTGCGCTTGAGAATCTTAGTCGCCATGCCACGGGCACGGGGACGGAAGCGGCGAAGGGTAGGACCTTCATCCACAAAGATGCGGGTGATAACGAGACTATCGATGTCGACCTTTTCACCGCCAGCATTGGCCGAATACTCGGCGTTTGCGACAGCAGACTCGACCAACTTCTTAAGAAGCGGGGCTGTCTTTTTACGGGTGAACTGAAGAATCTCGAGAGCTTCTCCAACATCACGACCCCGAACCATATCAGCTACAAGGCGGGCCTTGCGAGCTGATACACGGGCTAAACGAAGTTTTGCTTGGGCTTTCATTTTCATCTCCCCTAGCGAACCTTGCTCTTCTTGTCCGCAGCGTGACCCCGAAAATGCCGGGTGGCTGAAAACTCTCCGAACTTGTGTCCGACCATATTCTCGGTGACATACACCGGGATAAACTTTCTGCCGTTATGCACTGCGAATGTCAACCCCAGAAAATCTGGGATGATCATCGAGCGCCGGCTCCATGTCTTGATGACGGCGTTTCCACCAACCTCGCGTGCGGCGATTGCCTTAGCGAGTAGGTGTTGGTCCACGAATGGGCCTTTTTTAACTGAACGTGCCATTGCTGTCTCCTAGCGCCGACGCTTGACGATAAACTTGTTTGAGGGTTTCTTCTTGTCACGGGTCTTGTAACCCTTGGTGGGCTTACCCCAGGGTGTCACAGGGTGACGTCCCTTAGAGCGGCCTTCGCCACCACCATGCGGGTGGTCGATGGGGTTCATGGCGACACCACGAACCTTGGGACGACGACCCAACCAGCGAGACCTTCCAGCCTTACCAATTGTCTGGTTTTCATGCTCGAGATTTCCTACCTGACCGATTGTAGCCATGCAGGTCTTAAGCACCTGGCGAAGCTCACCAGAGGGAAGTCGCAACAAAACGCGCTCCCCTTCCTTGGCCATCACCTGCGCATAAGAACCAGCGGACCGGCAAATTTGACCGCCCCGCCCTTTTTGCATCTCGATATTGTGGACCCAAGTACCAAGAGGTACCGCGGTCAACCGCATGGCGTTCCCTGGCTGAATCTCAGCCTCGTCGCTTACCAATACCTCTGCACCGACCGCAAGGCCGAGAGGCCACAGGATGTAACGCTTTTCACCATCTGTATAGTGAATCAGGGCAATGCGGGCACTGCGATTTGGATCATACTCAACGCTCGCTACGATGCCGGGCACGCCCTGCTTGTCGCGACGAAAGTCAATGACGCGGTAACGACGCTTGTGACCACCGCCACGATGCCGAGATGTAATCCGGCCGCGGTTATTACGTCCACCGGTACGTTTAGTCGCTTTAACCAGAGATTTCTCTGGTCGGTCCGTGGTGACTTCTGCGAAGTCACTCGTGGACATAAAACGCCGAGACGGTGTGGTGGGATTGAACTTTTTGGTTCCCATGGTTCAGCTCCCCGCTACTGCGATTCGTAAAAGTTGAGGGAGTCGCCATCTGAAAGCTGAATATACGCCTTCTTCCAGTTGGAACGTTTCCCATAATATTTGCCGAATCGTTTGCTCTTGCCACGGACTACCGCGGTGCGAACTACCTCGACTCGAACGCCGAAAACAGATTCAACTGCTGCCTTAATCTGATGCTTGTTGGCTGCCTCGCCCACCTCAAAGGTGTAGACATTCCCTGCGCTTTCGAGCTGGGTTGTCTTTTCGGTGAGGATGGGCCGAATCAGCACGTCATGAAGTTCTGCCATGACCTACGCTCCCAACCGCGCGACGACTGCATCAACTGCAGAGCTCGTCAGCGCTAGATTTTTATGATCGAGGATGTCGTAAACATTCAACCCTTCAACGGGAAGCACCTTTACGCCCTGAATATTTCGAGCTGACTTGATGACGTTTTCGTCCTTCTCGGTCAACACGAGGAGCAAATCCTCGAACTCGAATCTCTTCATAATATCCAGAAACCCCTTCGTCTTACACTCGGCAAGCTGGAAGGCCTCAAAGACAGTAACGGCGTTCTCTTCAGCCCGACGGCTCAGCGCACTCATCAATGCTGCACGACGAACCTTCTTGGGTAAGTTGTGCGCGTGAGAGCGGTTGTGAGGACCGTGAACTACGCCACCGCCACGAAACTGAACAGCCCGCGTGGTACCCTGACGGGCGCGACCAGTGCCTTTTTGGCGAAATGGCTTTCTGCCACCACCAGACACTTGGGTGCGCCCCTTCACTTGGTGAGTACCTGCACGCCGTGCAGCCATCTGATACCGAACTGCAGCATAGAACAAATGTTCTTTTACCTCGGTACCGAAAATGGAGTCAATCAAATCGACCTCTCCCACTTTCTTCTTATCTGTGTTGTATACGTCTACCTTGGGCATCCGATCCTCCTACGCCATCTTGATCTCGACATGAACACCGGCAGAGAGGTCGAGCTTTAAAAGCGCATCGACTGTCTCTTGAGACGGTTCCAAAATGTCGAGAAGACGGTGGTGAGTGCGACGCTCGAACTGCTCACGTGACTTCTTGTCAACGTGAGGTCCGCGCAGAACGGTCCAGCGACTGATTGTCGTTGGAAGCGGGAATGGACCCCGAACCAAGACGCCAGTACGCTTTGCCGTCTCGACAATCTCTTTAGCAGAGCGGTCGAGCAGCTTGTGATCAAAGGCTTTCAGGCGAATGCGAATGTTTGGTGCACTGGCCATGTTGTCTCCGGGTTGGAGTGCACCGTGCAGCAGAACCACACGGTGAGGAAAGAAAAAGGATTAATCAAGAATCTCTGAAACGACGCCCGCACCAACGGTACGGCCACCTTCGCGG
>OBJC01000064.1_pt1 | contig 21082 bp, 16 predicted proteins | sample 1481521 | NCBI WGS metagenome assembly OBJC01 (sample SAMEA2341961, study PRJEB22496) | metagenome | biome: marine; feature: hydrothermal vent; material: water | place: Pacific Ocean | collected 2011/2012 | reverse complement strand
TCTTGGGCTATGATCGCTTTCCAGAGCAGCTTATTGACGAAAAATCCACGCTCCTCCAAAGCCTGGCAAAACGTTCTGGCCGGCTATTTTTTACCCACGACCCATCGGCGGCCATGGCTCGGGTGACCCAAGATGAAAATGGTCGTTTTGGTTCGACACAAGTGGTCGACATCCTCTCTGGAGACGTGGCCTGATGCAATTCGATGCGCTGCTTCGCGAGCTTGGTCTTCGGGTTGACGAAGATCTGCCCCCCGCGCTGATCAAACAAATCTCCATCTCTCAGGAGGCTTACCGCCTAGAGTTGGACCAAGCGGGGCTTCGGTACGACATTCCAAAATCCAAGCACCGCCCAAGCAGCATCGACCTTGGTCGCACAGGGCAGGCCGCCATCGATGCAAGTGTGCGCTCAGCGGGCGTCGTGGCAGCGCTCAGCGGCTTATGCGGCGCGATCTCGGTCCCCCCAGAAGCCTTCATTCGGATCGTCCAATCCTTCCGTCTCGCTCAGCGCCTGGCCATTATTTATGGGCACGACCCCGCCACAGATCCCGGCAGCCTTCAAGTCCGACGGGCCCTCAGCGCTGCGTGGGAGTTTAACTTGCCGCCTCAGGCAAAGGTCAACATCAAGCTCACAGATCTCGGTGGTGTGATTCGATCAGGTCTGCCTGCGATTCACGATGGCCCGGCCTGGATGGCGCGAACCCTGGCCAAGACCGCGACAAAGGCCGTCGGTCACCGCTTTTCAAGATGGGTGCCTGGGCTTGGTGCCGGCATGGGTTTGCTCGATGGGCGGCGGCTGGCACGGGCACAAGGCGACCGCATGCACAACAATTTAAAAAAGCGCTGGCAAGGGCCACGACAGGTAGGAGTTGAAGAAGCCGTCGAGATCATCGCCTGACCGGTTATGTTGCCGACATGTCCATGTTCCAACGTGCCCAAAATTTGCTTACCTGGCCCCCCGCGACTGTCGGACAAACGGCCCACCCGATCTCCCTCACCGCTGAGGAGGGCACCTGGATCAAGCTCGCTGACTTCGAGGGGCAACTCAATGTGATTTTCGTGGTATTCGACTCTTTAACAGACTCGACGACCGAGAAATGGCTGGGCGACTGGAGTCGTCGAGCAGCTCAGTTCGATTCCCTCGACACGGCCATCTTTGGCATTCACACCGCCCGAACCGAAGAACTCCGCCGATTCAAGCATCGTTTAGGGCTCGAATTCCATTTATTATACGACCCTCTCGCCATTGAGTCCCGGGCCATGCGGTGCAGCTCACGCTTGGCACCGATTTGTAAAAACACGGTTGTGGTCGTCTCAAAAAACGGCCTAAATATTTTCAGCGAAAGAGGCCAAGTCGATCCCAGCGAAGTCCTCGCGCTCATCGCCGGAATCGAAGGTAAAAATGCCGAACCGCTGACGGCCACCAACACGCCAGAGCCAGCAGAGACCACCGGCCGAGGTGTCGCACCTGCCGCGGTTCAAATGGTGGACTCAGAAAAGGCCGAAACCTTGCTGGCCGAGACCGACGGTGGCTATTTGCTCGTCGATGTTCGCACCCTCTCCGAGTACGAAGCCGACCACAGCCCACAAGCCATCCATATTCCCATCGATGAACTTCCCCATCGCTACCGAGAATTGGACCAGACCAACCGCATCATCTGCATTTGTCAGGCGGGAGGGCGTTCAGCTGCTGCTGCCGAATTTTTGACCAGCATCGGCGGTAGCGAGATCTTCAACATCGAAGGCGGTATGAGCGCTTGGAGCGGCGAACGCGTTACGGGTGGACTGTTGCAGTCCTAAGGCATTTTCTTCTCTCCTCGGGGGTTCCCCTCCCCAGTGCCGAAGCTGTTCTCCTGGAGCCCCTATGAATCCTGCCGCACCCATGTCTATGCCCATTTATCTGGCGGCAGTCGCCCAGACAGAGGCACCCATAGATGCCCCTGGAATCATCGAATTAATGATGACCGCGGACGCCGTCGTTCAGATGGTTTTGGTGGTCTTGCTCGGAATGTCCGGCGTATGTTGGGTCATCATCTTCAATAAAGCGTCCATGCTGAAAAATGCCTCAGCCAGCACCGAGAGTTTCTTGGAGTTGTTCTGGGCGAGTCAGCGGCTGGACCAAGTCTACGACCAAGCCAACCGTATGGACCACAGCCCCGTCGCTGCAGTCTTTAAGGCCGGCTACATCGAGCTCTCCAAACTCACGAAGGCTGGAAAGGGCGAGCGTGGCATGCTCGACGGCGAAGAGAACATCGACCGTGCCCTCCGAAAAGCCGCTCGAATGGAACGCAATAATTTGGAGCATATGACTACATTCCTGGCGACAACAGGCTCCACCGCACCCTTTATCGGGCTTTTTGGAACCGTTTGGGGGATTTTGCTCGCATTTCAAAAAATCGGCATCACGGGCCAAGCCAGCTTGGCGGTTGTGGGCCCAGATATTGCTCACGCCCTCATCGCCACAGCGATCGGGCTGGTCGCCGCCATCCCAGCGGTCATGGCCTACAACTACTTCAACCGCCGCATCAACGTCCTCGAAGATGAGATGGACAACTTCTCCAGTGACTTTTTGAACATCGTCAAACGCCACTTCCGGAGCACCTGAGATGGGCATGTCAGGACCCGAACGCGGTGGTGGGCGCGGCATGATGGCAGAGATCAACGTCACCCCTTTTGTGGATGTGATGTTGGTGTTGTTAATCATCTTTATGGTCACGGCGCCGTTGATGACCACGGGAATGAACGTCGAGTTGCCTCGGGTCGACGCGCCACCGCTCCCCACATCGGACAAACAGATGGTGCTGAGTGTCACCGCAGACGGTGAATACTACATCAACAAGCACCAGTTCAAAATCGAAGAGCTCGAGCCCAAACTGAAAGCGATCATCAAGGCCAACCCAAAACAAGAAATCTTCCTGCAGGCCGATGGCAAAGTCGCCTATGAGAAGGTCGCGGAGCTCGTCGCCCTGTGCACAAAGGTCGGCGTTCCACGAATGGGACTGGTCACCCAACCCAAGGGAAGCCGATAAGTTGGGGCGTTCCATACAAAGCGAACAGGGCTTTCGCCCAAGTTGGGAGATCGGCGCAAGCATCGGGATTCACATGCTGATCGGTGGCGTGTTCGCGGTCGGGCAGATGTTTGACAGATCAGACCATCTGTTCGACCCAAAAGATGTAATGGCAGTCCAGGCCGTGGCCCTGCCCAAGGCCAACAATCGTATGCCACAACGCCCAACCCGGGCGCCAGACCCGCCCAAAGGCGAGCCAACAGTCGCCAAGACCAAGGCCAAGCCACCCCCGCCCACAGCATCTGACATGGCCTTGAAAAATAAAAAGGCCACCAAAAAAAGGGGAGCGCCCGACCGCACAGATGCCCGTGAAAAGCTCTTAAACAAAATCAAGCGAGAGGCGTTGCTTAGAGATGCCACCGCCGCCCTCGGCACCAAAGACCGCGTCCAAACCGCCAAAGATGGGGTCGACCCAAAAGATGCTGTCGTCGGCCCGATTGGTGCAGGGCGAATGGACCCAGAACTCGCCCGCTATGTTCGCCAATGCCGAGATCGGATTTTGCCAAACTGGAAACCCCTTCCCGCACTGTTAGCGGCCCACCCCGAATACCAGGTTGTGGTCGCGGTTTCAGTTGGGAGCACAGGGGTTTTGGGCAAACCACGGGTCGTGAAAAGCTCATCCGACGCCTCCTTTGACCGTTCAGCGATCTCCGCGATGGTTCGAACTGCGAGACTCCCCGCCCCGCCTGCACGCTATGCCGCCTCCGCGGCTGAAGGCGTGATGATCACCCTCTCTGCTGCCGACCTAAGGTGATGCAAATGAACCGCTCATTTCTCTTCATTGCAATGTTTTTCGCACTCATTGTCCCAAGCCAAAGCCCAGCCGCAGGCGCCATTCATATTTATGTGGGCGCACCCGGTCGAAACAAAGTGCCAATCGCCATCCCCAAGGCGGCCTCGGGCCATCCTCGGGCGGCCGAATTTTATGAGGTGGTCAGCAGAGACCTCCGGTTGTCTGGGTGGTTTGAATTGCTCGACCCCGCCGCATTTATCGAGCCGATCGGCACCGGTATCCGTCCAGGCCAGTTCAAATATGAAGACTGGGATGTGCCAGGCGCGGTCGCCCTCGCAAAAATGGCCCTCGAACAAAAATCCGATGGACAAATCCGCGCCGAGGTCTGGGTTTATGACGTCCCGGGTCGCCGGCGATTGGGCGCCACCGCCTTGACTGTTTCAGCGAGTTCATGGCGCTCCCTGGCTCATCGGCTGGCCAATGAAATTATCTACCAAATCACCGGGCAAAAGGGGCCATTCAACACCCGATTCTCCTATGCCCGCCGGACCAAAACCGGCAAAGAAATCGGTATCGTCGACTTCGATGGCTACGGTCAAAAAGGCATCACATCCAATGGCTCAATCAATATCAAGCCAATCTGGGGCCCAAAAGGAAAAGCGCTGTCATTCACCAGCTACCGTGAAGGCAACCCTGATCTTTATGTTGCAGACCTTGTTGCAGGAAAAATTCGCAGAGTTTCCAACCGAATGGGCATTAATATCGGAGGGGCTTGGAATCCCGACGGCAGCCAGATGGCGCTCACCCTCTCTCCAGACGGCAACCCGGACATCTACACCATCGACCCTGTATCCGGGCGTAAAATAAAACGTCTGACATCCTCTCCCGGCATCGATGTTGCGCCGAGCTGGTCACCTGACGGACGCCGAATAGTGTATGTGTCTGAACGGTCGGGTGGCGCGCAAATTTACACCATGAACCCCGATGGTTCTGGGGTAAAAAGAGTCACCTTCCAAGGGAGCTTCAACACCGATCCAGTCTGGTCACCCAATGGTAACAAGATCGCTTTTGTTGGCCGAAATGGTGGACGCTTCGACGTGTTTGTGGTCAACATCGACGGTACGGGGATGATGAGGCTCACTCAAGATATGGGCGATAACGAAGACCCTTCTTGGAGCCCTGACGGTAACTACATCGCATTTTCTTCCACCCGGACTGGCAGTGCCGAGATTTGGATGACCACGGTAGATGGGCACCACCAGGTTCAGTTGACCAAAGGGGGCGGCTACCTCAACCCCAACTGGTCACCCAGCTTGGAGTGGTAGATGGCGCGTGCCGCGGTCGACATCGGCAGCAACTCGATCGTTTTGTTGGTACTGGGCGACGACGACACGGTGTTGGCTGATGCCAGTCGCGTGGTGTCTCTCGGCGCAGGCCTCGACCAAACTGGGCGTTTCGCGCAAGACCGAATGGATGCGGCGATGGTCGCCCTTTTGGATTTTTCTGACCAAGCGGCCCAGTTTGGCATCGCTGCGGCCGACATTGGCGCTTTCGCCACCTCTGCCTCACGGCGGGCTGGGAATGCAGCGGCTTTCTTTCGGACCGTGGCCAAACGGACTGGCATCGTGGTGCGAACAATCACCGGCCTAGAAGAGGCGGAGCTTACCTGGGCCGGTGCCACTTTTGACCTCGACCTGCCAAGCAGCCAACTTGGTATGGTAGACCTTGGGGGCGGGAGCACTGAGATTGTTTGGGCCATGCACAACACGGCGCCCTGCGCCCCCCACAGCCTTCCTTTGGGGACCGTCCGACTCACAGAGAAATTTTTTGGACCCGACCCCCAACGTTACGCGCCTGAGCAATTCCAAAAGCTCAAAGCACATATCCACAGTGTGATATCTAGGGCGGATTTATGTATTCAAGTTGAGAACCTGATCGCTGTGGCTGGAACCGCCACCACACTCGCCGCCATGAGTTTAGGTCTCAAGGCATGGGACCGAGAGGCCGTCCACGGACGACGCTTGTCCCTTTCTGAACTCGACGCTTGGATGGACCGATTGTTGGCTTCATCCGCCACTGAGCGCCAAGTGTGGGCCGCCGTGAGCCCCAAGCGAGCAGACGCCCTTTTGGCTGGGGCTGCTGTGCTCCACACCGTGGGCAGCTTGTGCGGTGTTGATGCCATGACAGTCTCGACCGGCGGCCTGCGTCATGGCGCCCTGTTGAGGACCTGAGGCTGTGGACCCCGCTTAGAGTACGCCGAGGGTCAAGTGGGGCAAAAATACCGGCTCATTGCGCTCGCGAATCGGACTTGTGTTGATGCCGAGGTCCAAAGAAGCCGGCCCAACAGGTGTTGAAAACCGCAAACCAGCTCCGACACTCACCCGAAGCCATGGGTCTGCCGACTCCAGGCGCGAGGTCGTCACGATCGTTGAGTCCAAAAACCCAACGTGACCCATATCTGAGAACAAGACCAGGTCCACACCATCCATGCGACGAAAACCAAGAAGTGGCATGGGTATCCGCAGCTCGACGCTGGCCGCAGCCATGGCGTCTCCACCTGTCGCCACCCATTGACCCGACCCGCTGGCGAGGGCCAATCCATCGATGACTGGCTCTGTTTGACTGGGATGGTCAATCTGCGGACGGCGGGCGAAGTTGGCAGGGCCGACACTGTTGGTCGAAAAACCCCTCAAGGTGGTACCGCCACCCAGAAAAAAACGTTCTTCCAAGGGCAAAGTTGAACGGTTTCCTTGGGCGATGCCAAGCCCCCCCCTCCCCACCAAATCGAGCACGACCGGCCCCAAAGGAATCAGGCGCTCAAGCTTGGCGGTCGCACGCATCGTGACATCCCCGGAGAACACCCCATCGCCAACCTCAAAATGGGTCGACCACAAAGTTCCAGACTTGGGGTCGAAGCGGTCATCACGTGCATCGACGACCAAAAGAAGTGAGCCACCACTCACGACCCGCTTACCGGACTCTAAAATGGGGTCGCCTGCTAGGTCTTCACTCAAGCCCAAATAGGGTAACCACGGGTCACCATTGACGAGTGAACCTGGGTCCACATCGACCAACCTCCTGACTTGCACCCGGTAATCGACCATTGCCTCTGCCCGATCTGAGAGGCGCATCTTAAGCCCAACCGCACCGCCAGACCGCGACAATCGCCATGTGGGCTCTTGAATCGTCTCGTGGATTAAGCCCTCCAAAACAAGCCTACCACCCCGGCCAGGGACATATGGCAACTCATACCGGGTGGCCGCCCGCCACACTGGTGAGGCCGTATCGAGGGTCCATTCATCGCCAAACCACCCATAGCCAATGGTGCCGAGTGTGGTGAACCGATGTCCGAGACCGCCCACATTCCGATGGGTAGCCCGGCCTGTGGTTCGAACGCCTTCGTCGGTGGACACACCACCACCGGCCTCCAGAAGGATGTTCGAGCGCTCCTCTAAACGAAGCAGCAAATCCTGAGAGCCCACCTCTTCACCGATAAGCTCCGGGGACACAAGCCTGAATAAGTCCAGGTTGTACAGATTTGACCGGGTCTGCGCGATGGCTTTGGGCGATATTGGTTCACCCACACTCAACATGATTTCACGCTCGACCACATGGCGATGGGTGCGGCGGTTACCTCGGATTACGATGCTTCGAAGCTGAACCTGGTCACCGGGGACGATATTGATGTCCACCACGGCAGTGTCGTCGGCCCGGCTTCGAATAATCTTGAGCGCGGTGCGGACCTCTAGGTAGCCCACGGACTCATACTCTTGAAGGATCGCCTTTTCTAAACTGGCTGCCGCCTGAGCATTGAGTGGCTTTCCCTCATTTTCCTGCTTCCACACATCAACGAGGGCAGCCTCATGACCGATGCCCCCCCTGACATTGAGCGCTTCCAGTAAAACCTGAGAACCGACCTGTATTTTCACATTGAGGTCCATGGGCACGCCAAATCGAAAAGGAAATCCAACCCAGCCCGACCCGCCCTCTCGGGTTTCAATTGTCACGGCGGCATCCAAGTACCCGTCCGCATTAAACCGGTCCTGCAGCCCCTCTTCGGCCTCCGCCACACCCTCTATGGTCAAAATACCGGCACCCAGAGCGTCGTGACTGGCATCGAGAACGATGCCAAGCATTTCCCGTGACTTCAGGGGAGTCTCGCCCGTCCACTGAAACTTCCCAGTCCAATGCCTTGGTCCGGACTTGGCCACCACCTTTATCCGGGTGAAACTATCGGTATCCTTTTCGAGCTCCAGGACAACTTTTGCCTTCAAAAACCCACGGTTAGCGTACCAGGCCTCGAGCCGCTGTTTTGCATCTGCCTGAAGATGATCCGTGATTCGGTCTCCACCCCGAATTCCCAGTGTGTCTCTCAGAATCCGCTTATTAGGCAATTTGGGGCCTTTGGCGTCGATCACCAATTGGGAGCCAGAGGCAATCAACACATTGATGGCCACCTCATTGGCATCAGATTCCTCACGGCTAAACAAGTTCACCCGGGCCCGATCCCAACCGCGGGCTCTCAACTCTTCCAGCACGCGCTTTCGGCCAATCTCTTGTTCAGCAGCAGCGACCCGTTGCCCGATCTTGATGCCACTTTTCGCCAACCACCGCCGGACCAACCGCTCAGGGACGGGGACTGTGCCCCCAACGCGAATCGACCGCACCAACTGCGGATCATTCAATTTTATGACCACATCAAGTTCGACCGAATCGGGGCCCTCATCGACTTGAACCGCGACCTCCGCACGGGTCCAACCGCGGACATTTAGCTGGCGTTTCACACGGGAGATGAGCCCACTCGAATCTTCAGCGCCAAACCAAGGGTCGCCCAAATCCACCCCCAACACCCCGCTCACCACCCGCTTGGCTGGCCCACGAGCACCACGGACCCGCAATGCTTGGACCCGAGGCGCATTCAAAACCTGATACACCACCCTCACTACTGTGCGTGCTGGGCCATCGGACTCTCCAATCTGGTCCATGGGCTGAACAAAAGCCTCGACCGCAGCAAATCCGCCGGTTTGAACCAAAAGGGCAACATCCGCCCGTAAGTCACCCGGGTCAAAATCCTCTCCGGCGCGGACCCTTAGAATGGGCTTCAAGTCCTGGCCCTGAACAGCACCTTGGATGGACTCGATTTTCACCTCGCCCACGGTCTCACCGACATACCAAGGCACCTCCGAGGCCCGAGGGGCGCCGGTCAACAGTGCGAAGACGAAAAGAATCAGTCCAATTCCCATCTTATCTTCACATCAAAACCATAAGCGCCGCCCAAATCCAAATACCGACCCACCTGCTCACTCCCCCAGTATGTCCGAGCATAAAGTGTGCGAGCGAGTCGCTGCTCAATGCCCAAATAGGTGTCACTGGAACGACTGATATTTTGCTCGAAAATCATCATGGTACCGGGCAAGCCTACATCAGATAGCTCATTTTCATACAACAAACGCAGCTCAGATGTGACGATTCCAGAACCCCGCTCACTCACCCCTGAGACCAAGTCCAACCGTTCTGGCCGAAGTGGGTCCACAATCCGAAATAAGCCGCCGCGGTCCTCATCATCCAGCCCTGAAAACAAAACGGAGGAAGCCAAAATATCACCGCCCTCCAAGGCCAGGGCACTGCCAAGACCACCGTAGCGCTCGAGCTCGGCGCGGGTCATGCCGAATAACAACAGGGCATTCACATCTGCAGATGGAAGAGATGGCTCAGAACGGGTCTCTGCTCGCCAGTCACTGTAGGTCCCAGATACCCGGTAATTGACGGCATAATCCTCGTCTCGGGTGCGAATATCCGTCGCCAAAAGCAGGTCAACATCCGGGTCAAAGCTGAAGGGATCGGAAAAATGAAGCTCTGCGCGTTCAACTTCGAACTCGCGTTCTTTGATGTAGACCGTTCCACCTGAAATGCTTCGAATATTCCCCACCAACCCTGGATGGTGAGTGTCTCCCACCACCTTTAGCGCCCCTCCAGCGACCAAGTCCGCGAGGTTGTTTCGGACGCGAATCGTGTTGTCGGAGACCAAGTCGATGTCCATCGAAAACAACGCTTCATCTTCATCTAGCGATAGACCGACCACACCATCTACTGACGGCTGAAATAGGCTGTCTTCCCAAGAGATACGCTCGCTGAAAATCATCTCGTCGACGTCAACCCGACCCGCGAGCACCAACTCGTCAACCGGCCCGTCAAGTGTGAGCGTGGCATCGCCAGTCACCGGCGGAAAGTCATTCAAATACTTCAGGCGACCATTCACAAGCGTGCCGGCAATCGAAAACGCCGTGGGCCGCCATGCCGAAGATTTCCAACCGCCAGTGATTTTGACCTTTCCACTGCCTATCTGGCCGACGAGTCCGTCAAAACGAGAACGGGTCAAGTGGCCAGCAGCCAAATATGGGTCACGCTCAGCCCACAGTTTGTCCAAGCCATCTAGGTCGATATTCCGAAAGCGGGTCCCCTGGGCGTTCATGCTCACGACCCCCTGAATCCCCTCGATGGCATGGGGAAACCAATCCCCTTGGACCGTCACAGACGCCAATGCGGCGTCCACATTCCATTGGGGCTGTTTGATGCTCCCACCCACCGACACATGAACGCCTACGCTTCCATCTGCGCGGGTCAGCCCCGGCACCACCATTCGGGCGAGGTCCGCATCGACGATTCCGCCACCCAATCCGCTCAGTTGCCCATGATCGTCAGATAACATCGCCAACGAAAAATCCGTGCCACCCCCAACAAGATGTAAGCCTTCCAGTTGCATCTGACGCCCGGTGGAAGCAAAGCCCCAAGGACCAACCGAGCTGAGCGTATGGCGGTCCCAGGCCAGTGAAAATGAGCTGCCGACCCCGACCAAGTCCACAAATGGGTTTCGACCATCCAAGTCTCCGGTCAAATGCACCTCGCCGCTCGCCAATGCGGACACCTCAGAGCCATCTACACCGATGGGGAATAATGTGTGCACGGGAAAGTCAACCAAGGTCGCATCCAAATCAAAGGTGCTGTCCTGCTGGACCCAGCCGTTGAACACCAAACCTTGGTTTAGCACTTCACCCTCAAGCACGATGCCGCCAGCATCGGACTCGGACTCCGTGTGAAAATCAATGGTCGAATCCGGCACAGCATGCCCAGCATAGACCGTGTTGCGCAAGGCCAACCGACCATGAGGCGCTGGATTCATTAGCCGCCCTTTGACCACCGCATCCAACATCAAGTCACCGGACAAGGGCAGGTTCATCCGCCCAAGTCTGTCCAAACGCTCCACCCTGAAGCCCGTGCCGGTAACCTCGAGGTTGGCCAACCAATCCAAGGTGACGGAGCCTCGCACAAACAAGCTCTCTTCACCGTTCCAACGATTGAGGCCCAGCTCGTCAATCCGAACCACCCCCTTGTCCAGCCAGCCCCGAAAGTGTCCGGCGGGGAATGATTCACCCAAAATAATGGCATCGCGAATATGAGCGTCGATTTCACCGTCGAGGGCTGAGGGCTCACCAAATATACGTAAATTACCCGACAAACGTCCATCGACCCAAGGCAGGGCCACCCCGCCAATACCGATGAGGTCACCCACCCGGGCATCGTCCACCTGAATGTCTATATCCATGGTGGTGTTGGCCGAAATCTTGACCATGCCGCTACCTAAAAAGGAAGTCGCCCCTAATTTTCCATTGAAATGATGAAAGTCGAGGGTGCGCAAGTCATCGCAAACAAATGATATATCGGCGGTATCGGCGAGCTTTAAGCCAACCATTTGGAAGTCTCGGACTTGACCTGATGCGGCTATTTTTACTTTCTTAAAAGGGCCTCTTACCGTACCGCTGACCCGACCAAAACCCCACAGATTGAGGTTGTTCAAGGGCCGAAATGTGGACAGGCTGGTGTGATCGAGGTCAAACCGAATGTCCAGCGGCCCCGTCGATGTATACCCAATGAATGAGTCGATCATGCCGGTGGTGGCCCCGGCAAGCAAATGCCTGCTCCGTAACCACACCCCATTGCGGTCGGTGTCGATGGCACCGGACAACTTGAGATTCGGCAGTCCTAAAATCTGCCGAGTGTTTGCGCCCCCGGGAGGCCCAGACCCTACATCCAAACCATCGGCTTCAAGTTCATAGCTACCGACCAAGCGAAAAGGGCTCAAGGTGCCGCCAACTTGGATTTGACCGTCGAGGTCCAAGGTAGTCCAACTGTTTCGATGCCCTCCTGCCTCGCGAATAGCGGCCCTCAAATCGATGCCATCAAGGCCCACCTTGAGAGAGATTCCCCGGGACACCAAGTCGACGTCGGCCTGCATGGCCACCGTCCCTTTCGCCCAGGTCAAATTGACCGACGGAATGGATAGATGGCGGCCCCTAAGTTCAATCTCCGCGACCATCCGCTCCAGGTCCATGCGTTGGGGCCGTTCGGGCCTTGTGGTGTTGTGGTGCACCAGGTTTTCAAGTACAACTGTGGCCTTTGCCGCCGGGTCTCGCACGGTCCCCAACAATTCAATCTCGGCGTGTGCTGTACCCTCAAACCGGCGGGCGCTGGAGACAAATGAATCAAATATCGGCATGGCTACCGAGACTGTGGCCTGTCCCTTCAAGCTACCCCCAAAAACCATGTCGAGGCTGCCTTGGGAGTGTGTGTGCTGGGATTCAACTCTAAAATCGGCGATGTGCAGCCCTTTGGGTGACACTCGAACATCTATGAGTTCGATGGCGTTGGCATTTTCATCCAAGTCGCCAACCTTCAGTCGCGCGCTCTCTACACGAATATCCACGGCATCCCGTTTGGTCGTCTCGAGAAACACCCCATCCATCACCACTTTACCGGCCGCCCCTGCGAGCTCGACCCGAGCGTTATTCACCCGGATGCGGCGCCAGGGCAGCTGATCACCGGAAGATTGGGCATTCATGTTCCGGAACTCACGCAGGCCATCATCGTCGAGATGGAGAGACACCACTGGTCGATCAACCTCAAGAATCCGAATGAAGGCGCCATCCCAAGGCAAACCCAAGCCAATCGCGATGCGCTCTACAGCAACGATGGGTGAAGTCTCGCCAGATGGAAACACATGGCTCAATACAAGCCCCGAGAGTTCAACCCTTCCCGAGGCTGCACTGATTTGCACATCTCCAACAACTGCCCGTTCACCTGTGGCCAGGGAAATCACCCGCTCGAGCAGGCGTGCCGTCGGACGTTCTACCCATTGCGTTCTCAGGCTCAAGTCCATCAGTACAAACGCGACAAGCACTGCCAGAAACAACCGTATTTTAGTGCCACGCTTTAGGGTTTTCATGTCTGCCCTATCCTCCGTGACCATGTGACGCTGGAGCGGGCGACGGGATTCGAACCCGCGACAACGAGCTTGGGAAGCTCGGACTCTACCAACTGAGCTACACCCGCAAAACCAGCACACACGGCGATACCGCACGTTGCATACCTATCACACGCATTTGACTGCTTAGCAAGGGCCGAAACCCCGCGGCCATCAGCGCTTTAAGCCCGCCCTGAGCGCCTCAATATCTTGGGAGCGATGCCCTGGGACCAAACGCTCAAGTTCCCCCAACAAACGGGCAGCGGTCCTCGCCTTGCCAAGCATGGCAGCGATGAGGGCCAAGCCCCACAAACCTTCCGAATATCCACTGGCGTCCTCGTCCACTTCGTCCATCGACTCTTGCAGGACACGACGCGCCTTTTTGGCCTCGCCGCGAAGCGCGTAGACTTTCGCCATGATGCACGCACCCAACAAATCGTCTCTTTCTTCGGCCAAGCCGTAAGCTTTGTCCAACTCACCGAGCATGACCAAGCCGCGCAGGCCCAGATACCCAGGGTCCAGTTGGACCACTGGCGCTGATGGGCTGGCTGGTGCCGCCTCAAAACCACCGGGGTCATTTGAAATCGGTGTCAGCGCCTCCATTGGCACAGCTTTAATGGCGGTGCTGTCTGCAGCGGCGAAGATTTCACCGAGCTTCATCAACACCGCCTCATTGGTCGGATCGGCATCCAAGGCCGCTTGGTAGGCTGATATCGCACCCGCTGAATCCCCCGCTGCGGCGAGGCGGTCACCCTCTGCCTCTCGCTCGTCATGAACCTTGGCGACCGGTGAGGACTCCTCATCTAAAGCGGCGTCTTCAATCCCGCCGTACTCCTCTTGCTCATCATCCATCTCGATGGACATCTCCTCGTCCTCATCCTCAACCTCTACATCCATCTCGACGGCAACAGCGACCCCAGCCCCAAGACTGCTGAAGTCTCCGCGCAGCACCAACATCCGGGTAGCGATATCAACTTTGGCAGCATCCTCGTCGGATTCGATCGCATCCATCTCAGCGATCGCTCCCGCCACATCGTCAAGCTGGGCAAGCACCTCAGCCATCATGGCCCGGACGCTTACCGTCTGGCGAATGCCGTTGCTGGCCTCTAAAACCACCTTCGCCCTGTCTGGAAAGCCGTACTTGGCCAATACTCCAGCCCGCACCACCACTTCGGTTTCCTCATCATTTTTTGGCTCGGTCCACCCTTGGTGGGTCAAGCGGAGTTTCACCTTCTCCGCGATCGATACGGCACTGCCCACCTCCGCAGCGAGGGACGCGTCCTCTGGATCACAGGCTGAAGCACGCATAAGGGCATCCAGCCTGTCCACGACCGCATCCGCCTGGTCATACACTTTTGCCAGCTGCATCAAAACTTTCTTGGCCTTTGGCTTTTGATCCATCAACTCGAAACATTGCGCAAGCATGGACAACACACGGGTAGAGCCGGGGTCTACTGAGTAGCCCTTTTGAATATGGACCAACGCTTCTTTGGGCGCACCCATTGAAATTCTGGCCTCAGCAGCGCCCTCGAGGCAGCCCATGTCGGCCTCTCTGAGCTTCAATCCCCGCTCCAAAAATAGCGCTTGGTCCAAGGTAGCACCCCGACGTCGCGCATCGAAACCCAGTTTGACCCAAACCTCAAAAGCCTCATCAGCTTGCCCGCAGCGCCCGAGAATCTCGGCGTATTTCACCTTTGGCGGCACCTCACCCGGACACAGGGACATCAACTCACGCACATATGGCATGGCGTCCTTCGGTCTGGTCGTCAACATGTCGATGACCTTCAGGTAGGTCTCCTTCGCATCGTCGATTTTTCCGATCTCTTTCTGCGCACCACCGAGTTGGCCCAAGGTCTGGACATCGCTTGGGTTTAGCTCGTGGAGGCGCTTAAGAATAATACTGGCAGCCCGATGCTGCCCTTCTTTGAGTTGCCCTGCAGCCACATCCCGGAGCTGCCGAATGGCCTCAGGCTTTTTGTCCAAGCCCAAATACAAGTCAGCCAGCTTGGAGCGAACCCGGATGTCTCCTTTCGAAAGCTTCAACAGCTTGAGGTACACCTCAACCGCCTCTTCTTTCTTGTCCTTCTGAAGCAATAACATTGCCATTTGCTCAAGTTGGTCCCGGGATTCAGCCACATTTACCTCTCTTTTGCATTTCGCTCTGCCAACCACGCATCCACAAAACCGGTGTGGAACGAGGAACGATTAAAAGCCTCACTTTCCAGAAGGGCTTTTTGCAGTGGAATGGTCGTAGAAATCCCCTCCACCACAAATTGGTCCATGGCCACCAACATTTTCTTGATGGCTGTGGGCCGGTCGCACGCCGTCGTGATCAACTTGGCCACTAGGGAATCATAATACGGTTGCACCATCGCTTGCTCATGCACCGCAGAATCCACCCGAACGCCCAAGCCTCCAGGCGCGTGATAGCCGGTGATGAGCCCAGGTGACGGCAGAAAGGTCCACGGGTCTTCAGCGTTGATTCGAATCTCGATGCTATGACCACACACCTTCACTTCGTCTTGGGTGAAGGGCATGCGCTCGCCCGCGGCCAAGCGAATCTGGAGTTGAACCAAGTCGATGCCAGTGACCATCTCGGTGACCGGGTGTTCCACCTGAATCCGAGGATTGACCTCCAAAAAGAAGAACTCCTCGCCTTGAACCAAAAACTCGACGGTGCCAACTGTTTGGTAGCCTGTGTGACTCACCAATTTGGCAGCCGCGGCGCGAATGTCACCCCGGAGCTTATCGGACAAGCCAGCTGCGGGCGCCTCTTCGATCAGCTTTTGGTGCCGACGTTGCATGGAACAATCGCGCTCGGCAAAATGAAGCGCATTGCCAAAAGCATCGCCGGCGACCTGAACTTCTATATGACGGGGCGAGGTCAGAAACCGCTCCATAAACACAGCGCCATTTCCGAATGCGGCGAGGGCCTCGGTAGAGGTAAGCTCGAATACGCGACGCAGGTTGGCCTCATCTTGGACCACACGCATGCCTTTTCCACCGCCTCCAAAGGCCGCTTTTAGCATTATTGGGTAGCCGATAGAAGCGGCAACAGTGACGGCTTCGTCGATGTCCTCAATGGATCCGTCAGACCCTGGAATCAACGGAACCCCAGCATCTCGGGCGGCGGCTTTGGCGGACAACTTATCGCCAAAGGTACCCAGATGTTTGGGTTCTGGGCCAATAAAGCTCATCCCATGGCCAAGCACAGCTTTGGCAAAAGTGATGTTCTCGGCGAGAAATCCATAGCCTGGATGAATCGCGTCAACCCCGGTGATTTCTGCCGCGCTGATCACATTGGGAATCGACAAATAGCTCAAATTGGCCTGGGCCGGTCCAATACACACCGCCTCATCTGCAAAACGGACATGGAGCGCGTTGACGTCGACGGTCGAGTAGACAGCAACTGTCCGAATGCCCATCTCTTTGGCGGCCCGAATGACGCGCAGCGCGATTTCACCGCGGTTTGCGACGAGAATCTTTTCAAACACGCGGCCCCCTAGTCGGCATCGATGAGAAACATCACCTGACCAAATTGCACTGGCCCTGCGTTGTCTACCGAAATCGCCTTGACCGTGCCCGAGACTTCACTCTCGATCTCATTCATCAACTTCATGGCCTCAACGATGCACAGGGTCTGTCCAACACTCACCTGGTCACCCACCTTTACAAAGTTCGGAGAGCCAGGCTTGGGCGCACTGTAAAAGGTGCCCACCATCGGTGAGCAGACTTCTTCATAGACATTGGCGTCGTCTGCGACAGCAGGTGCACCAAGTGCGACTGCCAGCGGGACTGGCACGGGTGCGGCCTGAGCCACAGCGCCTGAACCGAGCATGCTCAAATGAATGCTTTCATCTTCCTCCTCGAGTTCAAGCTCCATGCAGCCATACTCGGCCATCAACTTTAACAAGGATTCAATCCGTTCTATTTTCATGCTCAACTCCTACTGTTCCGCAGCGAGCGCACGTAACCCGAGCAGATAACTGGAGGGACCAAAACCACAGATGACCCCCACAGCAGCATCCGCCAACAGGCTCACGCGCCGGAATTCTTCTCTGGCGTGAATATTCGATAAGTGGACCTCAACAAACCGAAGCCCAGTCGCCAGCAATGCATCACGCAACACCACCGATGTGTGGGTCAGCCCAGCTGGGTTGATGATAATGGCATCGACCTCTCCAACAGCACCGTGAATACACTCCACGAGTTCACCCTCGTGATTGGACTGGAAAAAGCTCAAGGTGCAACCGAGCTCACCGCCCAAGGCACTCAAACTGCTGTTGATCAGATCGAGCGTAGCCGCCCCATAAACACCCGGCTCGCGGCTACCCAAAAGGTTGAGGTTTGGCCCGTGAACGACAAGAATCTTCATGAGTTGGATAACCCGGACTACTCGGCCTGAACCCGAATCTCGAATGCAGCCGCATCCACGCCGATCGACATTTGAATCTGTGCTGCACCATAACGGTAAACAGGGTTTCCTTCGTCGTCGGTCTCGCCACTGTCATACACAGGCATCGAATCGACATACATATACAACCGCAGCAAGCCCCGATTGTCCGTGCGACCTACAAAATAATTGGGGGTATAATTCGAAGACGTCGACACATATTGCTGACCGACCTCATAAAACTGCTGACTATCGGTATCCCAGTACCAAGCACACCACTCTGGGTCGGCCTTAAAGACACCATCTGCATCGGTACAGGCGTCCTCAATGGCTGCCTGATCTGTGGGATCGACCGACGCTTCTGGGTATCCCACAAGCTTCACGGCCTCCGCTGGAATGAGGTACACACCTGCAGCGCCTGAGCGTATCTCCACCTCGATGCTCTCCAAAGGCATATTGTCTTCTTCGGAATCGTAAACCAGTAGGTCTTGCCACAACACCATACCGACTTGGTCATGTTGAGGCTGGTAGGCATTCGACCACCCAAGTTTAATGTCTCCTGGAGCCTTTAGACGGGCGGATGCAGGTGCTGGAATCGCACCTTGAAGACAACCGAAACCCAAACTCAACAACGCAATCAGGGGAGAAATCATTTGGAAAATCCAAGCAGGGAGTGAAAAAGTGTCGGAATCTCAGCAAAATCGATCTCGGTCAAGCGCACACGCCCAACGTCTACAACGACCGCCGTTCGGAGTTTACCACGGTGCCCCTTCTTGTCGAACTTGACGGCGCGCAAAACTGCCTCGACATCTAACATTGGCGGCTCCACCGGCATGCCGAGCGCCGTAAGCGCCGCGGCAAGTCGCCTGCCCACACCAGCCACACAATCCCCGCGCGCTTCGGCCCACCGGACCTCTGCCAAACACCCTATGCCAACACATAAACCATGGGACAATGGAGCCTCGGTCCCCAGCAAGGTCGTCTCGATGGCATGGCCAACGGTGTGGCCTAAATTAAGCACCGCTCGCAAGCCCTCCTCTCGCTCATCCGAGGCCACAATCTTGGCTTTGAGCGACACCGACCGAGCCACGAGTTCTGCGATTAAAGACGGATTTCTGGCGAGGATCTCCGTTGACTGTTCGGCGCAAATCGAAAACAAAACCGAATCGCCGATGAGGCCGTGCTTGACCACCTCCCCCATACCACTCAAAAAGTCTTGCTCATCAAGGGTCGATAGGGTGTTTAAAGCCGCAAAAACGAGGCTCGGCTGATGGAAGGCCCCCAGGAGGTTTTTCCCCCTGGCCGTGTTGATGCCGGTCTTGCCACCAACTGAACTGTCCACCATCGATAGGAGCGTGGTCGGCACCTGCACGAATGGTAAGCCCCTCATAATCGTGGCCGCAGCAAAGCCGGCCAAGTCTCCAATGACACCCCCTCCCACTGCGACAATCGGTGTGCTGCGATCGACCCCGAGCGCCAATATCGACTCGGTGAGCCCCACCCAAGACGCGGCACATTTTTGCGCCTCTCCGTCCGGTAAGACAACCAGCATCAAATCGATACCGGCGGCCAGTAACGACGCCTTGACTGCATCTCCGTAAATCGGCCACACACGGTCGTTAGAGACCACAACCACCCAAGACGGTGCGCCGAGCGTGTCTCGAATCTCAGCACCCAAAGCACCGAGGCCTTCAGTGCTGATCACGACCGGATATGTCCGCGCTCCAAGCTCAACATTCAATCTCATGAAAGTATCTCCATCAATTTGGCCACCACCTGCTTGGGGTTTAGGCCTTCGATTTCTAGGAGTTGACCTGCTTGATGGTAACGCTCCTTACGCGCCTCATACAACGCGGCCCCTACCGCCCACAATGGCCTGGTCGAGTCTTGCCGCCCCAAGCGATCGGATATTGCAGCCAAGGGCATATTGAGCACGAAAACCTGCGTACTTGCACGGAGGTGCTCAAGATTCGCGTCGAAATGAAGGGTACCGCCACCCAGGGCAAGGACATGAGGTGGACAACTCAGAACACGCGCCAAGGTGCGCGCCTCGAGACGTCGAAAGTGTCCCTCACCGCGTTCAAAAATGGCCTGAATATCCTGCCCTGCATCAAGGACAATTTCGTGGTCTAAATCAAAAAATTCACACCCAAGCTCCAAAGCCAACTGACGCCCAACAGTGGTCTTTCCGACCCCCATAAAGCCCCCAATGGCAATGGTCCGATGCATGGACCTACTCTTCGGAGATGATGGTCCGGGTCACAATCCGCGGAGTAATGAAAATCAACAGCTCGTTCCGCTTGCGGTTCATGGTGGAGTTCTTGAACAAAAATCCCAACAGTGGAATCTTGGCAAAACCAGGGACCAGGGACTTCGACATCGATTCTTCGGTTGCAAACACACCACCGATGACCGTGGTGTCTCCACTGGTCACCAGCAATTCCGTTTCGACCTGCTTGACCGAGATGGCGGGCTGACCCTGGACCAATACGGAGAAGTCGGCGCGATCGTTCTTAACGGAAACGTTGAGCTTGACCTTGTTATCTGTGGTGATGTGCGGTGTCACCGTAAGGTCGAGGGCTGCGTTGATGTACTTCACCTGGGTACCACCTGCAGAGGTGGACAGGTAAGGAATCTTCTGCCCCTGAAGAATCGTCGCCGATGCGTTGTCAACCGTTGTGACCCGAGGTGAACTGATAACCTTGCCCCAACCATCAGACTCCATCGCCGACAGTCGAGCGTCCAAATCAACCAGGCCGGGAATCGAACCCAAGTGGAAGGCCACCGAGCCCGTCGACCCAGAAGAAGGCAAATCCACCATCAAGTTCGGCTGGTTCGCACTGTAAAAGACTGGGTCTCCACCAGACTGCCCCGTTCCACCGGACATACCGACGTTGTTCGGGAAAAACAGCCCTGTCGAATAGCCGGTGTTGGTCGAGGCATCGAGCTCTCCACCCCACTGAATACCGAAACTCTTAATAAAGATTGAGTTGGCCTCTACCACCCGCGCCTCAATCATCACTTGGGGCGTCTGCTTGTCCAGGTGACGAATCAATTCACGGATTTGGGCCAGCCGACTCTCAGTCTCTTGAACAATCAACTGATTGCCCCGTTCGTCTAACTGAACTCGGCCCCGGTCACTGATGAGGTTCTCGACTTGACTTTGGAGAGCCGGAGCGGAGGCGTAATCGAGGGGAACGACCAGCAAACTTAGGTCTGCAAGCTCATCTTGAGCACGTTTGGCCTCTAATGCAGCTTGCTGCTCAGCCTTGATGGTCTCAATCGGCGCCACGCGCACAATGTTTCCAAAGCGCTGAGAGCCAAGGCCCTTCGCCTGCAAAACCGCCGCGAGCGCTTGATCCCAAGGGACATCCACCATTCGAACAGTGACGCGACCAGAGACGTCGTCACCAGACACGATGTTGAGGCGGGACACATGGCTAATCAACCGGAAGATAGAATGAATATCCGCATTCACGAAGTCCAAGCTGATTCGGCGCCCCGAGTAGGGCACACTCGCAGCCGTGCTTGAATCGATCTGGAACCCTGCGGCCATACCCAGCAGCGCTGCGGGATTATTGGAGCCCCACCTG
>OBJC01000063.1_pt1 | contig 21083 bp, 19 predicted proteins | sample 1481521 | NCBI WGS metagenome assembly OBJC01 (sample SAMEA2341961, study PRJEB22496) | metagenome | biome: marine; feature: hydrothermal vent; material: water | place: Pacific Ocean | collected 2011/2012 | reverse complement strand
CTGATTTTTTGCACATATGAACGCCCGTCGTCCATCTGCCTGGAAAGCATCCGAACCGGTATAGTCCGTGAATTTTGGTTCCAGCATCATGACGTCGTACCCAGACTGACGCGCGATTGCGGCGACGGCCTGCTTGGTGGGCCACAAGACCATTGTGTTGAAAACCGCATTGCGCGGGTCATCCAGTGGTTCGTGGTGTATCTCCAAGAACGGACCCTTCAAGGTGGAGAGGTCGGTATCGATCACGACGATATCGCTGTTCACCTCGGCTATTTTCTCCATCAGGACGACGGGCTTGTTGATGTGGTACATCAGCCCAAAGTAGAAGACGATATCGAATTCACCGTGCTGTGCGAAGTCGTACTCAAAGATGTCCCCTTGAGCGAAGGTATAGCGGTCGTTTTCAATGCCCTTGGTCTCAAAGACAAGATTCGCTTGATCGACATGCATCTGTCGACCATCGATACCGAAAACATATTCGCAGCCGGCCTCGATGGCTTGGAGGGACCAAAACCCAGCATTGCAGCCGATGTCTAAGATCCGCTTTCCTTTCAATGAGCCGCCGTACAGCTTTAGGAGTGGATCAAAGAAGTAGGCCTTGCGCTGCAGATGCCGATTGACCCGTGTGGGGTCGGCAATTGGCGTCAGATTGCCGTTGAGCTCGAACTGGTAATGCCACCGTTCAAAGCTATGGATCTTGTCGATGAGTGCTTGGTTATCCATGCTGTTGCCTCGGGTCTTCAGTTGTCCAGCGAGCCCTCTGATTAACAGTTCTGAGCACTGTGTTCGTTGGAATTAGTCTTTTATCGTTGTCGGATCCAAGGCGAATAAGCCGGAGGGGGTAGCGACGATTTTAATGCCTCGGGGGTGTGTGCTGTCGGTGTCGGTTCGACCGATGCAGTGATGCTTGTGCTCCCGCCGTACGTTCCTCAGCTTTGGTCGAAGCTTCGCCCACGGGAGATACAAAAACGCCAAACCGTACCGCCTTCCAACCATTTCCACGGCACCAACATTTGCAGAGCACCTCACCGTTTATCAGAGCGGTCAGACTAGAACTCAGCGGTCAGGTTGAGTCGGGCGTTGTTCAGGATGTCAAACCCGCCGAGGTCCCATCTCCACTCATCCGATGTTGAGTCTGGGACCAGATATTTGCCCTGCTTTATTTCCTTAAAGTCGATGCCTCCCCAATTTTCTACCAAGTGATAGGTCCCAAAGTCGTTGATGACCTCCAGATGGACTCTGTCCCGGAAAAAAGACTTTCGGTACCCCAACTCCAACCCCGTATACAAGGCCACCATGAACAACTGGTCTTGAATTTCACCCCCGCCCAGCGGACGAATGGTAGCGAGCCCAGGCCCGAAGAGTAGCGTGGGCTCAACAACCAGTCCTGTCTCCTCAAAATCAAAGAGCCGTTGGAACCAATACTCAAAGCCAAAGAGGAGTGCTCTCGATTCAACGTCCATGAGCGCACTATCATCGCTACCGTTGAAGTAGGTCCTCGTTTCTGTCATCTCCCTATCGTCGCCGGATTCGTCATCGGCGATGGTTTCCCCAGTTGCATCATCTGTCCAGCGGCGGTGCTCCAAGAACAAACGCCGTGGCAGTCGGTAGCGAACATGTCTAAGGATTATATGGCCACCCAACGCCCCCAGACTTGGTTCATCAAGCAGCTCACCGAGATCGGTGTGACGAAACTCCTGAAACTCTAGGTCCATTTCAAACCGTTTGTCACTGCCATCAAATGAGCCGCCGGTCGTAGACCGTATAAAGCCGTTCTCAAAATGGAGATCATAGACGCGGAATGCGATGTAGGGACTGAGAGCCGTCGGTTCAACAATTCCATCCAGAATTGAAGATGGCCCAACAGCCGTTGTGAGCCCTGTATTCGATGAATATTGAAATGAGGCATTGAACAGCCGCGTTTCAATCGCCCCTTCTGCACCGTACAGGGTCACCCCATCCAAGGAGTATTCTTCATCCTTGTTCACGTTTGACCAGTCATAGACCCTCCCATTGTCAGACGTCCGCGAGGACCGGGTCGTGGCGACATGAAAGTTCCACTGGCTCAATTCAGCGTTGAATTTCACGGCCTCGACAAACGACTTCTTTTTGGGCTTCTTTACCGGATCTGGTGGATCCCATTTGACCGGCATTGTGTCCGTACTCGTTTCTGTGTCGTCGGAATCAGAGTCGTCCTCATCCGCAGGGGCAGGAGGCTTGTCGCCCGATTCGGGTTTCTTCTTATCTTTCGCCACTTCTCTGACCATGGCTACCGGTTGCTTGCTTGCCTGCGGTCGCAAGCGAGACAACATCTGGATCGTGACCAGCCGAATGTGCATCGCTTGCCACACCAACCAGAAGAGCCAACGAAAACGATATTGCGAGTGTCGTGAGACGCATGAGACAACTCCGTTGAGTCGCGATTCTACACCATTATTGGGCTACAATAAAAGGCGAACCGCGACGTACGGGCCTGATCCTCGACCACTACAGCCTTCCCGTCCGGAATCGCCCGCCCTCGGTGCGCGCCGAGATCGCGCTCTTGCTTTTTAAGGATAGGAAACATTAGTCCAAAACCGAGCCTGCTTGAAGGCCATGATTGCTCGCTGACTATGGCTAATTTGGTGGCCATCATACGCCTTCATGAGACCACCCGTGGAGTGATTTTAGCAGCACCAAGAGAAAAAACATCGGGACGCACAACCCACGCCTTATGCGATGACATGTGCTTGAGAAAAACCGCTACTATGTGTCCTGAGGTTCGCCACATGCTGAAAAACAGAGTTTTAAACACCGGCCTTACCGTGCTGATGCTGACCGCCTGCGAACCATCATCCCAAACAGCTCAGCCAACACCCCAAAAACAACCATCGACTGCCCCATCGATGCGCACTCCTCCACCCATGACTCACCAGCCCGGCCCACAGCCAATCCTCCAAAGTGGTGCGAACAGGAGCCTTGCACCCAGCTGTGTTGGGGCACCAAAACCAACCGAACCAAATCCACTCGAGCCCAGCCCGGCGCAGACAAAGTCGCGGCTCAAAGATGCAGTGATCGTTGTGGGTATGGATGCACTCGAGCACACCTTGGTTGATCGCATGGTGAAGGAGGGCAAAATGCCTCACTTCGCACAGATTGGCAAACAAGGCTTCCGAAGTAGGATGCAGATAAGCCACCCCATCGTGTCTCCATCCGTCTGGACCACTATCGCCAGCGGATACCCATCCGAGACTCACGGAATCCCCAATTGGACTGGTTCCGATGGAAAGCCGTTCCGCTCCATGGATGTTCAGGTCAAGCGACTGTGGGATGTGGCCACAGAGAACAAGCAAACCACTTGGGTCTTGAATTGGCTCCTCACCACACCCGTGTCGACCATCCAGGGGGTGATGACATCGGAGGAATTGGTCTTCGTCGGAGGACTCGACACCAAAGGGGAGCACCCCCCAAACCGGGATCCTTCAATCACCTCCCAGATGTTGGTCTCACCCGCCTCATTCTGTACGACGGCAGCTAAACAAGTACCGCCACTCGACTGGGTAAACACCACATCACTCGCCTACCAGTTCGACCGCTACTCGGTGGTTCGACATCCCTTGGTTCGGGACGAAACCACAATACGGCTCTTCGAGGCCTTGGTGGGCACCCCTGCTCCCGATCTCGCAATGGTCTATTTCTCGGGAGCGGACGCGCTCTCGCACCGTCTCTGGCCCTTTACCGATGAGGCTGCAGTGGCGCTCATGCTGGACGATCCAGGCATGTGGAAGCGCAGCAATGATACCTTCATGAAACATGAAGTCCACAACCGACGACGGCCTTTCAGCGACGGTGAAACCACACCAGAAATGCTGAAGAAAGGCCGAAAAATGGTGGAAGACTACTACCAGTACCTGGACTCCGTGCTGGGCCGAATCATGAAGCGCATCGACCCAAAACATTCCACGCTCATCATCGTCAGTGACCATGGGTTTACGACAGCCGAAACGTCCGCACCGCTGTATCCGGCACACTCTGAACATGGCATTTTGATGGGTTGGGGCAACCGAGTAAAGCGCAATCAGTCCGAGCCATCCAAACCCCGAGACTTGGATGTGGCCCCGACGATCTACGCGCTCATCGGCCTACCCGTCGCCAACGACGCCCCGGGCCGCATCTTAAGTGAGCACTTTGAATTAGCCAGCAGGCCAAAAGCGGCCTCTTACGCGACTCCATTCACCTTTTCAGGCCCCGATCGCCCGGTCGATTTTCAGCGCCTCCAGGAACTTCAAATACTCGGATACGTGGATGAGAAAGGGCAACCACTCGAGACCCCAGTCCGCAAACAGGCCGGAGGTACAGCGCGTCAATAAGAGGAGACTAAGGCTGCGAGTGGTCATCGGGCAACGAAAACGGAGGTTCTGTTCCATCTTCATGAATTCGAGGACATTCTCACAATTCTCATCGCACCCCAAGAGTGAACCTCGCCCGGGTGGACTCGAAGACCTCGGGTTTTTTCTGTTGGTCTTGCATCATCTTGTCGTGTCCCTGTGGCGATTTTGGTAAGACTTGTGAGACGTGTTGGACGTGTGGTGTTGCATGGGTCCAAGTGCGCTGAGTGTGGCAAAACCGAGGGGCCGGAGGTCAATCTTGACCAAACACAGGTCCGCAGGCGGCATCGCACTTGATTCATGGCCTAGACAGGGCCACTCGCCGTGTACACCTCCCACTCAAACTGTAAGGGAGTCTGTGCGTATTTTTCTCTTTGCGATGTTGGGGTTGTTCTTGGGCTTTGGTTGTCGTAGTGGGGATAAGGAGGAGCCGGCTGTGGAGGGCGACACGGGCGCTGTGTGTGATGAAGACGACTTCTCGGATGTGTCAGCAGCCATTGCGGCTGGTGCTTTTGCCGTAGCGGGCGAGCGTGTTGAGGCGCTTCACGACTTTGAGACCGCCATTCAAGAATACATGTGGGCGGAAAGGATCCCGAATGCGGGCGTTGCCTTTGTGGCTGGGGATGGTCGCCTGGTCCTCCGTCAGAGCTACACCAACCATTGTGGGGGTGAGCGGGACGATAGCGGTGCCTTGGTGCACGCGGCTGAGATGGGCACCCCCGAGACACGCTACCGGATCGGGTCCATCTCCAAGGTCATCACGGCCACTGCCATTGTGGCCCAAAGCGAGGCCTCAGATTCAGCCCTGTCTCTGGATGACCGCCTGATCGATTTCATCGCCATGGAGCCCGCTGCGGACGTTGATGAAGACGGTGTCATCGATACCCGGGATCCCAGGGTCGAAGAGATCACCCTTGATCATTTGCTTCGGCATCGTCCAGGCTGGAACTGCCGGAAGAGCAGTGAGCCAGATGATGTGGATGAGCCCACCAAGTCGGATTTTGCAATCCAGGATGCTTATGCTCGGGTGGGTACGGCGTTGTCTCTGCCCATTTCGGTCAACGACATCATCGGCTACGGCAGTGGGCTCCCGTTGGCGACGGACCCCGGTACCGAGAAGAGCTATTGCGGCTTTTCCTACACGCTTCTCGGGGAGGTGCTGTCTTTGACAACCGGCCGATCCGTCACGGATGCGGTGGATGACTTGGTGTTCTCCAAGCTGGACGAGAACACCTTTGTTCAGGGACATACTCTCCGATCCGAAGCTCAGCCCGATGAGCCCTGGTACCACTACCACTCCGACGCGACTGCGGAATCGGTGATGGTGGAAGGCACTCTGGCAGCCATGCCCTATGGGGGAGCCTTCAACCTCGAGAACCGGCTTTCGGCGGGTGGATGGCTCGCGAGTGGCCTGGACTTGGTGCGGTTGGGTTGGGCCTTTATGCGGGGCGATCTGGTCTCAGACCCAGCCGGACTGGTGGACCGGAACGTCGGCTGGGCGAAGGACCTTCGCCGGCGGGAGGGGGCCACTGGGCACACGGGCTCGTTGGAGGGCTCGCACAGTATCCTCTTTTGCTATGCGGCAGACGACCCGGTTCCCGCGGTTGCAGGCGCGTGCTAGGCGGTGCTGTTCAATAAGAGCCCCCCGCGTACGGACGCGGATGGCGTGGAGGCGCGCGATGTGCTGGCGGATAGCCTGGCTGCAATCCCGTTGGGGCTCGATAGTTTTGGGGACATCGAAGACTACTGGTAGGCCAGCCCAAGAATCGAACCTGGAACCTGCGGACGTAAAGTTCGTATTAGCCGAAGGACTACGTTCTCGATCAAACTGGTAGGCTCCCGCCATGCACTCTCATTCAGGCTGTTCACTGCTCACCTGAAGGGGAGGACGAAGGGGCTCGCTATCGCCCTTGGACGCGCTCGATCTCAAGGATCTCAATAATCAGCCGCTTGAACTCTTCGGGGGAGTCTTCTTGGACCAGACCCATCAGCTCTTCTGCAAACTCCAAGCTGAACTGAGAGCCCTTCTTGCCCATCTCGGATCGCTCGATAAAGTGGGTCAAGGTGCGGGTTCGCATGACCGGATCGTCGATGGCCAGGACCATGGACATGTCTCTTGCTGAGGCTCGACGCAGCCACTGTTTCTGCTCAGATGCCGGCAAGGCCCTGAGATCATCGAGGCTCTCGACTGCCCCTATTCGAGTATTTCGTTGGAGTGAGCCGCTTTGATTGGCGATCTCAAGGAGTTGGTCAGTGGCAATATTGGACCGGGTCTGGTCCACGAACTGGGGATTCAGCTGGTCGACAAAGCCCTGCGCCCGGTCGAACTTCTGAGGTTTTGTACCGAGGGCGCCCTCGCTGGCCGCTCCGATCTTGCCCTCATGCGCCATCCACTGGTCATGATAGTCCAGGAGTGGATTCCTGCCTCTACCGTTCTGCCCTTTAGGGCTAAAGAAGTCTTTGACCAGGAGAGTGTTCTGGTCTCTGGGGTCTTTGAGTTGGGGGCGATTCGCCTGGAGTCCATAGAGGACGAGCTGGTGCAGGACCTGATCAGGGGAGGTGCCTTCCTTCATCACACTGGTGATGGTTGCCATCCGCCGCTCATTATCGATCGCATCGCCGCGCCAGACGAGGCTTCCCCCTTCATAGTCGAGCTCGGGGGCCAACCGCTGGCGCTGATCCTCGTTGATGCTGATCGTGATCTGGTCCTTGTTGCCGCGGAGAGCCTGGTAGGAGTAGCTCGCTCCGCTGCCAACGCCTCCGCTCCCGTACCGTGTCTCGGTAGCCGCACTGTCTCCGGCTCCTTTGTAGAGATCGTCCCGCTCGCCGCTCCCGAGGTTCGTGGTGCTCTCGCTGTACAGGACATTGCCCCCTCCGCCTGCCACATGACGGGAGTGGTCATCCGCCGAAAAGTAATAATTGCTGTCATCGCCCCGGGTCTCTGTCGGAACGATCTGGCCGCTCGGATCTCGAGCGACCTTGGACGACCGTTGCTCGCCATATCCGCTGTCCAGAATATTGAATCCGCCCACGTTGAGATGGGTCTCAGACATGCTGTTCTTGCCCTGCTCGACCTGGGTATACTCGGTGCCTTCGCCCCCATAAGGTAGCGAGAGACCCGAGGGGTCATGAGCCATGGTCCGGGCGTTCAGCTCCCTGGCCATGACCACGAGCATGGCCTTGTCTCTGCTGGTGAGGGACTCGGGGTCGTTCACGGCGCGCTCATAGAGGCCGCGCCTGGGATCGTCGTGGCCCAGATTGTCGATGGCACCGGGAAGAATGCCCGTCTGCTGAAATGCCATCATGGCATCGTGGTCGGTCTGGAAGCGGACCCGGGAAGAAGAGCCGTAAGTGGAGGAGCCCCCCACCTCAACCACTCCACCCCCGGCGTTGACATTGCCAGCAGCCGTCTCGGAATCCATGGTCTGGATATCGACCAAATAGCCCTCGTCATTGCGATGAATGACCGTCTGCTGCACATCAGTGCTGCTGAACGAGCCTCCGGCGCCCACGCCATAGATCACGACACCCAGCCCCGCTCCGACCGACCCGGTGTGCTGCATGGAGTAGCCTTCTCCGGAGTCCAGCCCGGCCAAATCCAACTCGGAGAGAGATGCGCCGTCCGGCAGACGGCTCGCATGGCGGTCTTCTACATTGCCCTTGTCGGTAATGGAGTCGTTGGTGTGAAAATGGACTCCGCTCTCGGTGGCAGCGTGGCCGCTGGCCGAAACCCCAAAGGCGCCCTTTCCGATCCCAACCGAACCCGCGATACTGGCACCATTGGTGCGGCCCGTTGCGGTGACATCCCCTCCGGCCACATCGCGAATCGTGGCGTCGAGACCCGATGACTGTCCGTCAATCTCTCGGGGAGTGGGTTTGTTGTAGGTCACGCTCCCCGACACGTTGGCTGATGCCTTGGTGCCACCGGCAGATGTGTGCTGTATGCCTCCCCCGGCCCCGACCTTGTGGTCTCCCACAGTGACTTCACCAGTGGCCTTGGTCTTGGCACCGGAAGCCGATGTCGAGCTGCGGCCAGCGTTGAAGCCAACACCATCCGATCCGACGGAAATGCCTTTGTTAGACGAGTGACTGGAATTGGTCGATTCCTGTCCCTTTTTCTCGTTTCTCACCTCGGTCTCGGTGGAGTTTCCGAGATTTAATTTCCAGTCATCGACACCATTGAATTGGGCCCCAGCCGTCGTGGCGTTTCTGGTGGTGGTGAAATCTCGGCCATCGGGCTTGTCGCGACGGCCATGGCCCACTTTGTTCACATCGCCCCATGAACCGTCCACTGCGACACCGTCCGCGCTCACTCCCAGCGAGCTCCTGTTGTCGGTCCACTGTTGGGAAGCTGTCTTGTTCTTCTCGATGTTCCTCTGAGAGATCGTGGGGGCCAGGCCAGCATCCTGGAAGATACCCAACGTAAACTCATCATACGAGGCTTCGGTGTCCCCTGTGGTCTTGGTGGCCGTGGGATCGAAGTGGCCCTCCTTGTTGAGCCACTCGATCATTACGGCATTCGATACGTCATCACCTGACGGCCCAACCCCTGTCACCCTCGAACGATCGGCGCCCTTGGCGGAGTTGGAAGCGCTCTGGGGCTTATTGGATTTGTCAGCCACGAAAAGATTGTACCCTGCCAGATGGGGAGATCACACGGAGAGAAACCAGATATAAGCTCCAATATTGGCCAGTCAACGGGGAAGGATAGGAAACATTAGTCCAAAACCGAGCCTGAGTTCAGGAGAACAGGTCGGGCGGATACTCACGAATTCGCCGGTGTATGACACCTTCGGAAATGGTGCGACCTCCGACCCAGGTTCCGCAGGTGCATACCACTTTGAGTCTGGAATTCGGGTTCCTGCGGGCGAGACCTTGTCCATGGCTGTGTTTCAGCGTTGGCAGTACGGAGCCGATTGCGACGGTCTCGCAACCGACTACGCAGTTCACTATGTCTTTTCAGGGTACGAGGCTCAGCCATAAGGTGAACAGCGGGCCTATGGCTGTGTGGGCTCGTCCTCACAGTCCGCCTCGTTCGCCGTGGCCTTCGCAGCTGTGTTGGTGGGCCGGCGGGGCCTTGATATCCGCCCCACCTTGTGCTTTGGCTTGGTCTTGGGACCTATGTCTCCGACCGGCTTGGAGGCATCTGTCTCGTTGGGTTCTGGCGTTGTTCCGCTTGTTTGAACGGCCTCAGAGGAGACGTCTATAGATTCAGCTTCTATGCCCCCCCCATTTCCCGATGACTCCTTTCCACAGCCGGCCACCATTGCGAGAGCCATGGTGATCCCGCCCACCAATGCGGGCTTGAGCCGTGTGGGTGGGGTGCGAAACTGCGGGCCGCCGCTGGGGCTCACTTCGTAGTGCACGCAGATGCCATCCTGTTGAGTGAGCAGCTCCGCCGCCTCATCTTGGGACAGGGCGCTGAGGTTGTGGACGCGCTCGTCGCAGCCTTCGCACGCCTTGGCGGCGGCGCCATCATCAAAGTCGGGTGAGAGGCCCAGGGTGGGGCATGGCTCAGCGATCAAGTTTTTGTGAAGATGGGGCCGATCGGGGCCGTCGGTACTAGACATTGCAGTCCTCCAATGCCCCGATGTTAGCAGGGTTTATTCCCGAAATACAACAAAGCCCCGGCCAGTGGACCGAGGCTTCGAGGTGTTGCCGAGAACGCGACTTGAACACGCGGCCTGCTGATTACGAATTCGAAGCAATGGAGGCGATTAAGCGTTGGATTATAGGCGCATACGGTATTCGTGGGATGCGCGCAGTGGAGAGGAGTGGACCCGATTAACGTTGGGGTTCCGGAAACCATGAGGACTGAACTCCGCGGTGACCAACCGCCCCACTGGGCTGGGCTTACCGGTCGCCCAACACACCCGCCTCAAACAGCGCCTGGACGACAACTTCAGCCTTCATGCGCTCCCCGGTCATGTCCACATGGATGGCATCCTCAAAGTATGGGGCGAGCTCGGGGGCAATGGCCGCCATATCAGCCAGCACCCACCCTTCCTCCTCAGCGAAGTCACGCAACCGTTGGTTCTGGAATTCGAGGGACTTGATGTGACCCGATGGCAACGAGGGCATGCCTGCGCGTGGTGTCTTCATGACCGGCATGGTGGCCACGACCATGGTGGCGCCGTTTGCTTCCGCGAGCGCGGCGATGGAGGTGAGGTTGCGCTTGTAGATGGCGATCGCACCCTGCGAGGGCTCGGCCGTGCTTTCTCCCTGCCAGGTAGTGAGCGCATGCACCGTTGCCCGGGTGGGCAACGCATCGGTCCGGAACATCTTGAAGTAGACGAATAGGTCGGAGAGCCCTGCGACCACTGCATCGAAGGCCTCCTGGTTGCTCTTGTGGATCCGAGCCTCTCCGACCTCATCTTGGAGGACGTTCATCGCTCGCCGATAGTGGCTGTAGTCGACGGCAGGCGCCAGTGCGCGCATGGGCTCCATGTCATTGTTTACGCAATGCACCACCACGACATCGGGCTGGTACGAGAGGCCCACCATCGCGAAGGCTGCAACCGCCTCAGCGCTGGTCCAACCACCGATTCCGAGGTTCTGAACCTGCACACCGACAGGCTTAAGCGCCGTCGACAATTGAGTCTGCAATTGATAGGGCCAGGCCAACGGGCCGGCAGTCGTCGACCCACCGAGCGCCACAATACGCAGGGTGTTGGGCGGTTTCTCTACATCCAATTCGGGACCCCAGAACCCAAGGGAATTGATCCCGTCTGTGGGCCCTCCATCCCGCCGGACATAGCCGAAGTACGGATGAGGCCGGTATGCGAGAGAGGCAACATCGTTCGGATACCAGCGAGCCCGGTATTGATCGATCATGCCAGGGAGGCGGTCAGAAGTGAGCGCCACAACGCCTCGAAAGCCAAATTCCAGCCCAAACAACCCAACCACCGTCGCAAGGAGGGCGAAAATTACCTTCTTGCGGGTCGACATCAGGGTGCCACGCATGGAAATAGGCTTCGACATAGGAGCAGCTTAGCGCATCATTCTCGGGTGGTCTCGCCACTATCCTACGCGGGCGAAGACCACGAAGTCCTCGCACCCGCGCACTGGACCCAAGGATAGGAAACATTAGTCCAAAACCGAGCCTGCTTGAAGGCGCATCCTAGCGCGCAAACTGCGGTTCACGGCCGACTTCGACAGCTCAAGCCGCCTGGTTTCGACCGAAAACAAGCGCCAAGCAGCCCCAAATCAGCCCCCAGCCACAGCTGTCCCGACCGACTCCATGGTGGACCGCTCGGACTCGAGAGAGGATCTCTTACGTTCCTCGCTCTCGACGTTGAAGTTGTGAGACACACGTGGGAACACCATCAACCAGAAGGAATTAGAACCAAATCACCATGCGCTACGTCGGCAAGCTCTATCGGCCTCCCTCCGAGGCCCACAGCTACATTCTGCAAGCAACCATCGGCTGCTCGTGGAACAACTGCACGTACTGCGACAGGTAGCAGGCAATAGCGGCTGAGCGCTCTACACCCGCCTGAAATTGGCGGCTGAGTGCAGGAGTGGGCGGGTCTGTGGCGGGGTGTTTCGGTTTGTTCGGGTGTGTGGTGTGGGATGGCTGACGCAGGGAAAATGGGCCGACAACCTGGCCCAGCACACCAACCGTAAAGAGAGCACCTGGCTGATTTTCCTCGTAGTTTCCCCAAAACTCGGGGGATGTGTTGTGAAAAGCAAGGGAGAAGAACACAAAATTCTTTCGAACCTTGAATGATATGACCCCTCGCAGCCCATCAACCATCTCGTCAAGCAATGTGACCTTGGCCACTTTGTCCAGCCTTGGCCACACCTCATCCACCTCGGATTGGGGCGCCCCACCTTTAATAAGATAGTATTTCATACATCCATAATTGGTGATGTAGCCCTCTTTGGACTGCGCGGAGATGCCTCCCCTAAAGGCCTCCATGAAACCACTCTGATGCCAGCTCTCAATGGACTCCTTGAAGGCTTCCTGATCTGGATTGAGGACGGCCATAGCGATCAGGAAAGCAAGAAACCCAAGATGCCGGATCGCCTTGCCAATCGAATCAAACTGCCTGGGGTCGTCAAAGGATAGGAAACCACCTCGGAGTCCCAAACACACGAGCGGCCGACAAGCCCGCTGATGCCCAACAGGGCCCGAGACGGCTGCAGCGGCTGGAAATACTTGATCCGAGGACCCCGCATGTCGCTATGGGCTATACGATGCACCGTCCTGGGGCATGACAGCGCGTCGGGCAATGAGGGACCACATGTTGGATGTCTACAAGACTTGGCTCGTCGGTCAGGGTCTCACAACTGGGTTTGCAGCGATGGCGACGACCGCCACGGGGTTCCTGGTGGTGGTCTTCCTTGCGGTGTTCGCCAACCTCGTGGCGAAACGACTGGTTCTGCGTGCCGTGATCGGTCTGGCAGGTCGTACCCAGACCCACTGGGACGACGTGTTGATCCAACGCCGAGTCTTTCATCGGTTCGCACACATCGCGCCGGCGGCGGTGATCAACTTCTTCACGCCTGCGGTGCTCGGGACGGACACGTCGGCGACTTCGTTCGTGACGGCCGCTTGTCTGCTCTACATGGTCGCCGTCGTCGTCGGGGTGGCCGACGGGGTGCTCAACGCCACAGTCGACATCCTGAAAGCCTCCCAGCTCGGCCAACGGCTGCCACTGACGAGCTTCCTACAGGTCGCAAAGCTGTTGCTGTACGGGCTGGCGTTCATCGGCGCGCTCTCGGTGGTCATCGGCAAGTCTCCGGCGCTGCTGTTCAGCGGCCTCGGCGCGATGACCGCGGTCCTGATGCTGGTTTTCAAGGACCCCATTCTCGGACTTGTGGCGGGCATCCAGCTGTCGGCCAACCAGATGGTGACCCCCGGTGACTGGATCGAGATGCCCAAGTACGGTGCCGATGGCGACGTGATGGAGGTGGCACTGACCACGGTGAAGGTCCAGAATTTCGACAAGACCATCACCACCATTCCGACCTACGCCTTGATCTCCGAGTCATTCAAGAACTGGCGGGGGATGTCGGAGTCGGGCGGGCGGCGGATCAAGCGGTCTCTCCACATCGATATCAGCTCGATCCGGTTCTGCGATGACGCGATGTTGGAGCGGCTGGCGCAGATTCACTACATGGCCGACTATCTCGGGGAGAAGCGGACGGAACTCGATGCGTGGACCGCCGAACACGAGGGGGAAGCCGCGACCTCACTGCATCCCAGGCAGCTGACCAATGTTGGGACCTTCCGCGCCTATGTTGTGGCCTATCTCCGGAATCACCCCAAGATCCATCCGGGGCTGACCTTCCTGGTGCGACAGCTGGCGCCGACCGAGCACGGGCTCCCGCTCCAGATCTACGTGTTCAGTTCCGACCAGGACTGGGTGGCCTACGAGGGCATTCAGGCGGACATCTTCGACCATCTGCTGGCGGTGGTGTCCCAGTTTGACCTGCGTATCTATCAGCGGATCGGAAACGCGGGTGCACGGGTTCAGGAGAGTGCGCCTCAGTCCGCAGCGGACTGACGCCGGAGTGTGACCTCAGCCGCACGGTTGATCTCTCATCAACAACAAAACTGCCCCGAAGAACGGCTCGTTCCGAGATCTGCCCGTCGTCCGACTTCGCTCAGCTTTCGCCCACGGGAGACACAAAAAAAGCCGCCCCGAGAGACGACTTTATTAAATGGCTCCCACTCGCAGACTTGAACTGCGGACCCTCTGATTAACAGTCAGATGCTCTAACCAGCTGAGCTAAGCGGGAATGCGACCCCGTATGTATCGCGGCCCCGGGCAACGTCAAGTCACTCAATCGGGGTTGATCCGCTCTCGGCGCACCAAGATCCACATCACCACCGACAACATGAGCCATGGAAACTGGGCTTTTTCATCTTTTCCATCCCCCCGCCTCGCTACCCATCAGGCCTTGAGTTTGGAGGCCCATCCCGCATGCCGCGACAAAAAGTACAAAGGCACACCCAAGGCCAATGCCGCCGCCCCCTTGATCAGGCGAGAAGGGTCTGTGGCGGCCAACAAGCCCACACACATCAAAATGGTCACAACCGGGATGACCGCCCCACCCGGAACAATAAAGCCCGAGGACGGACCCTTACGACGAAAGACCAAAACGGCGATGCAAGTCGGAATGTATTGGGCAAAGCGCGCCACCACCCCCAAGACCGCGAGCTCCACAAAAGATCCCGACAAGGACAGACCAACACTCAAAGCCCAGGTGAGCAATATCGCCGCCCTTGGCGCGCCGGTTTTGAGGTCGGTTTGTGAGAGCACCGGTGGCAGGTCCCCACGCTCTGCAAGGGCAAAAAACCGTCGAGGCGTCACCAAGGCAGACCCAGAGTTGGTCCCAAACACACTCAAACAAATGCCCACAGCGATCAAGGTGCCGCCGACCGGCCCCATAAAGGCCGCAGAGGCCGCAGCAACCGGGTTTGGGTGCCCAGCGATACCCCCAAAAGTGCCCACAGCCACACCAAAGATGCCCATGTAGATCACCGTGACCAAAGTCATCACAATAAACAGCGCTCGGGGAACATTTTTTTGGGGGTTTTCCATCTCACCCGCAGGCACCACCAGCGTCTCAAAGCCCGCATACGCATAGAGCAGCAGCATGGTTGTTTCGGCCAACGGTGCCGTTCCCATCGGTGCAAACGGCTCAAAATTCGTGGGCTCGATAAAGAACAGCCCCACCACAATAAAGACAGTGAGCGGGACAAGCTTTGCGACCGTGAAAAACTTCACCACCGCCGCACCCCATCTGGCGCCCATCCAGTTGACCGCACTGAGCATGGTGATGACCGCCACCGCCACCACCGCCTGAAGCCACCCGTCGGAAACCTCAGGTATAAAATGCCCCAAAACCAAGGTGAACCCATTCGACAAAGCGGCCCAAGAGATGATGCCCACACAGCAGGTCATCCACCCAACCTCAAAGCCCACAAAGTCCCCAAAAGCCTCGCGGGCATACACATAAGCGCCGCCCGTCGCATCAAAGCGGGTCGAAACCTCAGCGAAACACAAGGCGATCAAAAAGCAGAGTAGGCCGCCCAAGGCCAAAGCGACCCCCGCCGCAGGGCCCATCATGCCCGCCGCTTTTCCAGGCAATAAGAAGATGCCTTGGCCGATGACACCGTTGATGCCCAAGCTTACAACGGTCGCCAAGCCCAATGAGCGCTTTAGCTGCGCGTCTGCCATAGGGTTTACTCGGAGACGGGTGGGGGTTCAGGACTTGGTCGCTTTAGGATCAAATCCTGAATCGACGGATGGACGGAGTCTTGCAATCTGCGTCCGGCTTTATCAGCCAAATGTCCGCTCAACGCCGCTTTTGCCAACCGTGCAGCCAAAGGCTCGGGGAGTTCATCAAGGTGACCCAAGGCTAGAATGGCCACGCCCATCTTCAGGGGGTCGGTCATCCACGCCTCGATAAGCTCAGCCTTGGCCTCGGCATGGGACATAAGCACACACTGCGCGGCCCGCACACCCACCCAGGGCGGCCGCTGGATATTGTCGACCAACCAAACAAAATCGTTCGCGATATCCTCGCTAAGGGCCGACAAGGCCTCACAATTGGGCACGGGGTCGCGGACTTTCATCGCCTTATACAGCGCCATCTGCGAGGCAGAGGGTTTTGCCGGCGGCATGGGCTTGGTCGCAACCGCGAGACCTGCAAACATCATCAACATGGCTATCATCGATATCTCCTAAAGTGTGCCGGTATATCGCTGAAGAATTTCAGTCTGAATATTGGAGAGTGCGTCCTGGGTGAGACATGTACTCACATCGCACACCGGTGAGGGGTACATCAGGTTGGTGCCAAGCTGGGTGTCGCACTCAGACTCCGAGCTGCAATTGGGGGTGTCATCGCATGCGTCCCACATCGCCCAAGTTTGCTCAACCGGGTGAAACAAGCCCATAAAGTGACCGATTTCATGGGCCATCGTCTCACCCAAGATGTTGATCTCCAAAGGCGAAAACACTCCGTCTGAACCTGCGCCAGCGAGCCAACTCATCACCACAGCCGAGCGGCTATTGGCGGTCAAGGTGCCAGGAATCCCACCTGCGACCCCCAAATACGAGGTCGACCCATCGATGGTTTCGCCCACCATCATGGTGATTTCATCTTCAAAAGAGTCCAAGGTGAGGTCGTAAATGTCTTCTGAGCCATCTCCGGCATAGGGCACGTCTTTTGAGAAATCGCCATTCTCTATCCGCACCACGGGAAGCAAGTTCATGGGCGCCCAGATGTCTTCCCACACCAAAATTGCTGCGTTTATCGCCTCGGTCACCGCTTCCATTTCGCCCACGCCCTCCGCGTAAACCAGACGAATATTGACCTCGCCGTATTCAAGGTCGTCATCATCTTTGCTTTGGATGGTGTAGCAAATCTCGGATTCTGCTTGGTACACACCGCTACCGTCGACAGCAGACACCACCACGGTCCATTCGCCTTCGGACATGGGCGCTTCTTCAGCCCGTATTGGCCAGTTGAGGACCATCTCTTGGGTGTTCGGCCAAATGGCAGAAGTCAGGTTTGTATCGAGGTAATACCAGTCCTCCCAATAAAATACCTGCTCATCGCTGCCATCGCGGATCTCGTCTACAGCGACCAAATGCTCACCTTTGGAGGTCAACAAAAAACCACTCATTTCCCTTGTGGATTCGACCTTGATTTCTGCGGTGCCAGTCGAGCCCGTCTGGACACAGCCATCTGTGGTGTCCAAAGCTGGACCCCCACGGTCTTTCAGCAGTTCATCGCAGCCCAAGGTGAACAGAAAAATTAGGTTCCAACGCATGGGCGGCAGCATAGCCCTCATTGGGGCCCGCTGTATTGATTGAAGCGCCCCTCGCCCAAAAAGCCGATCAAGCACATGCCGCTGCTTTCGGCCAACGCCACCGCCATTGAGGAAGGCGCCCCCATTGCGGCGACGACCCCAATTGAGGCCATCAGCGCTTTTTGTACAATCTCGAAACCGGCGCGGCCGCTCACCAGCAAAATTTTATCGTCGATCGGTACGCGATCTTCGCGGATGCGCCAGCCGATGACCTTGTCCACGGCATTGTGTCGGCCGATGTCTTCGCGGATGACTTCAAGCGTTCCTTGGGCGCTAAACAAGGCTGCAGCATGAAGCCCCCCGGTTTGCTCAAAGACCGCCTGGGCCTTGATGAGTCGCTCAGGAAGAGAAAATAGCACCGCTGGGTCAACCGAGAGGATTTGGCCCAGGTCTGGGGTCATCTGGATCAGGCGGTCTATGCTCGACTTTCCGCAGACCCCGCATGAGCTCGATGCGAACATCTCTCGATCTGCTGCATGGCGTCTGGCCGCTGGCACCCCCGATGCCAAGACCGTGTCGACAGTGTTGCCCTCGGGCTTGGAAGGCTCATCGACATGGCGGATGGCTACAATATCGTCGGGGCCATCAACCACCCCCTCGGTGAATAAAAACCCGGTCGCCAACTCCAGATCGTGGCCTGGGGTGCGCATGGTGATGGCCACTGACCGCCCTTCGATTCGAATTTCTAGGGGTTCTTCGACCGCGACATGATCGCGCACATCGGCGACCACACCGGGCTTTACACGTCGGATATGGAGCTGTTTGGACTTTTGGTGCTTCATGGACCTATCGTCCCATGATGACGGAGAATCGTTGCTCAGGAAAGTCAATGTGCTCCGTGTTTGAAAATCCTGCCTTGCCGAGGGCGTTGACCATTTCTCTTAAGCCATATGAGCGACCTGCCTCTGTGTACATCAGCATGGTCAGACCAAATAAGGCCGCGGGTTCGGGTTGGGCCATGGTCGCATCCAAGAACATGTCTTTGATGGCGATGACACCACCCGGTACCAAGACCTTGCGCAAACGGGGCAGCAAGCTGTCGAGTTCTTCAGGGCTCAAGCCATGAACGATATTGCTCAGCACGATCAACTGGTACGGTCCACCCAAATCATCGACCATAAAATCGCCGGCGATGGTGGCGATGGTCTCACCATAGCGGGCCTTGGCGATGTCGCAGCACTCGGCCCGGTCAAATAAGGTGACGGTGAGGCCGTGGCTGAGCAACTCATGACCGTAGCGTCCATGGCCGCCACCGAGGTCTAATGCGTGACCTTGGGTGACTCGCGTGGCCAAAAGGCTTGCCAAGCTGGCTGAGGATTCGTCTGAACGCCTGTAGAGCATATCCATAAAGGCGATTGTTTTGGCCTTATCTGCGGTCACCACCCCGCCGCTGGTCAGCCTGGAGTGGCCTTTTTCATCATGGACGGGTCCGCCTTGCTCGAAAACAGGCTGCAAACGCCCGAGGTCTTGAAATGAGGCCAAAGCGCGGTCTTGGTGCATCAGGCCGTCATCGACCATGCACTTGGCGGCGGGGGATAAGGCCCAAGCGTCGCCACCGTCGCTTTGTGGGTGGTGAATCAACAGTCCTAAATGGGCCAAAATTGGCGCGGTGTTGCGCAGGGCATCTAAATGGATCGGCAAGTCTTCTGCCCGCACCGGCTCGCTGTCGCCGAGGGCCTCAAACAGCCCCAGCTTTGCCCAAGTGGCAATGACTGCCCATGCGTTTGCGTGCCGCCGTAGGGCGTCGAGGTCTTGTTCGTTATTTATCGTGTTCATGGGGTCTCCAGATGAAGACCCCATGTATCGCGATGCGCGCTTCGCTTACAGCCAAGCGCCTGGGTCGTGAACGCTCTCGTCTGCGCTGACCACCTCGAGCTTAGTGTTGAGGTGGTAGACCGACGGGATGTAACCGTCGTTATCGAACAAGAACTGCGGTGCGTCATAGCTGGTGGGGACTGGAATGGAGAGAACGGGGATGTCATCAAAGTCATATTCGTCGGCCCAACTTTCTAAAAATCCTTGACTGGGAACGCCGTTAGAATTGTCGCCGGTCATCATCTCGATGATCTGCAAACCGTCATCGCGGTATTCGTCTTGGAGGGCTTGGACAGTCTCAGCCAAAGAACGGCATGGGCCGCACCAGCCAGCGGAGATTAAAATCATGACATGCTTTCCGCAAAAGCTGTACAGGTCGACCATCTCACCGTGTTGGTCCATAAAGGTCATATTGTTTGGGACGTCACCATCGCTGAGGGTGGGCCACTCGTTTATCTCACCCTCGTAGGTGACAGAGGCTGTGGCTGTGGCGCCAGTAGCAACGGGTGGTGTGTCACAAAAGCCCACATTGTATCCACCGGTATAGGGGTGGCTGTAAATATAATCGGGGTTTGTTCCGGCATCGGCCTCCTCGGAATTGGTGAAGCCGTCGTCGTCGTCATCGGCATCATCTGCGCCGCCGTCAGCATCGCCACCGCCGTCATCGTCTGCATCACCGTCGGCCCCGCCAAAAGGTGGAGGGCTTGCGGTGCTCTCCTTGTCGGTATCGAAACAGGCGGAGAGAAGGAAGAGTGCGCTAAGCGCGGTCATTGGGATGGTTTTCATGGGGACCTCGGGTGTGGTTCGTCGTTGAAGTGTACAGCCAGTGTAGCTTTGCCAAGGGGCCACGGGGTCAACAAACAGTAAAGCTGAGCCCAACAGAGATTCAGTTGGCAATGGGGGCCACGATTGGCTGGCCATCTCCACCGTTGATGCTGCGATGATGTTCGCTGTAATGTGCGGGAATCTCTCCTGCGCGCTCAAACACATTGCCGAGCATCTCGTCCATCGTCGCCATGGCCCACCGGGTCACAAGTTCGTCGGGAATGGCCCCGCCAATCGTTGCTTGGGCCTGATACAACAACAGTGTCCCACCCCCAGCCTCAACCGCGATCCACCCCCCATTGAGCAGGGGGACCCACATGGCGTTGTCGTTGTTTATTACACCGTGTTTTTCTTCATCCAGGGCCCATGTTCTTTGCCAGACATTATTCGATGAAGACGCGGCTATTTTTGGGTTGTTTTGGATGGCTATCACCCATTGCCGGTCGGTAAAAGGCCAGGGCAACCCGAGCCTTTGGTACAGCAGTTTCGCACCATCTTGGCGTAGCCCCAGGCGTTTTTCGGTCAAGCCAGACACCATCGTGTTGTGGATGTCGTCGATGATGGCGATCCAAACGGCCTTGCGATTGTGGGGTGTCCAGCCGATCCCAATCGCCGCGTCTGGCCCTTCCATGCGAAGCCGATGTTTGGCCACGCCGCCCTTCGCGATCACCTGAAAGTCGGTGTCGGTCAACGCCATCGGTTGGCCCATGTTTTGGCCGATCAACCCATGATGCTTGGACCACGTTTCCGCCAAGATCGCAGCACTCGGCCGAGCGGCAGCGACACTCAAAAATAGCAAAATGAAGATCACGGGCTGAACAGGGCTGGAGGCGGTACGATGAAATCTGGTGATTCGGCTCAGGTAAGGCCCGAGACGTCCGATTTAGCCTACACGATTGTGACCCTCCACGAGGAAGCCTTTGGCCGCTCAACACCCGCCCCAACCCGCAAGCTCAATATTTGCTCGCCTGGCAGCATGGTGGCGGCGGTGGACATTGCGGTATTTTGAGCCCCGACAGACCCTTCACCGTAAGGGGCCCGGTGCACGAACTGTTCTCCCTGGTTTACCACCTCCGCCGTCAGCGGTACCACCGACCAGCCTCCTGCCAGCGCCGCGCAGACAGCCCCTCACGAATCCTGTTCGCATCAAAGAGGCTGCTGCTCGAAAAACACTGGGTCAACCGCCACAAGCGAGTTTGGCACCAACACCGAGTGAGGCGGATATTTCACCGCCATGGGCTGATGGT
>OBJC01000062.1_pt1 | contig 21258 bp, 22 predicted proteins | sample 1481521 | NCBI WGS metagenome assembly OBJC01 (sample SAMEA2341961, study PRJEB22496) | metagenome | biome: marine; feature: hydrothermal vent; material: water | place: Pacific Ocean | collected 2011/2012 | reverse complement strand
GGTTTGGTCCCGAACCTATGGCGGTGCCCGAGGGTCGGCCAGTATAAAATGAATGCCCATTCAGTGCGGAATTGTCCAGCCGGTCGACCGTCGTTCCGATTAGGGAGAACCAAGTGCCTAAACTTGAGGTAATTCGTGCGGATATGCATCTTGACCCGTGGGGATCTGTTTCCCACAGACCACGGCGCTGCGGTGAAAATCGTGCGCACGGCCGAGGCCCTCTCCATCGCGGGCGAACCGTGCTGCGTCGTCACCGACGACCCCGCGGTGTATCTACGTTTCGTCGACGGTGTGTGTCAACGTGTGGCCTACCCACCCAAGGTGCGCGCAGCTCAAGAGTGGCCGTTGGTGCGTCGGGGTGGGCGCTTTGCTGAGGGCTTGTTGGGAAGGCTGGGCTATCCTGCCGAGGAGTATTTTTTGTACCGGCCCATGTTCGATGTGGCCTGGTGGATGCGGGCGATAGCGGTGGGTGAGCTTGAGGGCATCACGGTGTTTCAGGCCGAGTTTCCAGGGTATGGCGTACCGGCCTGGGTGGCCTCGCGTTTTTGTGATGGGGCGACCAGCAGCGTGGTGCAACACAATGTGGAGTGGGAGCGACTGGGTGACTTTGGTCACGATGTGTCCAAGATTCGCGCCATCGAACAGTTTGTGTTGGGGCGTGTCGATGATGTGATTGCGGTCAGCGTCGACGATAAAGCGCGGATGGTCAACGCAGGCACCGAACAGGGCAAGATAACGGTGATTCCACATGGGGTGGACTTGGCCCGCTTTGGGTCTGCGGTGGGAGCGGATATTCGGTCCGTCCACGGGATTGCGGCGACAGCCCCGCTGCTTTTCTTTCACGGCACGCTTCATTATTGGCCGAACACTCAGGCTGTTCGTTTTATTGTCGAAAAGTTGCTTCCGGTATTGTTGGCCTCAAAACCGGATTTACGCATTATTATTGCGGGCCAAAACCCGCCTAAATACTATGAGCATCCTGCTGTGGTCACGCCGGGGTCTGTGGACCGACTCGAAGACTACATCGCTGCAGCTGACGTGTGTGTGTGCCCGGTTTTTGCCGGGGGCGGGACACGGATGAAGCTTCTCGAATATATGGCGGCGGGTGCGGCGGTGGTGTCGAGCACAAAAGGGGCGGAAGGAATCCAGTACCGGCCGGGCGTCGAGCTGGAGATTGCAGACGACGCCCAAGCGATGGCGCACCTGATTTCCGCGCTTATCGACGACCCATCTCGCCGTGCAAGCTTGGGTCGGGCAGCCCGAAATTTCGCCAGGGCATACGATTGGTCGGCGGTGGCTGAGGCGAGCTTAAAAATGTACGGTGGCGATGGTCGGGGCGAGGACTGGAACCCGCGGTTTAGCGCGGCACAACGACCGATTGTCGATGCACACTTGCCCGCCGACCGGGTGATGGCCAAGCCGCTCACCATGTTGCTGTTGATCAATCGGGGCTGCAATTTGCGGTGCTCTTTTTGTGATTTATGGGCGGATCCAGAGCATATGGACGTTCCAGGGCGTTTGATTCCGTTGCTCGATCAGGCGGTGGCCATCGGCACCAAGACCTTGGTGATCACAGGTGGCGAGCCCTTTATGCACCCTGATCTCTTTGTGGCTGTCGCCGCGGCGAAGGCCCGCGGGATGAGCGTCAACATCACCACCAATGGCACCTTGATCGATAAGCGTTTCGATGAGTTGGTCGCCAGCGGGGTCGATTCACTTAGTTTTTCCATCGACGGCTTGGGGCCGACACACGATGAACTGCGCGGTCAAATCGGTGCGTTCAAGCGGACGATGAAGGGTTTAAAGCGCGTTCGTCAAACTTTGCCCGAGATGGCCGTATCCATCTATTGTGTGGTCACGGCCAAGAATGTAGGCGAGCTTACCGATGTGTTTGCCCTCGCTCAATCCCATGGGGCTCAGTTCGACTTTTGGCCCGTCAACGATGCGCCGGATTTGTACTTAAAGACGCCGAAAGATCGGGCAACCTGGGCGAGTGCTGTCGCTGAAATCGCACAACAAGACCTCTCCGTTGCCGCTCGGGCTGAATATTATGGGCTGGCCACCGATTACCATGCCGGCGGCTTGGGCACGGTCAGATGCTTGGGGCTCGTCGAACAATATGGGGTCACCTACCAAGGTGATTTGATTCCTTGCTGTGTTTGGGGCAAGCCAGAGCTTGTGGTTGGAAATGTTTTCGAGCAGCCTTTGTCGGAGTTGTGGGCCTCAAACACCGCGTGCTCAGTGCGCACGGATTTGTTTCGGGACGGGTGTGCTGTGGGTTGCTACAACCACTCGCTCTACGAATTCGAGCTCGGTACTGGCATGTCTTTTCAGTTGCCCGAGTTATCCGCGACATAGAGATTGTTGGAGTCATCATGAAATGGATTGAAGCTGATTTTAAGGGCCGAAAGGTGTGGGCTGCGGTGCATGATGCGGGCAATCTGGTGGTCGAAGGCGGGCGAATACCGATTCGATATTCAGACAAGCCAGGTGCGAAGGTCTATCGGGCTGGGGAGTCGAATATTGTCCGAAAAAACGGTGAGGCTGTCGATTTAGACGACGGGGTCAAAGCCGAGGCGGGCAAGAGCAAGAAGGCCGGAAAATCAAAAGGTTCAGGATTTGGTTCAGCAGGGACGCGCACGGCGGCTCAAGCGGATGCGGCACGGGCATCTGCCAAGCGCCTGATCGAAAGCTTCGCTCCAAGCGCGGCGGTCTGTTTTACGGATGGCGCATGCAAAGGAAACCCTGGCCCGGCAGGCGCGGGTGCTGTGGTCAAACTTCCGGATGGCACGGTCCACGAAGCGTCCCTGGCTTTGGGTTTGGGTACCAATAATGTGGGCGAGCTGTCAGCGATCGGCCTGGCGGTTGATTTGCTGGATAAGGCTGGCTTTCCGCCGACCGACCGGGCAGAGATTTGCACCGACTCCAAATACACTTTTGGCATGCTGGAATTGGGCTGGAAGGTCAAATCCAATATCGAGCTTGTGATGGGGCTGCGGGCCAAGCTCGAGGGCAGAAATGTACGTCTTCATTGGGTCGCCGGCCACGTTGGGCTGGTCGAAAATGAACGTGCGGACACCTTGGCGAATGCGGGGGTGACCGCGAGTATTGCCAAGGGCGCTTAATCGCCGAAAAGGGCGCTTAAGTCGGCGAGAACCTCGGTTGGATGTGCGCCGACATCGCTGGCTTGATCGGTGCCGTATCGCAGAATTTGCTCGCCCGATTCGTTGAGGACCACGGTCATCCGGTCGGGGAATAAGGTGCTCGATGATGAAGCTGCGCCATAATATATGGCCAGACTTTTGTTGGTGTCTTGCCACAGTTCAAAGAGAAAATCTTGGTCGTTTGCCCATGCGTCGAGGGCGCTGGCATCATTAAAGCTGACCCCAACGATGTTTACGCCCAAAGCATCAAATTCATCTTGGTGGTCGCGGTACCCGCAACCCTCAATCGTTCAACCAGGGCTGCCTGCGAAAGGGTAAAACCAGACCACGGTGGGTTGGCCCAAAAAGTGCTCTGGGCCTCGGGCCTGCCCGTCTCGATTGGTCGCCTCAAAGCCCAGCACAGCCGCCAAAGGTGGGTCGATCCATTCGCCGTTGAGTTCGGGAGGTGCGCCGCTGGAGTCATCATCGCCAGGATCACCATCGCCAGGGTCAAAGGTGTCGTCGGTGTCTGCTTGGTCCGCGGTACCGCTTGGCGCCGGTCCGATTTCTGAGTCGGCCGGTTGGTCTTTGGGGCCACAGCCAATAAGCGTGCTGAGTAAGAGTAATTTCATGTCTTAGTCCTAACGGCTAAAGCACAGGCAGTACACCAAGCTGAGGCGTCCATGAGCGAAGATTCACAACTCCCTCTCGACCTCAATCCTGCCCCTTATCGGGAGCTCACCGTGGCCGCGGTGTTGTTTGGGGTCGCGATCGGCGCGGTGATGACCGCTGCTTTCACCTATGTGGCGCTCAAGCTTGGGTTTACGCTCAGTGGCTCCACTGTCGCGGCGATTCTCGGCTTCGCCGTGCTGCGGGGGGCGCTTAAAAAGGGCTCGATCGTCGAGAATAATATCAACCAAACCGTGGCGAGTGGGGTCAACACTGCCAGTGCCGGGGTCGCCTTTACATTGCCGGCGCTGTACATCTTGGGCGAGGACTTCTCGGTGCTTTCGGTGATGCTCGCGGCCACTGCGGGCTCATTTTTGGGCATGGTTGTAATTATCCCGCTCAGAAAGCAAATGATCGAGTTTGAACGCCTAAGATTCCCCAGCGGTATCGCCGTCGCAAGCTTGCTAAAATCCCCCGGCGCTGGGGCTGCACAGGCCAAGTTGCTGCTGGGCGGCTTCGGGGTCAGCGCTTTGATTCACCTGGCCATGGGGGTAGGTGTCTTGCCCGAGGAACTCAACTTCGGTGCTTGGATGGGCCTACCGTCGTGGGTGTCTTTGTCTGTGGCGGTCTCCTTCGCGAGTTTGGGCGCTGGCTTGTTGAGTGGCCGAGGTGGGCTGCCCTTTGTGTTTGGCGGCATGTTGGCCTGGTGGCTGATTGCGCCGGTCGCGGTGCTGAGTGGTCTGGTCCCTGCTGCAACGGAGATTCGCGGTGTGCTGGCGGGTGGGGCCTACGACGATTGGGTCACCTGGGAGGTGTTGTACGGCCAAATGTTGCGGCCCTTGGGCATCGGGGTCTTGATTGGGGGCGCGCTGAGTGGCGTGGTGGCCAGTTTTCCGGCTTTAAAGAGCGCAGTCACAAGCTTGGCGAACGCGTCGAAAACGGGCGGTGGTGGGTCAGATGAGCTGCCTGTATCTGTGTTGACTGTGGGTGTGGTCGTCTCCTTTTTGGTGCTTTTTGGTTCGGCGATTTTGGCCGACCCAAGCTTGGGGCTTGGCCGTCAGCTGTTGATTGCGGTGGTTGGAACGGTGTGGTTGGCCCTCGCTGGGATGATCGTCGCCCAGGCGAGTGGTATGACCGACATTTCACCGATGTCCGGGATGTCCCTTATCGGCGTCACGTTGATGTTCTTTTTGTCTGGTGGAAACGTGGTGCCCGCCATCATTTTGGGCGTCGCGGTGTGCATCGGGATCGGCCAATGTGCTGACATGATGGGTGACCTCAAAAGCGGTCATCTCATCGGCGCCAAGCCAGCCAAGCAACAGCTCGCACAACTGATGGTGTGCTGGGTGGGCGTGCCGGTCGCGGTGGGCACAATCATTTTACTTTGGGGCGATGGTGGTGGTTTCGGCCCCGGAAACGCTGAGCTGTCTGCGCCTCAGGGCACCGCCCTCGCAGCGATTATGGAGAGCTTGGTGGCCGGTGCCGCACCTTTGGACAAATACGCAGCAGGGGGTGCCATCGGGTTGGCGCTTGGCTTGCATCCGGTGGGTGGTTTGGGTGTGTTGATTGGTCTTGCGATGTACCTGCCCTTCAATATCACCGTGACCTACGGCATTGGCTGTGCGGCGAACCTGTGGTTTGTTCGCACCAAAGGCGAGCGGTGGATTGGCGATACGATCGTGCCGGTGGCGGCGGGATTCATCATAGGAGAGGCGCTCACCAGCTTAGGTGTGGTGCTTTTTCAGTTGGCAACGGGCTGAGGACGGCATCATGAAGAACACGATTTCACTGCTTTTGATCACCGTTGGCATCTGTTTGACTGCCGGCTTTGGTGCGACCTTGAGTCCAGACTTTAGAGCCGCCACCATCATAGAGGCTGAAGCCACATTTTCAGACCATAGAGTAGCGCGTCGGCAATCCGAACTCTGTGAGGTGCAGGAGGCCTTAAAATTGCCCAGCGCCGATGGTTGTGGAGACTCACATCAACTCAGAGATTGGGGCGGGTTGACCAAGATAGCGCTGCGTCAGGCGCAAATATTGGCCTTGGCAGAAGACAAGCGGGTTTTGATTTCTGAGGTGGCTCAGGCGCGAATCATGCTGGGCTTGGCGCTCAAAAGGAGCCAAGCCCGGTGGACGGCACACGAGGCGATGGGCACACAAGGGCCTGGGGCGCGTTTGGACGGTTGGTTGAGTGTGGGTGGTTTTGGTTTTGGCTTTGGCTTGTTGATTTTGGCACTCGGCGGTTGGCTCGCCAGAAAGTCTGCTGCGCAAACAGTGGTGTCCGATGACGAGGAAGCCCCGGTGGATTTTGGCGAAATGCTGTCCGAAGTGTGTGGGGCGGTGGCCCAGCTTCACGACGATATGGTGTCCACCCAGACTCCAAATGTGGGCGATCTTGAAGTGTTTAAGGCCCGTCTTGAAGACATTCAAAAGGAAGCCCTCGCGCGTCTGTGCGCATCGGGTCCTCGGGTTGCCGCTCGCCATGGTTTGGCGGGTATGGCCGCAGTATTTTCTCCTTTGAGTTCAGGCGAGCGCCGGCTCAACCGGGCCTGGGCCGCGATGGTGGACCGCCATTGGCCAGAGGCGGTGTCTAGCGTGTTGGGTGCCAGTTCAGACCTAAAGGCCACAGTCACGGCCTTGGCTTTGCTGGCTAAGGTTTGAGTCTGCTCACAGGGCGTTGATCCAGCTGCGAACCTGGCCAACGCGATATCCGCTGAGATGCACATCGGGTGGCATCGCGTCGCCCTGTATATCCGGCGCCCCCTCCATTTTTCGGATGAGGTAGCTGCGGCCGGCATCCCCTGGGCGAATCAGCTTTTCGCCTGCCAGGATTATCGACTCCACTTCGAGCCACTCGGTCTCGGTCTGGGCATCGTGAACGCGTAAATATCCTGCACCTGAGCCGTGGCAGGCGTCCGAGCCACAGTTTGGCACCAACACCTCGGTGAGGACCTCATCAAAGCTGAGGGGCGGGCCCGAGTAGGTGTCGGCGTCTTCTGGGTCGCCGGTGTGGGCAGTCTCGGCCTTGGTCGAGCAGGCGCCAAGGGCGAGGGCGAGCGTGAGGAGTCGGTACACTGCGGGTCCGTGAGTCAAAGGTTGTTGAGCGAGGAGGGGGCGTGTGAGTACGCGGGGTTCTAGTATACGCTCAAGATTGTCCGCCTAGCCGCCAGCGCCCGATATTGACCACGAACTCGCCAATCGTGGCCAGGTTCACTTTGCTTTGTCCCCGTGTTCTGGGGCGCATGGTGACTGGGTGGTCGACGATGTTCAGGCCCAAGCGCTCTGCTTTCAAGATCAATTCAGCATCTAAAAACCAATCCTGACGCCGAGGGGCGATGGCCTGAAAGGCGGCCCACGACATGAGTTTAGGGCAGCCGTTGACGTCCGGGGTGTTCACCCCAAGCAGCTTCATGGTGGCGGCGTAGCTGGTGGAGATGACTTGGCGCTTGATTCCGTCTAGGCGTCGGGTGCGCACGGCCTTGGCGACGTCTGCCCCAGCGCAGATGGCCTCAAATAGTGGGGGCAATGCTGTCGCGCTGACTTGCCCGTCACCCCAGCACCATCCGATCACATCGGGCGGCGGGCCTTGTTCGAGTTTGGCCAGTCCGGCACATATGCCGCCGCCGTATCCAGCGTTTTCTCGGAGGTGGACTGTTTCGATGATTCCCGGTGTGCGCAATGCCTCGATGCGATCGCCGGTGGCATCGTCGCTCCCGTTATTGACCAACACGATGTGGGCGTCGATGCCAGCGTTGTCGAGTACGGCGTGGATCGACACGACCACCTCAGTGACACCATCGGCCTCGTTGAACAGGGGTATGGACAGACCTAGCTTCATGGCTGGTCGGCGAGGCTGGCGCGAAGATTCTCGATGGTCGCCCAGCGGGTACGAACGCAGTCGGGGAAGGGGGTTTCCGTTCGCAAAAATTCGCTCAACCAAGCGCGGGTGGTGGGGTCGGATGGATAGCCGGAGCCCACAGGTCCGAGCGCTGCGATCGCCGCATCTCGGTGGACCTTGGCGAAGATGCTCGCTGCGCCGCAGATGGGGTAGTTTCCGTCTGCTTTCGGTTCGATGGTAAAGCTCGGTATGGTTGCGCCGGCGGCCTTCAGTCGGGCGATGAGCCGGACTTCGAAGGCCGGGATTCCCCGAGGGTTGCAGGGGGCATCGATGATCACGTGGTCGGGCTTGGCCTCGATGATGATCGCGGCGAAGGCGGCCTCTTCGAGGGTGTTGATGTTATTGGCGTCGATCTCGACAGCGCTCAGGGACCTCAAAAAGGCTTGGCCGAGCGGGCGTAGGGCCTCGCGGATGGCGACTCGCTTTTTGTGGGTCAAGCGTTTGGAGTCGTCTGCACCGGCAGACCTTAAGGTGTGGGTGTCCTCGTCGCGGGCCAAAAACCCACCGACCACCAAGGGGCCAAGCACGCAGCCGCGTCCTGCTTCATCAAGTCCAAGTGTCTTCATGTTCTCGGTGTAGCAAGACTTGGCCCACCCATCAAAAACACAGATGAACTCGGCGCCAAGCACTGCGCCAAGAGGCTTGATCGGATAGGGTTTCCCCTCTCATCCGGGGCTCATGCTCGGGTGTTCGCGGGTGTCGGCGTTTGTCGTCGGTTTTCGCTTCATCGCCGACATGGGCAAAGCAGATTTTGGAGGGTCCACATGGGCATCCACACAATTCGTAAGGGTCTAGACCTCCCCATAAAAGGGGCACCCGAGCAGCGCGTTTATGATGGATCAGCGGTTGGGCGTGTTGCCCTGATGGCTGCTGATTATCCGTACATGAAGCCCAAAATGCTCGTGAGCGAGGGAGACACGGTCAAAATCGGCCAACCGCTCTTTGAGGATCGAAAAGCCAAGGCAGTTCGCTTCACCGCTCCCGCAGCGGGCACCGTTATTGGGGTAAACCGGGGAGCCAGGCGTGTCTTGCTGTCTGTGGTTATCGCCGTCGACGAGACCGGTACCGCGGCCGATCATCACAGCTTTGAGTCTTTTAAGGCCGACGCTGATCACGATGGCGAATCGGTCCGTGCTTTGCTTTTTGAATCCGGCCTGTGGACATCGTTTCGCGCCCGGCCCCACGATCGCGTACCGTCTTCCGACGAAGATTGCGTCAGTATATTTGTGACCGCCATCGACACCCGGCCATTGTGCGGTGACCCAGTGTTGTCCTTGGCCGGTAAAGAGGAAGACTTCAGCCTAGGCTTGAAGCTCATCGGCCATCTCACTGACGGGCCTGTCCATCTGTGCCAAAAGCCAGGCGCCGCCATCAAGATCGGCGATGCGCCAAAGGTCGAGGTCTCGGAGTTCGAGGGCAAACACCCTGCCGGCTTGGTCGGTACGCATATTCACGCTATCGATCCGGTCAGTCGCACCAAGACCGTGTGGCATATCGGCGCTCAAGATGTCGCAGCGATCGGGTATTTGTTTCGCACCGGCACCTTGGATGTGAGTCGGGTGATCGCCCTCGGTGGCCCGTTGCTTAAAAAGCCCCGTCTGCTCAAGACCCGAATTGGGGCTTGCACTGGCGTGCTAACAAAAGATGAAATCAACGACGGTGAAGCACGGATAATCTCCGGCTCTGTTTTGGCGGGTCGGGCTGCGATGTCCGAAACCGACGGCTTTGTGGGTCGGTATCACAACCAGATTAGTGTGGTCGGTGAGTACCGGGAGCGAGAGTTTTTGGGCTGGCTTCGTCCAGGTGGCAATATTTTCTCGACCACCCGCGCCTTTTTGAGTGGATTTATGCCCTCAAAAAGCTTTGATTTTACCACCAATACCAACGGTTCTCATCGCGCAATGGTTCCGATTGGCGTGTTTGAGCGGGTGATGCCCCTCGACATCATGCCCACCTTTTTGCTTCGCTCTCTCGTGGTGGACGACCTCGAGAAGGCCGAGGCGTTGGGTGCGCTCGAATTGACCGAAGAGGACTTGTCCTTGTGTTCATTTGTGAGCCCAGGCAAAGAAGATTTTGGTGTGGCACTTCGCCGCAACCTCACTGATATTTGGAAGGAAGGCTGATGAAAGCGCTCCGGAAATTGCTCGACAGTCAGGCCTATCTCTTTGAGAAGGGCGGCAAGTTCGAAAAGTTTGAGGCCCTGTACGAGGCACCCGACACCCTGTTGTACACCCCGGGTCATGTCACCAAGGGCGCCGTGCATGTTCGTGATGGGCTTGACCTTAAGCGCATGATGATCATGGTCGTTGTGGCTTTGGTGCCCTGTCTGTTGATGGCTGTATACAACACGGGTTTTCAGGCCAATCTCGCCATATCCCAGGGTGCGAAACCCCTCGACGCATGGCAGATGGACCTGTTGTTGATGCTGATGGGGGGCGAGGGCGCTGCCTTCAACCCGAGCAGCGTTTACGCAAATCTCATGCACGGTGCTGTTTGGTTTGTGCCGATTTTTGCAGTCACCGGCATGGTCGGCGGCAACATCGAAATGATCTTTGCTGTCGTTCGCAAGCATGAGGTCAACGAGGGTTTTCTCGTCACCATGTTCTTGTTTCCGCTCATCCTCCCCCCCACCATTCCTTTGTGGCAGGTGGCTGTGGGTATCGCTTTTGCGGTCGTGTTGGCCAAAGAGGCCTTTGGCGGCACGGGCATGAACGTGCTCAACGTCGCCTTGATGGGCCGGGCATTTCTGTTCTTCGCTTACCCAGCCGACATCTCAGGCGACCAGCCTTGGTACGCGGTCGACGGTTTGGCCTCCGGAATCGGTAGCATTGACGGCCTCTCTGGTGCCACCTACTTGGCCGGCGCTGCCTCTGGGGCCATCGACTGGGCTTCACCGGCGATGGCTGCGGGCGGTACGGATTGGCTCGATGCTTTTTACGGATTTATCCCCGGCTCGATGGGTGAAACCTCCGCGCTTGCTTGTTTAATCGGGGCTGCGATCTTGATCGGAACCGGTATCGGCTCTTGGCGCACCATGTTCGGTGTGACCCTCGGCACCGTGGCGATGGTTCTCTTGCTCAACGGGGTTGGTTCAGAGACCAACCCAGCCTTCGCGATGCCGGTCTGGTGGCATATGGTCGTTGGCGGTTGGGCCTTCGGGATGGTCTTCATGGCCACAGACCCAGTGACCTCGGCCTTCACCGCCAAAGGCAAGGTGATTTATGGCTTTGGCATCGGTGTGATGGTGGTCTTGGTTCGGGTGATAAACCCTGCCTACCCAGAGGGCATGATGCTGGCGATTTTGTTCATGAATATGTTCGCGCCATTCATCGATCACTTCTTCGTTCAGGCCAATATCAAGCGGAGGGTCGCACGAAATGCGTAGTACCAAATACATTATCGGATTCGCTGCGCTGGTTTGTTTGGTGTGTTCTGTGGTGGTCGCGGGTTCAGCGGTCACGCTCAAGGAACGCCAAACCATCAACAAGCAGCTCGACCAAAAGAAGAAGGTGCTCGGTGTTGTGGGGCTTTACACCTCAGGTGAGGAGATCACCCCCGAAGAGATCAACAAGCGTTTTGCTGAGAACATCGAGGCCAAATTGGTCGATTTGGAGAGTGGAACATATGTCGAGGTATCGGCAGAAGAACTCGCCAACTTCGATCAACGCAAGGCCCGCCAAGACCCTGCGCGAAGCAAGTCAGTAGCTTCCAATCCTGCTCAGGTTGCCCGGGTGCCCAATCGTGTATTGGTCTACTTGGGTCTCAAGCATGGAAAAGTCGACAAGTTGGTGCTCCCCATCGAGGGGAAAGGCTTGTGGTCAACGCTCTACGGCTTCATCGCCCTCGAGTCTGACACCAACACCATCGCCGGCCTGACATTTTACGAGCACGGCGAAACACCGGGGCTCGGCGGCGAGATAGAAAACCCCGCCTGGCTGGCTTTGTGGCCAGGGCGCAAGGCTTTCGAGAAGACGAGTTCAGCCTGGAATCCGAAAATCAGCGTCAAGAAAGGCGTGGCGGGATCGGTCGCTGAAGATCCGTTCAATGTGGATGGGCTTTCCGGGGCGACCATCACAAGTCGCGGTGTGAGCTACTTACTCCAGTTTTGGCTCGAGGAGGATCGCTTTGGCGCCTACCTCGGCAACTTTCGCAACAACACCCTCAAGGGAGGGCAGGGCTGATGGCCACAAATAAAGAAATCGTCCTCGACCCGCTGCTGAGCAACAATCCCATCGCAGTGCAGGTGCTGGGCATTTGTTCCGCGCTTGCCGTCACGACCAAACTCGAGACGTCCATCGTGATGTCTTTGGCGGTCACGGTGGTGTTGATGGGCTCAAACTTCATCATCGCGAGCATACGCAAGTTCATTCCGCCGTCGATTCGCATCATCGTGCAGTTGACCATCATTGCCTCATTGGTGATTGTGACCGACCAAATCCTCAAGGCTTTTGTTTACGACATCTCCAAACAGTTGTCCGTATTTGTCGGCTTGATCATCACCAACTGCATCGTGATGGGTCGTGCAGAGGCCTTCGCCATGCAGAATACGGGGAAGGCCGCTGTGGCCGACGCTCTCGGCAATGGTTTTGGTTACTCGATCGTGCTCTTGCTGGTCGGTTTTTTCCGGGAGCTTTTGGGCTCTGGAAAGTTGCTTGGCTTCTCGGTGTTCCCATTGGTCAGCGAGGGCGGTTGGTATCAGCCAAACGGCCTGATGGTGCTGGCGCCGGGTGCATTTTTCCTCATCGGTATCTTCATCTGGGTCCTGCGCTGGCGAAAGCCAGAGCTGGTCACCGCGGACTAAGGGGGCGGACGTGGAAGAACTTCTCAGTCTGTTTGTAAAAGCCGTTTTTGTCGAGAATATGGCCTTGGCCTTCTTCTTGGGCATGTGTTCATTCCTTGCGGTCTCTAAAAAGGTAGAGACGGCCATGGGTTTGGGCGCGGCAGTTGTGTTTGTGTTGGCGGTCACCACCCCACTCAACAACCTCATCTACAAGGGTTTTCTTCAAGAGGGGGCCATGGTTTGGATTCACCCATCTTTTGAGTCGATCGACCTTTCCTTTTTGAACTTCCTCACATTCATCGCGACCATCGCGGCGACGGTCCAGGTGGTGGAGATGGTGCTCGACCGGTATATGCCGGCCTTGTACAACGCTCTCGGTGTGTTCTTGCCGTTGATCGCTGTGAACTGCGCCATTTTGGGTGCATCGTTGTTCATGGTCGAGCGAGATTATGACTTGGTGCAGAGCACGGTCTTTGGTTTAGGGTCTGGGGTTGGCTTTTTGCTTGCCATCGTCGCCCTGGCCGCGATTCGCGAAAAAATGCGCTACTCGAATGTGCCTCCAGCACTTCGGGGCTTGGGCATCACGTTTATCGTTACCGGCTTGATGTCTATCGCTTTTATGGCCTTCGCTGGCATCCAGCTGTAGGACGGAGAAACACATGATCACCATTCTCTCTGGCGTCGCCATTTTCATCATCACCATCGTTGGTTTGGTGGGGATTTTAATGGTCGCACGCAAAAAGCTCGTGCCATCGGGTGCGGTCAAAATCTTCGTCAATGGCGATGACGCGAACACCATCGAGACCCAATCGGGTTCGACCTTGCTCAACACGCTGTCAGCCCAGGGGATTTTCATCCCGTCTGCCTGTGGCGGGAAGGGTACTTGCGGTGTGTGCAAGGTGCATGTCCATTCGGGTGGCGGTGCGATGCTTCCCACCGAAGAGGGGCATATCAGCCGTGGAGAGGCCCGCGAAGGGTGTCGCCTGAGCTGCCAGGTCAAGGTCAAGCAAGATATGAGTATCGAGCTTGAGCCCGAGATTTTCAGCGTCCGCAAATGGACATGCAAGGTCCGCTCAAACGAGAACGTTGCCACCTTCATCAAGGAGTTGATCCTCGAGCTTCCCGATGGCGAGTCGGTGCCGTTTAGGGCCGGTGGGTATATTCAGATCGAGTGCCCGCCTCATGTTGCTGTGTACAAGGACTTTGAGATTGAAGAGGAGTACCGGGGCGATTGGGATAAGTTTGGCCTTTGGGGCTTTGTCTCAACCGTCAAAGAAGAGGTGATTCGGGCCTACTCCATGGCGAACTATCCGGGTGAAGAGGGCATGATTATGCTCAATGTTCGAATCGCGAGCCCGCCATGGGACCGTGCGAAGAACGCTTGGTCGGATGTGCCTCCGGGCATCATGTCTAGCTACATCTTCAACCTCAAGCCGGGCGACGATGTGGTTATCTCCGGTCCATTTGGTGAGTTCTTTGCGAAGGAGACCAAGGCTGAGATGGTGTTTATCGGTGGTGGTGCGGGAATGGCCCCCATGCGCTCGCACATCTTCGACCTGTTTCGCCGCCTCGGCACCGATCGCAAGGTCAGCTTTTGGTATGGCGCACGTTCTCTGCGAGAGGCGTTTTACATCGATCACTTCGACAAGATCGCTGAAGAAAATGAGAACTTCGAGTGGCACTTGGCCTTGAGTGATCCGGTCGATGATGACAACTGGGATGGATACAAGGGCTTTATTCACCAGGTCGTACTCGATAACTACCTTTCCAATCACGAGTCGCCTGAAGACGTCGAGTTTTATATGTGTGGCCCGCCAATGATGAACCAGGCGGTGATTCATATGCTCGAAGAGTTGGGTGTTGAGCCTGAGAACATCATGCTCGACGACTTCGGCGGATAAGCCGATGGGCCCGCAAACCGATGGCCCGCCACCGCTCAAAAAAATGATCCTCCCAGCATTGTTTGTTGGGGGGCTATTCTATGTCAGCTTCTTTCGGACGCCGCCACCGCCACCGCTCATCGTGGTGTCTGGCCGGGCGTTGGGGACGAGTTGGACCTTAAAGGTGGCGGCGAGTGATGTGGGGGGTCGGGGCGCAGAGTTGAGTGAACTTGTGGGTGAGGTTTTGGCCGAGGTCGATGGTGCGATGTCCACCTACAAGTCCGACTCGGAGTTGATGGTGCTCAACGGTGCTGACGGGCTCACGCCGGTTGCGTTGTCCAAAGACCTTGGTGTGGTGTTGGCCGAAGCACTCGACATTTCTGCAGCCAGCGATGGCGCCTTCGATGTCACGGTGGGGCCGCTGGTGAGTGCGTGGGGCTTCGGCCCTCAAAAGACTCAGATTGCGCCCACAGCAGCGGTGTTGGCCGCGCTCGAGCCCATGGTTGGCACCGACAAGCTGGAGTTGACCCCAGCCGGCATCACAAAGGCTCACCCTGGTGTGTTCATTGACTTGTCCGCCATCGCCAAGGGCTACGCGGTTGACTTGGTGGTGGCGCGCCTTCAGGGTGCGGGTGTAGAGAATTTGTTGATGGAGCTTGGCGGCGAAATCGTTGCGCGGGGCCACGGCCCTACTGGGCAGCTGTGGCGTTTGGGTATCGAGACCCCTTCGTCGACGGAGCGCCAGGTGTTTCATGCGGTAGATTTAGATGACGCGGCGATGGCCACCAGTGGCGATTACCGGCAATATTATGAGCACGAGGGGCGACGGGTCTCTCATCTTATCGACCCACGGGTGGGGCGGCCCATCGACCACAAGCTCGCCTCGGTGACGGTGGTTGCACAGCGGTGTTCTACGGCCGACGGCTGGGCGACCGCGCTCAGTGTTTTGGGCGAAAAAGAAGGTCTGGCTGTGGCGGAGTCACTTGGCTTAAAGGCCTTTTTCATCATAAGAGATGATGATGGCGGCTTTTTTACTGCTGCCACCGCCCAGTTTAGTGCCTTGGGTCAAGCCCATGATTAAGGGGTGTGCATGACTTTTTTACTCACAGCAGCGGTGATGGCGCTCTTAATGGGCATGATGGCCATCGGGGTCATCGTTGGCGGGCGTCGGCTTCGGGGTTCGTGCGGTGGCACCGGTGGAGAGGATTGCATCTGCGACGAGACGGGCAAGCCCATCCTCAGGGCTGATTGCGACGAAGACGTTCACACCTGTGACAAAGACCCAAAAACCTGCGCCTTTTCCACCAAGGCTTGCGAGCTCAAGGCCGCCCATGGTGGTGGTGGGTTGTTTGGCGCTTTGGTGGGGTCGGGCGCCAAAAGTTGAGCCGGGTGTTGGTCACCGGTGCTGGCGGCCTTGTTGGGTCGGCTTTGGTGGCAACGGGCGAGGTGAAAGGCTTGTCGCACAGTGCCCTAGACATTTGTAAAACAGATGATTTTGAGCGTGCACTCGATGTCCATCAGCCGGCGTTTGTGATCAACGCGGCTGCTTTGGCCAATGTCGATCGGGCCGATGGTGTTCCAGACTTGGCTGCAGCCGTCAATGGTCATGCACCCACAGCGCTCGCCTTGGTCGCGGCGCGTCATGGGGTGCGCTTTGTACATTTGTCGACCGACTATGTGTTGGACGGACCACAGCATCACGATTTGAGTGAATCCATGACACCAAATCCCAAGTCCACCTACGCCCGGAGCAAGCTTATGGGTGAGTGCGGGGTGCTTGATGCGGGTGGGGTTGTGGTGCGTTTACAGTGGGTGTACCAGCCCAACGGTGGTGGGTTTTTTAATCACGCTTTGGCGATGATGGCGAGGGGGGAGCGCATCCGGCTGGTGACCGATCAAATCGGCTGTCCGAGCCCTGCATCTTTGGTGGCGAAGGCTTTGCTTGTCATCGCCAAAAACCAAGGCACGGGCATATTTCATCTCGCGACTGGGGGGGAGGCGACAGCTTTTGAGTGGATAGAGGCGGGTGCTTTGGCGGCCGGCATCCCGTTGTTGGCCGATGCCGCCAAGCGTGCAGACTTTGACGGTGCCCATCGTCCGGCCCGTTCGGTGCTCAATTGCGATAGGCTCGCCACGGATTTTGGGCTAAGGTTACCCCATTGGAGAACAGCGCTTCAGACGGTGATGCCGGATGGTGATGCCGGATGGTGATAGTGTGTTGTCAGGGGTGAAAGTTTGAAGCAACGTATGGACAATCTAGCCAAGGTCGCCGCCCGGGATGGGGCGCGCGTGGGCATCGTCTCGATGTGGGACGTAGAAAACAACGCGGTGCGGATTCTCGCAGCCTGTCTTCGCGAGGCGGGTCATCATTGTGCCGAGATTTATTTCAAAGATTGGTTGTCAAACCATCTCGATCCGGCCACTGATACGCAGTTGGAAAACCTCGTCAAAGTCATTCGGCGTGAGCAGCTAAATGTTGTCTGTATATCCATTCGGGCCTCTGCTTATGCCCAGCAAGCCCATGTACTCACCGAGTATATGCAGCGCGAGCTTGGGGTCACGGTGTTGTGGGGCGGGATGCACCCAACCATCGCTGGCGAGGAGTGCATTGAAAGGGCCGACATGATTTTGCAGGGTGAGGGTGAGTTGGCTTTGGTCGACCTCGCTGATCGTTTGCGGGATGGTGTATGCATCAACGACACCCCCAATATCTGGGTGCGTCATGGGGCTGGTGATTACACCAAAAATGCGCTGCGTCCCTTGGTTCAAGACCTCGATGATTTGCCGTATCGGGACTACACGACCCATCAGCACAAGTATTTTATCAACGGCAAAAGCTACACGCTTGGCGACCCCATGAAGGCCGATCCCGTCTTTCAAATGATGGGAAGCCGCGGTTGCATCTACAAGTGTAGTTATTGCTACAATTCCACCTATAAGAAAGACGTCTACCCCGGCCAAAAGTGGTTCCGTGTGCGGTCGCCCGCCTCGATGGTGGACGAAATCAAGAAGGCACAGGCCCATTGGCCCATGACGCGGATTCGTTTTGACGATGAGGTCTTCAACTTTCAGATGGCGTGGCTGAAGGACTTCTGCGAGATTTATCCAAAAGAGATCGGGCTGCCCTTCGAGATATTTATAGAACCGAAATTGGTCAACGAAGAGCGGATGACGATGTTGCGCGATGCGGGCATGGTCAGCGTCTATATGGGCATTCAGTCCTCAGAGCGTGTGACGGGTCATTTGTACGACCGCCGGGTCAAAAACCAGAGCATCGAAGACATTGCCAAGATGTATCACAAGCTCGGTGTCAAACCGCATTTTCAGCTGATTTACGATGATCCGGTCAGCACCGATGCCGATAAAAAGTCGCTTTTTGAGATGATTGCGTCCTTTCCGCATCCTTACGATTTGTACTTGTTTTCGATGACGGTGTTTCCGGGGTCTGAGCTCAACAAGAAGCTGTTGAACAACGGGCTCATTTCGAAATACGATATCGAGGGCTTGAACACGCGGATTTTTTATCAGCACCGGGTCAACCTGCAGTATCCACGCCCTGTTGAGGATACTTTTTGGATTGCGCTGACGCAAATGTTGTCCAAGTCTTTTGTTCCCACGCCATTGTTGCGGGCATTGTCCAAATCTGAGACGCTTAAAAAGCATCCTTGGCCCTTGATTCAAATGGCCCATGTCTCGAATTACATAAAATTGGGATCCACTGCCGTGGGTATGGTGAGAAAGGGCGAGATGACCCCCACCTTGTTTAGGCGGTGGATGTCTTTCGACCGGGTGATCACGACTTAGCGGTGGTGTACAGCGTTGGGGTTGGTCAGAAGTGAACCCGTGTTTAGTTTGCTGCTACCTGGACGAAGGACCCCATGAACAAGCTCCGCATTATCATCCTTATTGCCTTGGCCTCTGGCTGTGCCAAGGGCTTTGAGTATCCAGACGATATGGAAGAGGAGCAAGGCTTCGATCGTCCGACTGCCGATGCCGATGCAGATGCAGATGCCGACGCTGATGCCGACGCCGATGCAGATACCGATGCAGATACCGACGCCGATGCAGATGCGGACGCTGATGCCGACGCCGATGCGGATGCGGACATCGAACAGCCCTATCACCTGAAGGTGACGCCAGAGGTGCTCAATTTTGGCCTCATCAGCACCGACGTCACCGTGCAAGACCTGCTTCATATTGAAAATATTGGCACCGAGGCTGTTCACCTCAATGGCATGGGCATCTCTGACTCCACTATATTTGACATCAGCCCAGACTTTGCGATGCCAGTCACCCTCAGTCCAGGCATGGAGCGGACCATCCGGGTGGAGTTTAGCCCCAACACCGATGTGGAATATGTGGGAGAGATCACCTTCATCACCGAGGAGCTTCTCACCGAGGACATTGATGTGGTGGTGCGTGGTCGCGGCGACGAGGCACCTTGCGATATCTGTTCACCGATTATCGATGTGTCGCCACGGGTGCTCAATCTTGATGCCTTCCTGTCTTGTTCTGAGTCGGGGACGGTGAGCGTCAGCAACAATGGGGACCGGCCGCTGCGTGTGAACTCGGTCAGTATCACCAACGATAGTATTTTGGCCTGTGGAAATTTCAGTCGAACTTGGGGGGGGCCAACCACATTGGCACCCGGTGGGTCGCTCTCAATCACGGTGACCTATCGGGCCACGTCGGAGTGCTTTGAGTACATCGACCTAGATGCATCCTGGAACACGATGCACATTGGCAGCAACGACCCCACCGATCCCGACTTTGTGGTCAACTTGAGCGGCTTGGCGACCTGTTTGTTTTAGGGTTGGTTATGGGGCGTTTACCCGGAGGCCCAGATGCTGCTTATTTGTACAAAGACCTGAAGTGCTTGTCGTAAGGCGGTCGCCTTGCTCAACGAAAATGGTATCGCCCATACTTATCGTGAATACACCAGAGACCCCCTAACGGCGGTCGAGTTGCGGGAGGTGCTTGCGAAACTCGGGGTGGGTCCGCGCGATGTGCTTCGCAAGCGTGACGCGGCCAAAGCCGAGCTTCGTGGTGATGAGTCCGATGATGAATTGATCAGTTTAATGGCTGACAATCCACGACTTCTTCAGCGCCCAATCGGTGTTGTCGGCGCCAAAGCGGTGGTCGGCCGTCCTGTCGAAAACCTACTCACTATTGTTTAAGGCGTAAATCATGGCGACACCGTGGCGAGACAAGATGGACATGCCCCATCCCAGCTATGGCCGGGTGGTGGATATACCCCCGAAAATGGTGGCCCAGCATGGCGAAGGGCGCCTGTTGATTAGCAGCCCTCTCGACATCCAAGCCCTGGTCAACTCGGTGCCGGTGGGTGAGCTTGTGACGGTATCGATGCTGATGGCCAAGTTGGCTCAAGATGCTGGCACCGATAAAACCTGTCCGATGACCACGGGGATTTTCTTGCGGGTGGTGTCTGAGGTGGCCGAGCTTGATCGGGCAGAGGGCTCGGCGGTAGCACCTTATTGGCGTGTGCTCAAAAACAAGGGCAAGCTCAATCCCAAGTATCCCGGTGGTGCTGTGGCTCAGGCCGAACGGCTTGCGGCAGAAGGCCATGTGCTTGGGCGAAACACCCACGGAGCGTTGGCTAAGGTTGAGGATTTTGAGGCATCTCTTTTTGATGGCTGGGCTTGAAGGGCTCAGAGGCTCATGGGCCGGCCGGTGAATGTACCGTCCAAGAGGCGTGCGCAATTATAGCCGTGATAGCTACCGCTTAGGCTCGTCTCTGTGCGTTCATCGATGGTGATAACGCCGCCGCAAGGGCAGTCGCCTTGGCATGATGTGGTCAAAGTTTCGCGGTCGTCGGAGATGGTTTGGCTGTGAATGCCGCCGCCGCAAGACAAAAACTCACAGCTGTCGTCGACGCCTTTGTACATGCCACCAAAAAAACCGTCCTCGGTGGAGCAGAGGTAAACATCGTTGATGTAGCCCTCGGGGGTGGTGAACACCCAGTTTTCTGTGATGAGGTGTTCTTCAAACTGGGCGATGCGGCCGGCCTGAGCGGGGTCGGTCGGGATGAGGCTCAGGCGGGAGAGTGCCACGGCGGCCGAAAATTGCGCGGGGGTGCCGTCTTCAGAGGCCAGCCACCAGGGTGGGTCGGCGCAGTCGCTCAGGTCGCCCGGGCTGAGGCTCAGGACCTCATCGTCAAATTTTCGTACCCCTTCAAGGGTGCAGCTGCCAAAGATGTTGAGCCATCTAAACTGAGTGTCGGTAAGGGTGAGCTCACCAGAACAGGCCGACCAGGTGCCGATGGGGCCCAAAGGTTTGGGATCGGGCAATGGGTCGCCAGAGTCCAATGGGTCGCCAGAGTCCAATGAATCGTGGGCAGGGGTCCTTTGGGTGTCGACCTCACCCACGGACTCAGTGGATTTGGAGCGACAGGCCATCAACAGGCAAGCGATGAGGAGTGGGTAGTGCATAGGGCATCTTAGCATTGGGCGGTTTTTGGCTGCGACGGGTGCGAGTGGCTGGGTGGATGTCCCTAATTATTGTTCATTGTGGAATTTAGATTGATCGGATAGTTGGCGGTCGAAATACTTCATCGAGGCTCCGTTATGAACAAAAATCTCTCACTTTTTGTGCTTCTATCCGCTTGCGGGGGCACCCCGAAGTCGTCTGTTAAGCCGCCAGTTTTTGGAGACACCGGCAGTGGGGTCGAAACACTCCCCGAAGTTTGGGGTTTGGCGACCTTAGAAGATCACGATCCAGACCCAACGGTGGTCGAGCTTCATTTTGATGCTGCTAGCGCTGAAATACAGTGGTTGGAGGATGGCAGTGCCAGTGCTTTCACCTATGCGGGCACGATTCCTGGGCCGCTGATTCAGGCCCGGGTGGGGGATACGATTCGCGCGGTGTTTA
>OBJC01000061.1_pt1 | contig 21338 bp, 23 predicted proteins | sample 1481521 | NCBI WGS metagenome assembly OBJC01 (sample SAMEA2341961, study PRJEB22496) | metagenome | biome: marine; feature: hydrothermal vent; material: water | place: Pacific Ocean | collected 2011/2012 | reverse complement strand
GAGTGTTTGGTGCCTTACTTTAGAGCAAGTAATACACCAAAGTTGCAACATTCACGAAAAAATAATAATGACTTTCATCACCGTATTTCTGTAAAAAGGCAAAAAAGTAAAAAATGAGAATAACAATTAAAAAAGAAGTACTAATCGGATTGGTTTCATTGGGTGTTTCGTTTCAAACCTTAGCAGAAAATAAAAAAACGTACTACCCAACTGGTGAAGTTGAGTTAGTTAAAGAATATGCTGACGGCAAACAATCAAAAAGAACCATCTATGACAAAACTGGCAAGGTTAAAGAGGTTTTGGAATATGATGCCGACGGCAAACAATTAAAACTAACCATCTATTATGACTCTGGTGTGGTTAAGGGTATTGGAGAGGTTGTAAATGGCAAGATTTCAAAATCAACCGTTTATTATGAGAGTGGCAAGACGAAAAGAGTTGTAGTGGCTATTGATGGAAAGATATCAAAAATAACTGTCTATCATAAGAATGGAAAAATTAAGAGTATTACAGAGTACTAAATTTCATACCTTTCACCGCCGTCTTCACTTCTAAAGAAAGTGATCAGCGTGGAAATTCTATTTAAGTAATTCATAAGAGAGGGTTTACAATGATGCTTATGAACTTAAAAGCATTATTATTAATTGGGTGGGTGGTATTAGGTACGTCCATGCAAACATTGGCATTTTCTAAAACCTTATATTACCCAACTGGTGGGGCTGAGCTGGTTGAAGAATATGTTGATAATAAAGTATCAACATGCACCCTCTATTTTAAGACTGGTGAGATTGATCAGGTTGTAGAATATGTTGATGGAAAGCAATCAAAATTAACCCGCTATTACAAAACTGGAGGGGTTGCACAAGTAGAGAAGTTTGTTGATGGTAAGTCAGTGAAATGGACCGACTATTACAAGACTGGTGAGGTTAGATGGGTCGATGAGTATGATGATGGCAAGCCTTTAAAATCAACCCGCTATTACCAGACTGGTGAGGTTATGCAGATTGTAAAGTTTGTCAATGGCAATAAATCAGAATCAATTAGTCATGACAAAGCTGGCGAAGTTAAAGAGGTTAAAAGATTTGTTAATGGCAAGTTGTCTAATGTAGTCTACTATTCAGACCAAGGTAAAAAAGTTGTAGAATATGTTGATAGTAAGGAATTAGAATACATTGATGTTAGGCAATCAAAGGTAACCAGCTATGATAATAACGGAAAGGTTGGACGGGTTGATGAATTTGTCGATGGAGAGCTAACAAAATCAACCGAATATGATAAGACTAGAAAGGTTAAGAGTGCGACTGAATATAGTAGTATTCCTTAGTTTTTGTTAATCTAATTTAAGGAACTAGAGCCTTTATAGGGTGTGATGTAACTCAATTTGGTGGAGATAGCGGGAATTGAACTGATATTATAAGTCGTTTAACAAATTAACCGTGTTAGTGTTTACGAGTGCCTCTATAGATTTATTTTAGCTGGCGAATTATTTCGTTATGATTTGGCCTATGGAAATCAGGATTTTTTTCGTGATTGTAATGATCAAATATACGAGTATAGGTTCCTTCAAATTTTAAATCTTCTAAAGCTTCATTAAATTCTTTTCTAATGTGTTTATTTTTAAACGCGACATATAGCCTAGTTTTAGTTGGGAATATTTCATTTATAGTAACATCTTCGTTAGTATCATGCGTATCCGCTAGAAGCATGCGAAAATGATTAAAGCTCTCTTTGGTAGTGATCAAGACAGCTTCTGATCCCGCCTTCCAAAAATCAGCGTGCATCTTAATGCTGCTGTCATATTCTTTGTATTTGTGTTTATGCGAACCTTTCTTTGGGTGGTATAGCTTGCTATAACCATCTTTAATGGTTGCGTATGAGCCAGTGCGAGCGATAACATTGAAGCCTGATAAATTACTAATAGAATTAATGCCAGCGTTTAGGCTATTTTTGCTAACGGCAATATAAGCTATTTCTAAGATTGGGATTGAGTAATATAATTTATCTTTTCTTGATCTAGTTACGCCAGAAATTATATCTATGCCTCTAAACTTTTTAATACTTCTCTTTAATTCTCTAGGCGGGATGGGTTTTGGCTTCATTTCATAGTGCATTAAAATCGTGGCTTGTTTGATAATACTATATTCTATACCGAAATGCTTTTCATGACCCTCTGCGCGAATCATTTGCTTATCCATCATTGTGTAGGGTTGATTTCCAGAACCAAAACCAATTGTTAATGGTGCTGCTTCTTTATTGTTGTCTGCGTGAACATTGAGCGCCAATAAAGTCAGAATTGTAAAAAATGTACTTTTCATAGAATATGAAAATTAAAAAGTTAACTTATTGTACTAGATATTTTATGTCTAAGAAGGAAAATGTCTTTTAAATAGCCACTTGTAGGCTGATTTAAGACATATTGGACAAGTTTTTTTATCCTGATTTATGGTTTAGAATGGTATTAGTATTGAACCTCAAGCAGCTTACTTATATCTTCACTAATCGGTAAGCGGTAATCATAAGAAGATATGATTCTGTTGGTTGAAGGGTCAATCATTCTTGTTGTGATATAAACGTTATTCTCGCCAATGGCATATGTGCCAACTATAATGGCTTGTGCGTTATGATTTCTTGTAATCTCTTTGATTCTTCTTGATAACATGAACTCACCTTCTTTTTCTTTGATAAAGATATCTTTTCTGAGTTTAAGCTCTATCACGTAATAACCTTTTTGGCTAAATCTAGAGGCAAACTGCTCTGAGATAATGCGGCCAAATGCAGAAGATTGGTCCATTTGATTTACATCAACAAAGCTTGCAATAATAAATGGACTGTCAGAATTAAGAGAAACTCCAGAAAATTCTGAATTTTTCTTTGCAAAACTTATTAACTTATCAACAACTTCATGGCTCTGATCATACAGGTTTGGCTCTGCTGTATCAGTTTTCATAAATGAGTGTTGACAACCAGCAAGCGTTGTTATTAAAGCAATTGAAAATATAAGTTTTGAAAGTTTCATTTTGATACCACGTTAAGAATTTTTCCATAGTTTTTATAATAATCTATGTTTGACATAGGCGTATTGTAACTATTTGATGTTATGTGCATGAGTCTATCATTTTTGTAAACGGTTATTGTCACCAATATTTCCATTAGCGAGCTAGACTTAGACTCTACAATTTGTGTATTGATGCTTAATACAGCAGGCTTTTCTGGCTCACTCAGCATTTTAAACTCTTCTGGATTAAGCTTGGCAGATAGCATTTTTCTAACACTTAAATTAATTGGCTTTTGGCTTTTAGCATCTTTAGAGTTGTAAATCTTCACTCTATTTTTATGTAGATTAGTAATTAATAAATTACGAAAAGCTGTATTAAATGGTGTCATAGTATTGGGCGCGATAGGCTCAACATAAATAGCTTTACTGCTGACTGCATCTGCAATTTCACCGCTAATTTTTGCAGCCAAAACACTCCAGTATTCTGTAGATTTAATATTTGACGCTGGAGTAATATTTGACGCTGGAGCAGGGCTTGGCTTAGATCTTACATTAATCTCTGGAAGAGGTGTGTTTTCTGAAAAAGACAGACTCTCTGGAAGAGAGAAGCTTTCTGGAAGAGAAATGCAGCTTGATAATAGTGTGGTCGTGCCAATAATTAAAATTGCATTTTTCGCTTTTAAAAGGTTTTTATTCATGATTATTTATAATTTCCGATAATAATTATTTTTGTTTTAATTTGTCACTCAATTCTGTTAGATAAATTCTTCGCTTGTTTAAGCGGCTTTCTAAGGTGTTAACTAATGTTAGTGTATCCATGAGTAGCTTTTCTCTTGCACGAGAATTCATATCTTCATCCTCACTGTCAGATATTTTCATGAAATTTTCTACTAAATCGGTTGCATTTTTGATAATAATATCGTCATGTTTTTCTAAATCTTTAATCCATTTCGATCTATTCTTGATGGCTATTTTTTTTTCATTAATAACGTTCTTTAGAAATTCTTTTTTTTCTTCTAGAGCCTGGATGTTTTCATCTTGACTTTCAACTTGTTCTTGCAACTCTCCAATAGCAGTACCGTCTTTTTGAGAGGCGTCTTCTAATTCTAAAATTTGACTTTTTGCAGTTTCCAGATCTGATTCAACATGAGACAAGCTGTCTATTTTTATCTTAGAGGCTTTAAGATCAGTGTGAGTTTCTTTTAGTTCGTTAGTTGTATCAGCTAGGTTATCTTCTGTTTCTACCAGATCTTTGTTGACTTTTACAATTTCTACAGCGTTTACCTCACTCTTTTCAAAAATCGGAACTAGGTAATAAGCGGCAGCAAGGGAGGCAACAAGTCCTAGAATTGAGCCTGAGATTAGGCCTACCTTTGAAGTGAGAGACGAGAGTTTAAATTTTTTATTTAGTTTTGACATATTAAATAATATAAAAAAATATAAACATAATTATATTAGGTAAACCTTCTTTATACAAAATTATTTGTTTAAAATAAATATTTTACTTTCGAAAGTATAGTTTTGTCATTATGATTGAATTTAGTTGTCCACTTTGTAATGGACGTATGCAAACTGAAGATAACGCAATAGGCTATTATACAGTGTGCGCGCATTGTGGCCATGAGGTGGTGGTTCAAAACCCTACTAAATTAGGCGCGATTTCTGCGGATATGTCACCTGAGCAAAAGTTGTACGTAGAAATGAACCCGGCTCCAAATACAACGAAGGCCTTGCTGATTACTGTTTTTGGGTCTTTAATTGTTTATTCAGCTTTTTACGTCCCTTTTCTTGAGTATACGGAGAGCTCATCTGAAATCTATCGTCTACTTGCAGTTGGTTGGGTGCCGTTCGCTGTTATCGCTTTTATGGTTATTTCATTTGTAATGTTGGCTCAAAGGCTTACAATGGTTATGTCTAGTGAAAGGGCCTTAAAGGTGACCTATCTTACCCATTCCACTCCATTGAGTACCGATCAAGATATTAATGAAGCGATGCTGATGATAAAAGACAAAGCCGAACGTATTAATGATACAACAGTAGCTAAGCGAGTTGTTGGTGCCTTAGCAAGATTCAAACATACGCGCTCAGTTCGTGAGGCAGAAGACCAATTGACCGTTTATTCAGAGCTGGCATACAACCAAATGGATGCTGGCTATACAATTCTTCGAGTGATTGTCTGGGCAACACCACTACTGGGATTTGTTGGTACAGTACAGGGTGTGAGTAAGTCAGTTGGTGGACTAGCCAAGGTATTAGGTGGTGATGTTGAAGATGTTTCAGAAATTACCACAGCACTAGGTAAGGTAACTTCCGAGTTGGCTTTCGCATTTGACACGACCTTGGTTGCACTGGTTGCGGTAATTATTATTATGATCGCAATGACAATCGTGGAGAGGGCTGATGGTTCGTCGTTAGATCGCATTGAAGATTATATCAAGACCCAAGTTCTACAGAACTTGCCGGTCAAGGTTGGTGCCTTGAAAGGTGGTCAGAATGCAGATCTGTGATTAACACCTATGGCTAAGCGTGCAAAAAACAAGACAAACCCTTCATTTTTCCCTTTTGTAAGTGTACTGATCGCCTTGATTGGTGTACTAATTTTCATCGTTCTAACCCTGACAGTCACTTCTACCAAACCTCCACTGGTCATTGAATCACCAATTGAGTACAGCGATGAAGAAGAGGCGTTCTTCAAGCGTATTAATGTTATTCTTGAATTTGTTGATGGCAGTGTATTTGTAAGGGCTTCGGCTTATGAATTGGTTGGGTTTGAGGATGTGGAGTTTAATGCGCAAGAGGAATGGTCTTTTATAGAGGGAATTTATAAAAACTTTGCCTATGAGAGACCTACCGCATGGAAAGGCACGCCTTTTTTAGATTTTATCAATGATCTAGCCAAAAACAAGCATAAAACTCATTTTGTTAGTTTTTTGTTACGTGAGACTGGAATAACAGAATACTCTTTATTGAGTGATATCCTTAATCGCAGAAACGGTATGGTATTTGATGAAGTAAAATTTCCTGACTCAAATGTAAATTGGGAGGCAGACTGGACACTTGTCTACCTACCATCAGAGCAAAAATTAATTACTAGGTAAGCAGAGTTTAGATGGCTAAAAAGGCAAAGTATCAAGGTGACGACGGAATGGATGCATTCCTTGATGTGCTTTTTAATGTTATTGGCATCCTTGTATTAATTGTAGCCTTTGCCGCTCTACAAAGTTTAGACACTAAGGTCGTTAAAGAAGCTTACTTGGGTGTTAAGATTACTGATCCAAAAGAAATGATCAATATAGTTTGTGCAGATCGAAAATGTGCAATGATTACCAAAAAAAATCAGAAGGCTGGAAATGAGGATTTCAAAGTCATTATTAAAAACAGATATAAATCGATTAAACCAACGACAGATGGGAAGGGCTGGATGACGTATGGCCAATTAGCCCGTCAAAATAAGTTAAAAGAAATTAGCAGAGAATATCCTTCTGAAAAATACAATATATCACTTTTAATTTATCCTGATGGTTTTTCAATAGCAGCAATTTTAGAGTCCAAGGCAAGAAGGGCTGGATACAAGTTTAGGCATTTGTTTTTCAATGAGAATGAAAATATTTCTATAGGAATGTCAAAATCTTATGTGAACTAGGGGTGTTTTTTTGTATTCTTTCTAAACTGTATTTTGAAAATAATGCAGGTGACATCTCTGCTAGTTTTGATCAAAATGTCGGTCTATATTATAGAATTATAATATACCAGTCGAAATAATAATGTATAATATGCGTACTATGATGACATCAAATAACCAAACATTAAATAACCAAAAGCTCACAAATAACATTGTAAGTAATTCATCAACAGATGAGCTTTTACTTCATGGTATTAGGATTAAAGGCAAATCCGTGGTTGTTGAATTGAGTGACTCATGTCAGGATTTACAACCAGATCAACTGCATGTTGGTCCGTTGAATGATGCGCAAGGAATGCAATTATTAAGCGAGATCAACCCTTCAGAGAGAAAAGAGTTTGGAACGAGAATTTGGCATTCTTTAGCTCAAGCATTAAAATATTTTTCGCTTGTAGATACTTGCACTATAGGTCTGTCGACAAGCTCTATTTATATTAACAATGAATTTACAAAAGTTTATTTAACAAAGTGGTCAAGGTCTGACAGTAAAAATGTTGAATCTGCAGGGTCGATCGAACAGGTTTATATTACCCACTTGACTCGTTTATACGCTTTTCTAGTGACAGGTGATGATTTAGATTCGCCGTCTAAAAAATTAGAAAATAATAACTGGAATAAAAACAATCTAAAACATCAACTGGAGTCAATGAGTATTGACACAGGTTTAAGAGAGGTCTTTTATAAAGGTCTCCAAATAGATGGCAATATGTTTATTGGTATTGATGCGCTAATATTGAGTGTTAAGCCATATCTCCATATTCCAAATCCTAAAGGTTTTTTACCTTTTGTTGCATCCATGTGGATCGCGTTTTCTATGCAAGCAACGGTGACAATGGCAATATTGATAGGGCTATACGCTCACACGTTAGTATAAATCTAACTAAACACCCCTAAAAAAAACAAACTTAGATGAACAAATTTATGTCAATTCATTGATAATAAGTTCTCAACTGAGTGCACAAAAATTCTAATAACATTAAAAATCACACTCATGGTTTTTAATGGACTATAAGTAAAGGAAATCGTATTTCAATTTGTAATATAATTGTCTGCTGTTAATACAGTTTCTAATTGTATTAATGTGATTGCTATATTTTTATAATTTTCCAATATAAGGCAGAGCTAATGGTGAAGTGCAAAACAATAAAGGCGATATTTTTACTAACGTTATTATTAATTCCAATTGGAAAAGTGATAGCAGGTATTTCTATTACACCAGCATTTATCCGTATGGATAAAGCGATGCAAGGAAAGAAATATATTATTCCAGTTAGAGTCACTAATCAATCCGCAAAGAAAACCGAGTATTTTAAGGTTTTTGTAGAATCCACTACCAAGCTTATTAATGGCATCCCAGCATCTAAAGTAATAAAATGGACCACTGTTAAGCCCAAAAATATTACCATTGGTCCAGGTGAGTCTGAGACAATCAAGATGACGGTTCAGGTGCCAAAAGGTTACACAGGGGATTACAGAGTATTTTTAGCCGTTCTTCAAGATCCAAAAAAATACAACCTAAACATTCAGAGGAAAAAATTAAATACCTCAGTAGGTATTATGCAGCTTGGAAAAACCTCCACCAGGATTCCAGAGTTTAAAACCCATATTAAGGCCTTGGTCAAGATTAATGTGCCGGTGGTGATAAGGGCGTTAAAACCTGGGCAAAAAATTAAGCTTAAAAGTAGGGAAGTTATTCTTGGCAAGCTTCAGGTCACACCTTCATTGATTAAGTCTAAGGCAATGACAGTAACAGCAAAACTGAAAAATAAATCAAGGTTTGATGTTTTGGTAAACGGCTCTTGTACGATTCTTAATAAAAACGGCACTAAAAAATTAATGAAAACCAATTTTGACCAAAAATTGATCGTGCAACCTAAGGCTATAGCAAAAATTGATTGTAATTTCAATTCCCCTTTGCCAAGGGGTAATTACCGTATTCAAAGTGATATTAAGGCACAGGTAAAAGGCAATAAAAAACAAATAAAAATTACAAAACGTCAAAAAATAAAAATTACTAAGGAATTAGCCCGACTAATTTCTGGTCGTGGAACTGTTGGTGGCGATGAGCATATAACAACACCGCTATTACTGTCTCCAAACATGATTCAACAGGAGATTTTTGGAGGTAAAGTTCGTAAAATAGTTGTTGAAGTTGTTAACCCAACAGCTAAGAAGCTCAGTATCTCTTCTAAGTTTAATCTTACTAATGACAATCGCGTAAAGGCAATCATTAAACCGAAAAGATTTAAATTAGCAGCCGGATCCTCTAAGAGGATATCGGTTGAATTTAAATCGAAAGATAAAAAAGCACCAATATATGGTTATCTTCAATTTACCACCAAGAAGTCCAAGGGTGCAACGCCAGCCACAATTCCAGTAATATTATTACCAGAAGGTATCAAGCAAAAGCACCAAGCTAAGATTGGTGATTTCAAGGCTGTATTAACCGCTGGAGGCTCACGTATACAATTTTTAGCAAATGCAATCAGTGGAAAGAAAGGCAAGGAATCTTTGTATTTAACCTCTAGCTTAAGTTTGACTGATATCGAAAGTGGTTTATTGGTTTTCAACCAAAAGGGCTCATTATCTACAGAGCATCTATTGCCTGGTAATTCTGTTCAGTTCAAGGGTGGAATTGATTTCGACAAGTTAGATGACGGAGTTTATGCTGTGTTGCTTAAGATAGGTAGTGAGGAAGGCAACCTTTCCATTGCGAATAAAGTCAACATGGTTATTAACCGTGATATTGCACAAAAAATTAAATTAGTTACAAATAATTAAAATGAAAAATAGCGCCACTGTTGTACTGACTATTGGTTACCTGCTCTTTTCTCATTCGGTATTTGCCGAAGCAGAAGGCGTCTTTAGTAGTAGTGAAGTATCTACTGTTAAGGATGTGGATAAGATTGATTACGACCAAAAGTATCAATTCATTTTGAAAACGATGTTTAATGTAAAAACTGTAGAACAAGAGATCTATTCGCGTAAATCTAATAAAGGTGCTGCCCTTAAATACTTAAAAAGATACCAAAGTCAGGGTCGATTTTCAGATAAAAAAGAAAAAGAGCTGAAAATAGATCGAATTGTTTCTAAAGGCGCATCTGAAGATGCATATCAAAATATACTCCAAACTATTAAGGAAGACCTTAAAGACAGGGGTTATATTAATTACTCCAAAAAACCAAAACATGTAAAAAGCATTACCGATTACAAACGGGTAACCAATTCATTTTTTGAAACCAATCTTCGTGATGCGCTAAACGAAGTCTCACAGCAGGTTAATATTCCATTTTTAATGGATGAATCAATACAAGGAACGGTTACCGTTAAGTTAGACAATACACCACTAAACGAGGCTCTTGACATGATGCTGGTAGCAGGTGGCTTTGAATATATCGAAAATAATAAATATCTTTTGATTGGTTTTCCTCAGGCATCCAGTCCAATATTTAAGCGCTTAAGTAAAACAAAAGTTATACATCCAGTTTATATGTCGCCAACAAGTATAAAAGCCTTGCTATCATCTGATTACAAAGGGTTTGTCAAGTTCAACGACAAAAACAATTCAATTGTTATTACTGCTCAACCCGAATTACTCAAACGAATTACTGCTGATATTTCGACCATTGACCATCGCCCAGCGCAAATAAAGCTTGAAGTGCTGATTGCAGATATAACAACAAGTGCCAAACAAAAAATTGGCCGAGATTTTTGGAATGATAAATCCAGTGCAATGGGTACATTTGGAGGGACTCCCATTAACCTGCAATCAAGTACGGATTCAGGCTTTACTTTCAATATTGTTGAACAAGTAAATGCTAATTTAATTGATCAGGCAACGTTAGCCACGTTAGGGGTAACTATGCCACCTGGTGCATCGATATTAAGATATTTTACTGGTGTGTTTAATGCTATGGAGGATACAGGTGAGGCGCGTGTATGGGCGACACCGAGTGTAGTGGCTGCAGATGGGAAGGTGGCAATTATTGATATTATCACTGAACAAATCATCCCTATAGTATCTGGGCCGACTGATTTCTTACAGGTAACTACTAAGAATTATGAAACAGGCGTAGGTATGAAAATAGTGCCACGTATCTCTAACAATGGAGAGATTCATTTGGATATTCAACATATTCAAGTATCAACAATTTCCTTTACTGGTGAGAGGCAATCAACTGGTGATCGATTACCTGTCTTGACCAAGCGAAAAATAAGTACCAATGTATCGCTTAAAAATCAAGAAACGCTAATTATTGGTGGCTTGCTTGATATACAACACGGTGACCAAGGAAAGAACTTCCCAGGTATGAAAGGGGCTGGCGCTGTACTAGGGACAGAAAAACAAACAAGAGAAACTAGGGATTTGGTTATATTTATAACTCCAACCCTATTACATGAACATAAAAATATCAAAAAAGTGGAGGGTTTTCTATCATGAATAAAAAAATAATTTTGGGTTTAACGATTGTTATTGGTCTAACAGGCTGTATGGGCGATGAGATAAAGCAACAAAATATAACTGAAAAAGTGGTTATGAAGAAAGAGGCTAAGCTGAGTACTATGTACTTAAAGCAGATTTCAATTATCTCGGGCCGTCTAGATGGTATGAGTCAGGCGATTGTTCAGGGTTTGGGTGAAACACTAGATACTGCGCGTTTAGCAAGGGAAATGGCAGAAAATGCAATGGCTCTAGCAGAAAAAAATCAAATATTATTAGAGGAACTAAAAGGCTCTAAGTCAGCTCCAGCAGGTAATGACGATGGTGAAGGCAATGAAGAGGAAGCTCAAGAGGATGACTTCTAATATTCAGAATTTTTTATTTATTGCTCTTGTTACATTTTCAGCGCAAGCGTTATCCGATGTTATTATTTATCCAACAACGGGGTTAAATCTTAGTGCCACTCCAGGATTTTCATCAGACAGCTCATTAATCTTTAAGCCGTCTGCAGATCAAACCTCTGCAGTACAATATCGACTCACCACATTTCGAGTCAATGATAGGGATGTTGATAAATCTAAATTTAAAATTAAGACTTTATATTCAAGCGAATTTAAACCTTTGGATCGCTATCAGTTGGTTTTGTCTGGCAAGGAAAATGAAAACCCAGTAAATGCAAATTTCAAATTTGAGCCAACTTGGTTTGATATTCCAGGAGTTTATTCTGGAATTATATCATCAGATACAAATACATCAGATATCCCAATCAAAATTACGGTTAACCCAATAACCACATTGTCTATTGATCCAGATAATTTTAAAATCACAACCTCTACCACCAACATTCCAAAAATTAGAGAGATTGATGTAATATTTGGTAGTAACAGCCCTCGTTGGGACTTGTATGTGTCTGCCGAGAATTTAATTAAAAATACAGGTGATAGAATTAATAAGGATAGGATTTTTGTACGCATTAAAAATGATTCAATATCAGGATCGTGGTTAGCGCTTAATCAGCCTACAAAGTTAATTTCTGGTTATGCAACCCCTCCCACTAAGATAGCAACACTTGAATTTTTTGTTAATGCAAATAAGCTAGAAAAGACGGGTGATTATCTTGGAAAAATTAAATTTTTAGTCAAAAATTATTAATAATATGAAGAGGGTTATTTTACAAATTAAATCAATTCTTTTGGCTTTAACACTAGCAGTGGTGATTAGTCCTGCTGTAATAGCATCGGATGAGTTGCAAGAGCTTGCATCCCTTAGTATTAGTGCTTCAGTACCTCCTTATTCGGCAGTTACTGTTTCAACCAACGAATTATCCTTTAGTGTACTAGGTACGCCTGGGACATATACATCATCAGATATTGTTAAATTGACCGTAGAGTCAAATCAATCGGCATGGGGTGTTTATGCCGAGTCATCAGATTTAAAACATATTAAGCAGGGCATTCCGCCGTTACCAGCAGATCGCTTGTCGTTTTCAGTTGACAATGGAGAATTTAAACCCTTAAGAAATAATGTTCTGTTTTTAAAAGGTACGGCCGATAAAGAGACTAGGCCGGTAGAGTTACGTTTTCAATTAACGACAACTTGGAGTGATACGCCCGGTGTATACAAGGGTCGAGTAACAATTTCTTTTCTTAACAACCCGTAAGGATATTGTGTTGAATACGAAAGTAATTTTATGGGTTTTACTAGCATTGCCTAATCTAGTCAGTGCGCTTGAGTCTAATAGTGCCAATGTTGAGGTCCAAGCGGATGTACAATCTAGCATGCAAATGCAGTGGCATAGGCTTACTTTGAAAGACGAGAGTTATCAAAAAGCAAAATCTAAATTAACACTAGATGACTCCTGGATGATATTGCCTTATGGCCTGTATGTTGAATTACAAACGAATGATAAAGATCGCAATGTTTTTTTACATGTAGACCACCTTGTCTCTACGAATAAAATAGACACGATTCATGTTGATTCAATCTATATCTCGCATAATGGTAAAAATCCTGTACCTGCTGAAAACGATCTTTTAATCTTAAATCCCCAGGATCGTGGCTTGTTAAAAACACATGTACTATTATTTATTGTGAAAATACAGCCTTATCATAAGCCAGGCCAATATCTAGCTAATTTTAAATTTATTAATAATACATTGCCATGAAAATCTTATTGTTCATCTTATTTCTACCATTCTCCGCCTATGCGGGGATGATGAGTTTTAGTGTATCACCTGGGATTGTGAAGTTTGAAACTGTTCAGGGCAGTGTTAAGTCTTTCGATTTGAATTTTATAAATCAAGGTGATAATTTACTTAAGGTTGATGTGCAAGTAATGGATTTAAAGTTAGATGTTAATGGCGTCCCAGTTATCTCCAAAATGTCTAAAAAAAATGGGCAGTGGGGTAGGTTTGTTAAGCTCGATAAAAATTCATTTAAGCTCAGCGGCAAACAATCTAAAAAAATAAATGTGACATTAAAAACCCCTAGGGGTGGGTATGGGGGTGGTTATTTTGCCGTTGTTTTTAATACTAGTGCAGCTAAATCCAAGAATGGTAATAAAAAATCGAAAAATTCAATGACTATTGGTGGTCAGATCCCAGCTTTATTTATCGGTGAAATATCTAGAATGGGTACTCGTAAGATGCAAGTCCTTAAGGGTGCTATTAACAAAGCGCCGTATACAGAGGATAACCCTTTTAAATTTCGCTTTTTATTAAAGAATAATGGCACAACACATGCTAATGTTGTGGGAGATGTATTGATACGCCATAACAAAAAGGTTGTAGGGCGTGTAAGGTTAGAATCAGGTAGTGGCTTAGTTTTTCCAAATGGAGAAAGGTATTTTGTTGCTACTTGGGATAAGTTTGCAAAGTATGCTAATAAAAAACTACAGGCAGAAGCACGATTTTCTTATTCTGGTGGCCGTGCCACTAAGAAAATGAGATTTATCATTAAATAGATAGACGTTACAAAGTTACCGTTAGTGAGTAATTTAAGTATTAAATTACTAAAGTTTAACTCTAATTCTAGAGTTGCGATTCACGTGCCGTGACAGTTAAATATACTGTTAGCTTGTAGTTACCAGATTGTGCAGTATAGTTCCCGGTGCTGTACGTATAAACTTTAACTTGCGCTATATTGTCTTGTTGTACACCACCAACCCAGCCACCGCCTATAGTCGGTGAAAATGCACCGATAGTTGCTCCAGGGCTGTTAGGGTCAGTTATTGGTAAAATAAAATCTTCTGGAGTGCCCATAGGCTGAACTTCTTCTAGCCCATAATGATCAGATCCAAGCTTCCAGCTATTATACGAAGGGGTGCTACTAGTAAGCTGCTTAAGTAAATCAGCATCACTCACTCTAACACCTAAGGTTGTAATGAGCTGATCATAACGCCCAGGTATTTCATCGCCTGCAGCATTAACTTCTTGTTTATAGAAATAAGGTGTGGTTACCTGCGTTCCATTCTCAGTATACGATTGAGCTATAAATTCAAAATCAACCCAGCCGTTACTTCCAACATTGAAAACACCTGAGCTGATTCCTGTATTGGCATCGTATGTGCTTTCACCATCAACGCCAATTGCGAGAGTCTGTGGAATATCTATGCAAAGACCTGAGGTGCTGCATTCACCTAGTGGGTTTAGGTAAGGTTTATAATTTGTTAAGCCATCAATAAAACCACCTATTTGCACTGGACAAATAGCTCTAGCGCTGGTTTTATTATCACAACTTTGCATATGGGTTAGCTCAAGCGCTTCAGATTCATATAAGCACCAAAATTCCTGTTGAAAGTCTCCAGGCGTAGTTTGGACAATTTGATAGGATGTATAGCCATTGTTTGCGTAATTGTACGCAACATATCCATTAGTCAAGACATCAACTGGGTAGCCATCAAAGTTGTATGCATCCGATGGCTGACAGATATAAGCTAAAGTATTAAAACTTAGCGTTGAGAGTGTTAGGAGAAAAAATACTTTAACAGTTAACATTGTATAATTATATGGTTATACCCAAATCACCAGTAAATAATTGCTGACTTGGGTTTGACTGATGTTTGTATGTTGTAAATAATTCATGGGTTCAGTTGTTCATTTGCAGTAACACTAAGCGTTACGTTCATAGTGTACCTACCAGATTGGGCGCTATCAACAACAGAACCTTTAGAGTAAAGCGTCAAGCTAAAATCCCCTTGATCGCTTGGCATAATAGAGCCCCAGTGACCATGCGGACTCAAGGAGTGTAATTTATCAGTTAATAACTCTGGCGCCTTAAACGGTGAACTTCCGCCTCCCCAAATATTGCCATTCATAGTAGCTGTACTATCAACATTATCAATCTTAATGCCAAACAAAGTTTCTAAATAATCATATTGACCAGTAATGTAATTATTTTTTGCATCAACCTCTTGTTTGTAAAAACGAGGGATCTCGACAATCTCATTATCCTCAGGAGAAGCACCAGAAAAATCAATCGTAATAGCGTTGTTAGATGTGATTTTCCATGTTGTTGTTCTAACTACAGTGTTAGTCATGGAGAGGTCATCACTACTACTAGCCAGTTCTACTACTAGAGTTTGCAAATGTTGTGAGTTGAGAGTGACCTGCTCGACATCTGCAAAACTAGCACTACTTATGACAGAGATAAGTCCTGTTAAAAATAATTTTTGTAGTTTAACTGAAGCCATAATGTATTTTAAATGATTTCTGATTAGAATTAAATTACTCATCTGTTTTTTTTAAAAAGTGCTAAACGAAAAAAAAGCGCTAACCAGTGACGGTTAGCGCTTTTTTATACTGTCTAAGCTTTTTTGTTTACTAATTATAGAACTTCATTAGTAGGCGTCAACAGAGTCAAGAGTCGCATCAGTATCACTAGCAGCAACAGAGATAACTTCTGCAGACTGCTCAACACCAGTAGTAGATGTTGAAGTAGTTGTGTTCCACAAAGTGTTATCATCACTATCAGCAGTAAGAGTGCCATAGGTAATAACATCTGTAAGGAATCCAGTTTCTGCTGTAGAAGCAACAACTGTTTTAGTACCTTGTTCGTTAGCCATAAACTGAGCGACAACTGTAATTTGATAGTCACCTGATTGAGTCGTTGCAACATCGCCAATACCTTTAGCACTTAACGTCATTTTAAATCTTCCATCATCAGATGGCATAATAGTTCCAAAGGTTCCATTTAAAGTGGTGCCGCCAGTACCGATTAGATCGGTTGGTTTTCCAGTTAATACTGAAGCATAATCAGTAGTAGTGGCGAGTGTGCCATCTGTTTGTAGGCTTGTGCCTACTGCTTGATCATCATCAACCGAACCAGAACCATATTTAGCAGTACCTGTAATGTCGTTATAACCTGAAATTGTAGCACCATAGGTAGTTACCAGGTGATCAAATCTATTTTCAAGAACCTCGCCAGATGCATTAACTTCAGCCTTATAGAAAGTTGGCGCACCTGTTTTAGTGCCGGTAGCATCAGGAGAATCTCCAGTCATTTGAATTGTTACAGCATTATTAGAAACAACGTGCCATGTTCTATTGATAACACCGTTTGATTCTCTTTCAGTTACGTTATTTGGTGAAGATACAGATAGAGACTGTGGGTGGTTAAAACCAAGTGTTACCACATCATTTTCATCAATATCTACGTTTGTGATGGCGCCAAGCTCATCAACAGCACCTAATTCTGCTAATACTGAGCCAGAAAATAGTACACTTGTGGCGAGGGCAATTGCGCTTGTAATTTTTAAATTTTTCATTTTATTCTCCTAATGTTTATATATTATTAAATTATAATACTCTAATCTAATATTAGAGTATGTTAATTGATTAACTTACAGACCGTCTTTCTCGTCAGCTGTAATTACTGTTACAACAGTAGCCTTATAGTCACCAGACTGTGTAGCAGACGCGTCACCCGTTCCTGCTGTGTATAAAGTATAAGTAAATTCACCAGCATCAGAAGGCATAACCGCACCAAATGTCTTAGTAACAGACGCATCAGAAGTTAAATTAGAGACTAATGTAGCAGGGGCACCTGTTGGAGCACTACCACCACCCCACGATTCAGTGTTGGCTGCGTTCTCAACACTAGATTGACCTTGTAGTTGAACACCATATTTTGTTGTAAGTTGGTCATATGCACCTGATATCAATGCGTCTTTTGCATTAACTTCTTGCTTAGCAAGAATTGGTGTTGTAATTGTATTTCCAGATGTGTCAAATGATGAACCTGTGAACTGTATCGTTACCGCATTGTTTGATGTTACTTTCCAAGTTGTTGCTGTTACACCACCTGTGTCTGAAGATACTGTTGCAGATGAAACAGTAGTGCTTCCATCACCAATTGCGATTGATTGTGGGTGATCAAACGTAACCGTCAATGTCGCATTGTCATCCAACGCGAATGTATTAACACTGATTAAAGTTGCAATTGATGTAGCAAGTAAAGTTTTTGTATTTAAATTTTTCATTTTATTTCCTCTTTTTTTAGTTTAATTGTTGTTCGGAAACTATCTAGTGGATATCCTCTAGTGGTTTTCCTTGATGAGTATTATACAACACTAATATGAAATTGCAACCTATATGTTAAAAATAAATACAAAAGATGGATAAATATAATATAAGTTATTGATTTTAAACTATATATTAATAAATATAATTTTATAAATATATTTTTTAATATATCAATATGGTGTTTATTACTAAGGTTATGGTGTTTATAACTAAGGTTTTACGCTATTTAATAGTAATAAAACAAAAAATAAGATAGATATTAACCACTATTTAGTAACTGTTGGACGTATTAATACCTAGATGTAATTATCTAGGTATTAATTATAAGAGGATAGTAGGCTAGTCTTGAGTGACGGGAATTCGAATGGTAAAGCAAGCGCCTGATAGGCTATGCATGCAAGGATTAAACTCTGAACAGTTTCTAACACTAATGGTGCCAGAGAAGTGTTCTTCAATGACTAGCTTACCCATATATAAGCCAAGCCCAGTACCGTTTAATGCTTTACTCGATACGTATGCCTCAAAGATAGTCGGTAGTATCTCTGCTTTAATGCCGTTGCCATTGTCTTGGACTTCAATGTTAATCACGCCATCTGTCATTGTATTGCTTATACTAATAGTAGGACTTTCTATTTTTGATTCGACTAGTTCGTCCACTGCATTTTTAATAAGGTTAATAAATACATGTTTCAGTTCGCGCTCGTAACCAATCAGTTCTATTGATGGATTGATATTAAGCTTAATAATAATTGAGTGCTTGTTAATAACACCAGCAAGCATAGAAGTTGCACCTTCAATACATACTAATAGGTTAAAACCTTCTTTGTGTTTGTCAGGGTGAAAGAAATTACGTAAATCACTAATCAGCTTATTTTGATCGTCAAGCATCGCCTCAACTTTTCCAAACTGCTTGTCTAAGAACTCTTTATCAGAGTCATTAATTTTGACCATTGCTAATTTCATCTTAATGATTTCTATTCCAAGCATCATTGAAGTCAATGGCTGTTTCCATTGATGTACTAACATTGAGATCATCTCACCCATAACGATATGTCGTGAGTTGGTAACTAAAAGGTCAGTTTCTTTTTGTAATAATTCCTCAACTTCGGTTTTGGCGCGACGAATGGTAAAGGCCCAAATACCGATAATAATAATGATTAACACGCCAATGCCGATAATAATAATGACGTCTTGTTTCTCAATACCGAGTGAGACAGGTACAGAGCGCCATTTGTTTTTAATACGGTCAATTTCTGTTTGGCCGATATAGTCTAGTTCTTTATTGATAATGCTGACAAGTTCTGGCCAATCTTTACGTACTGCAAAGTGAATGCCGTCTTGCACATCAAAGGCTGGCGTATTGACTTTTAGATCTGTCATTTGGTAAGAGTGTAGCAGTGGGGTAGCGGTTTCCAAATCCACCATAGCAACATCTGCCTCACCGTTTGTAACTGCACGCAAGGTCTCTAATACATTTGGTTTGACGACTAAATCAATCAATGGCCAGTCTTCTTCTAAGCGTTGATGTGAAATATAACCATTAGTGACTGCTACTTTTTTTCTAGAAAGAGACGCTAAAGAGTGAATTGTTTGGCCATCAATGGTTGCAGTAAGATCAATCTCTGGATGCTCTAGATTGGAAATAATAACCCAGTCACTATTCATATAAGGTTTACTAAAGAGTAGAAAGTCCTCCATTTCTTTGGTTTTAATAGAGGCAGGTAATACATCTAACTCTTTATTTTTTACTTTTTCTAAAGCTTTAGCCTGAGTAAGACCCTTTGCAGACTTAATGTATATCTTTAAATCTTGACCAATTCTTTTAATAATGTCGGAGGAAATACCTGCATGCTTTCCTTCTTGGTCAGAAAATTCAATTGGAAACCAATCAAGATTAACGCCGATTCGAATTTGGTTCCAGTGTTGGCGAAGCCAGATTCTTTCTTTTGTACTAAGATTGAGATGATCAAGCAGGTCATGTCCTTCAGCTTCATAAATAAAACCATCTATATTGGCTTCTTTTGATGCAAAATTGGCCTCAATAAAAGTATCGAGCATAAATTGCCAATAAGATTCTTTCATCGAACCAATTTCTGTTTGTAGTGGACGTATGATTTTTCTTAATTCATGTGCTTCTCTTAATAGTAGAGATCGATTTAATTTAAGGCTGTCGTATTTTTCTAAAATAACATCAACAGTTTCATCGATATTGGAAAGGGCGTATGTCCAACCCTCTAGACTGGCATCACGAAAATCTCTTACCCTAAAGCGGTTGTTGACAGTCTCTTCATTGGTTGTAATTAAGATATCGTTATAAAAATCCAAACCATAATCTTTAGGGCGAATGTAACGATACATGGAAATATCATTGCTGTCATGATAAGCTCTATCGGTAATATAGACCGGGTAAGCATCTGTTTGATTATCTAGAGCCGTATGATCAGATGTAATCGGTAAGATTTCATATTCGCCAACATCAACCCCCGCCTTTTTAAGCATAGTAACAATTGCGAATTTGTTAGTTTCTCCGAGCATGATCTTTTTACCACGAAGATCGCCCGGTGTTTTAATGCCAGAATCTTTACGCACCATAAGAGCTAATGGGCTTTCGTGGTTTATCGCAGCCAGTGCTACAATCGGTAATGATTTTGTTTTGGCGATTAACACGTCAGCGCCAGAAATTGCATAATTTGAACGACCGCCAACCAATTCTTCAATTGAATCTTGAGTGTGGCTAGACTCTAGCACTTGTACTTCAATACCTTTGTCTTTGTAGAATCCTTTTTCGATGGCCATATAATAGCCAGCAAATCGAAATTGATGTGTTGAGTTTAGCTGTAGCTTAACTTGCTCAATATGAGTAACATCTTTATGAGTAGCTAGCGTTGGTGTAATGCTTACCAGGCTTGCTATCAATAAAAGTAGAGCTGGTAATTTTTGCATGATTTTACTAATCACCAAACTCGAAGTCTCTGCCTAAAGGTCGAAGCAGTGTACCCATCTTTGATAATGCAACAATCGATTCAGCTTGCATTTTTTTCATAACAGAGGCCCTATGTTTTTCAACGGTCGAAGCCGAGATGCTCAAATCTTCAGCCAGCATTTTGTTTGTATGACCTTTAACCATGAACATAAAGGCTTGCTGTTCTTTATTGGTTAAGTCTTTATATTTATTAATCACCTCTAGATTCTTTTGAAAGGTGGCCATGGCATTGTTTACTTTTTCAAGCAAGATCTCAGGCTTAAAGGGTTTTTCAATAAAGTCGGTTGCGCCCAATTTCATTGACTGAATTGACATTGGAATAGTCGCGTTACCGGTGATAAAGATTGTAGGTCTCAGGTGCTCTACTTGGTTAAGGTATTCTAGTAGCTCAACACCATCCATGCCCGGCATGAGAACATCTGAAACCAAACAACCCGGTGTATCATCTAATTGTTCTATATAGTCTTGAGCTGATGAAAAACCTTTAGTTTTAAAGCCACTCATTTCGAAAAAAGTAACCAAGAAATCCTTAATATTATCATCATCATCAATAATGAAAATAGTTTGATCAGTGTTTGATTGTGTAGAGTCCATTATGTGTAAAGTTTTAAAAATGTATAGTTAGCATTTTATATTCTTTACTATTAATAGCAAGTATTCGTTTTAATTATTTTCTTGATTAACCTACTAGAATAAGTATTAGGTTAATTTTCAAC
>OBJC01000060.1_pt1 | contig 21976 bp, 21 predicted proteins | sample 1481521 | NCBI WGS metagenome assembly OBJC01 (sample SAMEA2341961, study PRJEB22496) | metagenome | biome: marine; feature: hydrothermal vent; material: water | place: Pacific Ocean | collected 2011/2012 | reverse complement strand
CCGCCGCCGCCGCCTCGCCGTCCGCTGCCCGCCATCATCTCCATGGTGACATCGAGGGCGAGGGAGATGACTTGGGGCATGCCGAGTGTGGCCATGCCTCTGGCCAAAGCCCCCTTGTCTCCGAGTTGTCTGACCGCTGCCGATGCGAAAAGGACCGTAAACAGCCGCATCGCCATGAGCAGGGCTTCTGTGGCGCCGGCCAGATAAACCTTGAAGTTCAATGGCCCAAAGACGATGGGCCAAGCGGTTCCATGGGGGTCGTCAATGCTTGGAAACAGCATAAAGCTGATGGCCAATATCAACACGAAAACCGCGATACGCCGTGGGATGCGAGCGATTTGGGTTGGGCTCATTCCGGCGCGCAAGCACAAGCCGATTTGAAGGGCCATCATCAGGCCGATGACCCGAAGGTCATCTAAGATGAAGACGGCGATTGCGGCCACGCCCAAGTACAAAACAAGATGGGTTCCATTCGGTCGCTTCATGATTCACCCAATTCGGTTTGAAGCCATTTATTGCGGACGACTTTCCCATCATCCATGAAAAACACCTGGTCGACCAGCGCTTGAATATCGACCGGGTCGTGGCTGATTAACATCATGGGCAGGTCCCAATCCGAACGGATTTGGTTGAGCATATTGACCAGTCGATCTCGGCGTGGTGGGTCCAAGGGTGCGAAAGGCTCATCGAGTAGCAGCACGCTGGGCTCGCTCAAGAGCGCCCGGCCCAGTGCGACCCGTTGGCGCTCTCCACCAGACAAATACCGCACACCACGGTCGAGAAGGTGTTGAATCTCTAGCAGCGCTACCACGTCATCAAGCTGTATTCGCCCTTTTGCCCGCTTGGCCCCAAAGCAAAGGTTTTGGCGCACATCGAGCAATGGAAACAGCATTGCGTCTTGAAGCACCAGCCCAACCCGTCGTTGTGCAGCGCTCTGGCAGCGGGAGTCATCTTGCCAGGTGTGTTTGCCCACACGAACAGTGGCGCGGGGCGAAGCCATGATGCCGGCCACAATGTGCAAGACGCTGGTTTTTCCGCAGCCCGACGCACCCGACAAGGCGATGGCTCGGGCATCGGTGTGAATGGACACATCCAATTTAAAGCGCGGGTTGAGCGATTGGTTGATTCGAATATCGAAGCGGTGTTGGCTCATCGCGAGACCTCACGGCGGCGGAGCTGTCGCCAGACCAAGCGTTCATAAGCGACGAGAGCAACAAAGCTAAGGGCCACAGATACCCATACCAGCGTGGCTGCGGCGGCCTCACCGGTGGGTTGTTCGGCCATGGCGTACACGGCGAGTGCCAGGGTGCGGGTCTCCCCAGGGCGGTCACCGGCAATCATCGCGGTGGCGCCGAACTCTCCCAATGCGCGGGCAAAAGCGAGCACGGCACCGGCAGCGATACCTGGGGCGGCCATGGGGAGGGTGACCTTCAAAAAGGCACGAAACGGGCTAAGCCCAAGGGTTTGGGCGATGGCGGAATAGCGTGGGTCTACCCCTTCGATGGCTTGGCGCGAGAGGATCAATAATAGCGGGAATCCCACCACCGCTGCTGCGATGACCGCCCCCCATTGGGTGAAGACGATTTCGAGGCCCAGTCGGTCGAGGAGTGGGGAGAGGGGGCCTTGTTTACCAAAGAGTCGGAGCAGTAAAAACCCGGTGACCACAGGGGGTAAAACCAATGGGGCCAACAGCACGGTCGAGAGGAGCGCCTTTCCCAAAAACTGTCTTCTGGCCATCAACCAGCCGAGGGCAATCGCAGGCAGAAGGCTGATAAGCAAGCTCGTGGCTGCGACCCAAAGAGACAAGCGAAGTGGTGGCAGGTAGCTTGCTTCTGGTGGGGTAATTGTTGGCGTTTTAGCTGTGTTATTTGCTTCTTTTGTTTTGGGCGTCGCGAAGCCGGCGGCCTCAAAGCGGGTTCGCGCCGAGTCACTTTTCAAGAAGCGAAAAAAAGCACGAGCGGTGTCGCTGGCCTGCCCTGTTTGGGTGAGGGCGAAAGGGTAGAGGATGGGGCTATGCAGGGCGTTGTCGATGGTGTGAAGGATTCGAACCCGGGGCTCTGCGATGGCGTCAGTGCGGTAGACGAACCCCCCGTCGACTTCGCCTTGGGCGATGAGTGAGAGGGTGTTTCGGGTGTTGGGGGTGATAACAAACCGAGAAGAGATGATGGGGGTCAGCCCCAATTTGTCGAGGGCTTGTCGTGTGTAGCGGCCGGCGGGCACAGCGTCGCCGGTGATCGCCAGTCTCGTCCATCCAGGTTCGGCCAAGGCGTTGAGGTTCGCCAATGTGTGTGTGCTGTCTCTGGGCACGGCGAGAACGATTCTGTTCGTCAGCAGGGCGACCTGTGTGTTGGCGCTTACGATATTGTGCGCGATGAGTTCGGTCATCCAGTCTGGGTTGGCCACCGCCACGATGTCTGCGGGTGCGCCTGCGATCAGTTGGTGGGCGACGCGGCTGGAGCCACCAAAGGCCGACACCGGCTTTTGGTGGGCTGAGATGGTTGCAAAGTTTTCTGAGAGCAGGTCCATCACATCGGTGAGACTGCTTGCTGCGGCGATTCGAACGGGCGCATCACGGTGAGCGTGACTGCTGGTGGACCATAAGCTTAACAAAAGGCATATGGCGTACAGGGGGCGAAATTTCATTCGCCATCAGTAGCTGTTTTGAGTTCGCGATGTGTTGGTTTGGCCATCATTTGTGAGGTCGCCACTTTGAGCCGGCAGGCCGGTCGTTTTCTGGGCGCTCAGTCTTCTGGACGAATGGCGGCCTCCATGAAGGCGAGCATCTCTCTCCAGCACTGTCTTGCCGCTTTGCGAAAGATAAGTGCGTGGAAGGCGTGTGGTTCACCGGGGTACACGCGCTCCATCGTGTGGACACCGCGAGCGACGAGGGCCTGATTCATTCGACGATTGTCTTCTTTGAGTGGGTCGGCGCCACCTACCGGAAGAAAAGCTGGTGGCAGGGGTCGGATGGGAGCGTGCTGTTCGATGATGCAGACTGGGTCGGCCAAGCCTGGGTGCGTCCGTTGGTCTTCATGGGGGAGGTAGCAATCCTCACAGTCATTCATGACCGATTGAGCAAACCGGTTGGTGAGCCCTGCACGGCCATAGCGATCGGTATCAGACACTTGGAAGATGCCGCAGGCGGGCGCGATGACACGCGGAACCACCCCGGCATCGTAGACAGCTTTGGCCCAAGGTTCGGGTCGCCGGTAGCAACAGGCAATCGTGAGCGCCATCGTTAAATTGGCCCCGGCCGACTCCCCGGCGATGACCATACGGGCGGTGTCGCCGCCATAGTCTCCCGCGTTCTCCAGGGCCCAGAGCCAGGCTGTACACGCATCTTGAATGTGTGCGGGGTAGGCGTGCTCTGGAGAGAGGCGGTAGTTGATGTTCACCACCAGGTAACCACTGCGCGCGAGCGTCAGGGCCATGAGCCAGTGCGTGTCTTTGCTGAGCGCCCGAAATCCGCCCCCGTGAATGTGGAGCACCACGGGCAGGGGACCTTCGGCGTCCTTGAGTCGCCAGATGTCGAGGTGGTTCGCCGCACCGTGTGGACCGTAGGAGACATTCTTTGTGACCGTCACCCCGTAGCGAGACGGTGTCGACCAGGGGAGCATGCGGCCCACCATGGATAGCGAGGAGTAGAATCCGTCCAAGAAGAAGGCAGAGCTGCGATTGGCGAGGGTTCTGCTCATGCTTTCCAGACTCTGTGCTTTGAACCCGCCGATACATCCTTCGGCCGCAAATCACCATTCTTCGTCGGGTGCCACTGGGCCACCCGCTCCGGGTAATCTGCGACGGTTTTGCGCTTGGGTTTGTCGGACATGGTGGGCTCGGTAGGAGGGCGCTCATTCTACAACAGCGCCCGGCTGGGCCGACTGGTACACATGGTACGACAAGGTTGCACATGGCCGGCGACATGGCCGACTGGGTGGCGCATTGGGCTGAATATGCACGGTGCAGCTGTCGACCGCCCACTGCCAGGGTGGGCCTTTGGTTGCTTGGCGAGTCTCTTTATTGTCTTGATACCGGCCAGAGCACTGGCGGCCGACCACTCGGGTTTTTTCCTCTGTTGTTGATCCCCGTTGTCCCCAATTCCGACGATTCCTCTTTTTTTGCTTGATTTCAATTGTCATGAAAATGTAAACTGGACCTGATCTTGGGAGGTCAGTATGGAACGGGATGATGCAGATTTCAAAGTGGATCAGCTTGAGTACTACCAGGCGATCAGTCGTCGAAACACCTGGCTTGCGCGGGCCATACTACTGAGCGTGATCATGTCCATGCTCGGTGCCAATATGTGGATGAGTCAGCGAAACTACGAGTCGATGCTCATCAATGTGGACCAGACTCGATTGGCGCAGGTGAACCTGTTCGAGGCTGAAATGGAGAGGTTCCGCCAGATCGAAGTTCAGGTGGCAGCGCTTCAGGCCAAGATCGGACAGGAGCAGACTGAGGATGGGGTGGCGTCCAGCGGGGAGTGATAGCCCGGCCGCCAAAGGCCAGTGCACCAGTAGGTCATTTCGTCAGTCGGCCAGCATGAGGTAAGCAAGTCGGTTTCTTAGCCACCGCTTTGCCGGATGCGTTCGCGCACTCCCGTGGCGTCACCGCTGATGTATATATGGACCAGGGATTCATCTTCGAACAAATGGTCGAAGTGGTGGATCAGATTCCAAGAATCAGTACCAAAAGCCCCTTTTTTTTGAATTAGAAAGCGGTCACAGAGCGGTCAGTCATCAATATTGCAGGCAGCGGAGCGAAAAACTCATGAGATACACAGGCAAGGTTTATCGGCCTCCGAGCGAAGCTAATTCCTATATTCTCCAAGCCACCATCGGCTGCTCGTGGAACAACTGCACCTACTGTGACATGTACCGCGACAAGCCGGTCTTTAGGCAACGCCCCCTCGCCGAGTCCCTTGAGGACATCGCGATGGCTGGCATGGAGTACGGCCAATCGGTTGAGAAAGTATTTGTTGCCGATGGCGATGCCCTGATCATGCCCATGCACCACTGGCGCCCCATTCTGCGCAGTCTCGCTGATACATTCTCTGGTTTACGGTCAGTCAGTTGCTATGCCACAGCGACCAATATTCTTGAAAAGACGGAAGCGGAGTTGGTGGAGTTGGTGTCATTGGGGCTGGGTCTGCTCTACATCGGACCAGAATCTGGCGACGAGATCACCATGCGTCGCATCGCAAAAGGGCCCCGGCCAAAGGGCGCCTCTCGGTCGGAGGGCTACCTGTTTGACACCCACGTGGCCGCCGCAGAGAAAGCAAAAGCCGCGGGATTTAAAATCAGCACCATCTTTTTGTTGGGCGCGGGAGGTGTTGAGCGAAGTGAGGCCCACGCCCACGGCTCTGCCAAGCTGGTGACCGCGATGGACCCAAATTTTTTGTCCGCGCTGACACTGACCGTCGTGCCGAACACCCCACTTCATCGCACACAAGAAAACTCCGGCTGGGTGCTGCCGGAAGTACCCCAACTGCTGGGCGAGCTGCGCATCATCGTCGCCCAGGCTCGGCCGACCAACGCGCTTTTTCGCACCAATCACGCCAGCAACTACCTGCCGCTGGCCGGCCGGCTACCCAAGGACCGCCAACGCATTGTCGACACCCTAGATTTGGCGCTGTCTGGTGAGATTCCCTTGCGACCCGAATGGAGTCGAGGCCTGTGATGGGGCCAGCCGCTTGGATATCCGTCGCCACCGTTTGCGCTGCCGGAGCCATATCGCCGGGACCAAGCTTTGCCGTGGTGGTCCGAAACACCATCAGCGGTGGCCGCCGTCAGGGAATTTTAACCGGCATCGGGCATGCCTTGGGGGTCGGTGTCTACGCCATGGCCGCAGTATTTGGAGTGGGTTTTATCCTCGATGCAAACCCTGAGTCCATCGGGTGGGTCGAGCGTTTGGGGGGGATATATTTACTCTATTTGGGTCTTCAGGCGCTTCGTTTCGCCGGTCAAAGTGAAGCCAATGAGCCGGTAAACGCCACCGCTCGGGGATTTGCTGATGGCATGGCCATATCTATTCTTAACCCCAAGATAGCGATTTTTTTTATGGCTCTACTTGGGCCAATGCTACCCATCGATATTGTACCCATCGAGCGCTTTGGTGTGGCGATGGTCGCGATGGTGGTCGATGGTGTTTGGTTTGTTTTTGCGGCGGTCGCCCTCAGCTCAACTGGAGCGACTGAATGGCTGGCCGACAAAAGCCGGTGGATGGACTACCTGCTTGGATTGGTTTTGGTTTCGGTAGGTGCTTGGTTACTCGCGCATCAGTTCACCCTGTGAAGACCTCAAGTATTGGGCTACAGTGCAGCCATGAAAGTCAAAATCCTAACCCTTTCGCTCCCTTTTTTGCTGATTGCATGCGGTGGAGTCACTGATGATACCGCGACGACGGCCGGTATAATTGAAAGCAAGCCGCCGCCGGATACGCCGGTTGCCGATGCTGATGCCGATGCCGATGCCGATGCCGATGCCGATGCTGATGCTGATGCTGATGCTGATGCTGATGCTGACACAGGAAGCTCAGGTGACACAGGCAGTGCTGCTGACACAGGCAGTGCCGCTGACACAGGCAGTGCCGCTGACACAGGCAGTGTCGATGACGCCGATGCCGACATGGCCCTCGTGCCCGATTTCATCCTCGATGACGTCAACCCCAACTCACCCAGCTTTGGTGAGGCCATCTCACCCCGGGACTTCATCGGCCAAACCATTGGCTGGTACTTTATCAAGGCGACCTGAAGCTACTGCCGGTCCCAGTTTGGGTACCTCTCTACAATGGCCGCCGAACTTGCCGAGATGGGCGTTGAACTACAACTCGCCAGCATCAATAAGATCGACGCCGAGTCTGGCATCAGCTCACTCACCGCCGATATGAACCTCCCCGTAGTCCAAGACACCGATGAACTCGGCGTTTGGGCCGAATGGGATGTGGTCTGGCGAGATGTTGTTTTGGTCGACGCCGACAATCGCTACGTCGCGACCTACAATCTCACTGAGCACAACCTCAGCGACGCTGATAATTACGAAACCCTCAAGGGAATGTTCGTGGATTTGGCCACCGATTAAACAAGGTGGTCGCAGGTGTTAAACACCCACTATGTCTGACACCTCTGCCCACACTCGCCTCTCGGTTGAGCTCACCGATTTTGTTGATGCCATCGACGCATCATCCGCCACCATCGGCGAATTGCTCGATGCCATCGCAGATCGCGGTTTTGGGCTGATTCTGCTCATCCTCGCCCTGCCTGCCGCCCTGCCCGTGCCCGCCCCCGGCTATGCCACCCCCTTCGGCTTAATGATGGCGATGCTCGGCTGGCAAATGATTCGCGGGCGCCGTACTCCGTGGCTTCCAAACAGCGTGCGCCGTCGGCAAATCAGCAAGTCAAAACTTCAATGGACCGTTAAAAATGCCGGTATTCCCCTTCGCTTCGTCGAATGGATAATCCGACCTAGGCTCTCCAAACTCGCGAGCAGCCGTGGATTTTTATCAGCCATCGGTGTCGTGATTGTCGCCATGTCCCTCGCGATGGCCCTGCCCATTCCGCTCACCAACACCGCCCCCAGCTTTGTGATCTTTGTGCTCGCAGCCGGGATTTTAGAAGAAGACGGACTGGTTTTACTCGGCGGATTATTGCTCGCTCCCGTGGCCGCAGCCATCGCAGGGTTGGCGATTTATTTCGCCTACACCCACGGTCTCGATGCTGTGGAGGCCCACGCCAAGCCCATGATAAAGGCTTTGCTCGGTCTACAATAATGCCGGTCCGGCTGGTGGAGTAGGCTGCTTACGGCGGCGGGTTTATGCCTTCCGCGGAATCCCCTCGGCGGCTGCAGCGTAGATGCGGCTTTGTTGTCCGGGTAGCACTTCTCGAAGGCGATCCACATCAGGGGCATGGCCACATAGACACCCAAGCCACAGGTCATCAAGCTGATCAAAAGAGGCGAAGCGTTGGCCTCAGTGGGCCGGGCCCATGTCCTCGACCAAGGCACCGCGGATGGATGCGCTGAGCGTGGTCCGCGCAGTGTAATTGGGGTGCTGAATGACCAGCGCTGCCGGCCGGCTCAGGTCGCCGAGGGCCTGGCGCTGCTCGGTGCTGAGGGGGAAGCGAATGAATTGTACGCTGGAGACCCGCTCGTCGTTCCACTGACTCTCGTCAAAGACGGCGGGTGCGGGGGGACAGCCATCCAGATCGATCTGCACGCACTCGTGTAGACCCCCCAGGGCGTGCAGCACCCGGTCCCGCTCCTCGGCTTCGGTGTACTCGATGAGCAGGGTGGCGCTCAGGGAGTCCGCATTGGGCAGCAGCGCATTGTAGGTCAAAAGCTCATGGGCCAGCCCCACGTCGGTGAGGATGCCCTCCACCCGGGCCATCTCTTGGATCTGCCACTGAATGGTGAGGTGGTTCTCGAAGAGGAACATCATGTGCTCCCCCACCTGTACCCGACGGGTCTGCTTGGCGGCGATCACCGCCTGCTCCATGCGGGGACGTGCGGCATTGAAGTCCGCAATACTCAGGATGTCATTTTTTGAGAGGGTCATTGCAATTGTCTCCATAGGCGTCTCGTAGAATTTCGATGGGGTGAACAACCTTTTGTCCGGTCCCCTCCTCAATCTGCAGCTTGGCGATGAGGCAGTCTGAGCTCAGGGTGGTGGGACTCTCCTTGGTCAAGTCCTTCAGCAAGGGCTCCGCCCACTCCTTAGACATCTCATAGTGCTCTGTCTTCATGCCCCAAGTGCCATCCATACAGGAACACTTGTCGACCAGCTTGACCTTCGCACCGGGCAGCTTCTTCAGGATGTCCCGGCTGCGGAAGCCGATCTTCTGAACCTTGAGGTGGCAGGGCAGGTGGTAGCCGATATCGCCGACCTCGTTCGCAAAGTCATCCTTGAGCTCCCCAGCCTTGCGAACTTTGTGCAGATACTCCATCAGGTCATAGGACCGCGCGGCCACAGCGGCAGCCTCGGGTGTGCCCAGATAATCTTCATACTCGTGCTTGAGCATGTACGAGCAGGTCGGGCCGGGGCTCAAGATGTCGCAGCCAGCCTCCACATAAGGGGTGAGAATCTCCACATTCTGCTTGGCCCAGTCGGTGGCCCGGTCCACATCGCCACCATCGAGTGCTGGCATGCCGCAGCACTGCAGTTCGGGCGCAAAGACTGTGTAGCCATTGTGCTCCAGCACCTCGACAGCAGCCCGGCCCACCTGGGGCTCATTCCACTGGACCGAACAGGTGTAAAAAAGCACCACCTTCTTGTCAGTGACCTCAACGGGATCGGGCCGGGTGGGATGACGGTCCTGGAACCAGCGAAGGAAGGTCTGATTCGTAAACTTGGGCAGTTGCCGGTCTCGGTGGATACCGAGGGTCTTCTCCATCAGAATCCGGTTCAAGCGGACGGTCCCACCAGCGTTGGCGATGATTGGCATCATTGTACCCATGCGGCCAATCCGCCCTGGATCACCCAGCCAATTGTCTTGGGTGGTGACCCCATGCTTCTTGGCATGGACCGCCTTGTGGCGCAGCATCAAGCGCGGGAAGTCCACGGCAAACTCGTGGGGGGGGGTAAACGGGCAGATCGGATCGCAGAGCTTGCACTGATAGCAGAGGTCCACGACCTCCTCGTGCACACTCAGCGGGAGGCGTTCGAGGGCATCAGCCTGGCCCATGATGTCGTCTCGGGCAGCGGGGGCATGCCCGGAAAAGTCGTGATTACCGTGGACATCCACAGCGATCCTGTCTTCTTCTGCGATGGTGCCCTCGTCCGCGGTGTCGAGGCCATCGATGGCATCAAAGAGGGCGGGAAAAGAGGGGCAGAGGTTCCAGCACAGCCGGCAGCCATTGCAGATCTTAAAGACCCGCTTTTCTTCAGCGAGAAGGGCAGCTTCATCCCAGTACTCTGGGTCACGGGGCCCGGGAATATTGCGCATGAGGTCTCCCTAAGATGAAATGAACCGGCGAGAGGCTCCCAGGCGCCGCATGCAGCGCCTGGGAGCAATCACGCTAGTCCAGGGTGTCGAGGCCCTGCTGGAAGCGACCGGCATGGGACTTCTCAGCCTTGGCCAGGGTCTCGAACCAATTGGCGATCTGGCCGAAGCCTTCCTCGCGCGCTGTGCGGGCCATGCCTGGGTACATATCGGTGTACTCATAGGTCTCACCTGCGACGGCCGCCGCCAGGTTTAGCGCCGTCTCGCCGATGGGCAGACCAGTGGCTGGATCGCCGACTTCCTTGATGTAGTCGAGGTGACCGTGGGCGTGACCCGTCTCACCCTCAGCGGTGTCGCGGAAGAGGCCCGCCACATCTGGGTAGCCCTCGATGTCTGCGACCTTCGCGAAGTAGAGGTAGCGGCGGTTGGCCTGGGACTCGCCTGCAAAGGCAGCCTTCAGGTTTTCGTGGGTTTGTGTACCATTAAGATCGGGCATTGAAGTTCCTATTTAGCCAATTTGGCTGGGGGGTTTTGGGGGTTAGTACGACCTCGGAGGACCACTTGGACCTCCCGAATGTCGAAGTCATCGAAGTTGTCGTGGCTCACGCGCACGGCGTCTATGGGCAGATCGTGGATGCGCCCTGTTTCGTCATCAATAAAGTGGTGATGCGGGTCGGTGCACGCGTCGTAGACCGTGTGGTTCTGACTCAGTGAGAATGTGCGCAGCAGGCCGTGCTCAACAAACAGATTGAGGGTGTTGTAGATCGTGGCGACAGAGATGCCCGGCAGTCGCTTTCGCGCCTGGACCAGGACCTCGTCTGCCGACGGGTGGCTCCCGGTGTGCAGCACAAACTCAGCAATAGCGACCCGCTGACTCGAAGGGGAAATGCCCGCCTCGCGGAGGATGTCGGTTGAGGTCTGGCTCATTTTATAGAACTATTCTAAATTGGGATCTCTGCAAGTGAAATTCTCAAGCTTTGGTCCGCGAACCGACCGAGGCAGAGTTCGCACTTGGACAGGAGCAGTAACGAACCAAAAATGTCTGCGACATAATGACCGATCTATGAAACAAGCCGACCCAAAAGCCCACACAAAAAGGTAGCCATGGTAGCGGGGTCCCAAATGGGTACCATCACGACTGTTCTCCTACGCCAACCTGGCCATGGCGACCGACCATGACTGTTGGCACGAAGTCCAAGACGATGTGACTGTCGACCCAGTGGTGGCCGTAGGTCGGGCGAATAAGGTGCTGGCCCCGTTCCCCACCACGAGGCCCTCAAGGGTGCCCCGCTCACGCCATTGACCCCGACCGCCGCAAGGCCTTAGCCCCGCTGATCGGACACGTGCTCTCATGACCATCTTTAGCTTCCTGTTCCGCCTGATCGCCTGGATGACCCTCGAGAGTGGCCGCCGGTCCGCTCTCCGCCACCAAGCAGTCTGAGTGCGATCGCCCAGCGAACGATTAAGCTTTGAATATGACCCCCACTACCGAACAACTGCTTAGTCGCGCCACCGGTCCAATCGCGACGGTGCTCGCCGAGGTGCTTGGTCACCCCACAGGCCTGTCGTCTGCCGGTTACCCGTATTTGGCAGACCCCGCTTATCAGGCCCTGTGCGACCATATCCCACAATTGCTCGGCCTTGGCGGTGCAACTTGGGCCGCTCTCGAGGAGCTCACTGCATCTCTTGACGGGCTCGAAGAAGCTGCTCGTCATCAAGTCCTCCAAAGCCGCCGGGTGGTTCGACAAGTCTTGCGGACCGCCACCATCACCGCGCCGCCATCATTGTGGCTCGCCCGCCATGTCTTGGCATCTGTGGCCGAGCTCGGCCTCACTCGGCGCTTGCTGGCCGATGAGATAATCGTTCCAGCCGATGGGCATCTTCAGGCCGACGAGCTCGATATCGACCTGAGCTTTTTGTCTGTCATGGGTATTTTAGATCGCGAACATTATGGGTTTAGGCTTTCAAAACGTCCAGAGTCTCGCCGGGTACTCGAGAGCCTAGGGCCCCTCCCTCCAGGCGAGCCTGTGGCGGCCTCTGCTTTGTGGGCCAAAGCCTGCTCAGGGGAGTCGATCACGCCCGAAGAACGCAACCAGTTGCTCATATTGGCCGCAGGTGCGATGCCTCGAAGCAATCACATTCAAGACCAATGGTTTCCGACCTACGAAGAGATTGCTCTCGGGTATCGACTGGTGCCACTGGTCGTCGGTATGGCGAATGCTGGCACCACGAACGATTGCCTCAGGCAGACATCCATCGCACCGATTGATTTGGTCCCCGATGACGCTGCACTCGGCATTGCCGCTTTGCAGGTGCTTCATGCTGCCGGTGTGGTCGCGCCTGTACCTGGCCTCGACGAGTGCATCGCCACCCCGCTCGGCCGGCGCTTATTTGAGCGGGGTCCAGGGCCCTTCGGTATCATCGAGGCTTATCAGCCCTATATGGGCGCGCTCAGCACCATCTGCCGCCATGGTCGAGGCCATGTCCACTTGTCTCGGTCTACCAATATCGCTGCGAGTCAACGGGCCAACCGGGAGAGCTTTCGCAAAGCCAACGACGCTTTGGACCGCTATTGCCGAGACACCGGTTTTCAGTACACCGTGTTTATCGAGCACGCCTTGGGTAAAGGTGAGGCCACCCGCCAGCGATTTGTGCGCTCTGGGGACAAGGCGATTCAGTATGTCGGCGCCGATTTAGAAGACCCCGCCATCGACGCCGCGATCGCCGAACGTGATGCGGGGGTGCTGCCCGCGGGCATGGTTTTTGTCCGAGATGCAGACATTGGAAAGCCCCATATTTTGCTCGATACCCTCGCCGCCAACAACATCGACCCCCGTGGCGCAGTCATGATGGTTGGAAATGGCTTTCACGAGGTCAGAGACGCCAATGACGTCACCATTTCCGCAGTGTTTCGGGCGTATGCCGAAGCCGGTATCGTGCTCATTTTCACCGAAGAAACCGCCCTCACCATCGCCGATCAGCGGGCCACTGCCTGGAATACCTACCACCCGGCCTTTCGCTATGTTCACGAAAAGTCCGGCCAAGGCTTGCGCCCCTCCATCAGCCAACCAAACGACCCCAATGACCCCTTGCCCATGAGCTGGACTGCCGCGGCGGAGGCCGGAGGCTACAGGCGGCTTGATGTCTATTGCACCCCCGGTCGAACGGTGTTTCCCTGTACCCCGCCCCACGGCCACAACCCGTCCACCTATATGAACTACTTTTTTGAGCCCCCAGATTTGTGCGCTAAGCTCTACCCATGAAACTGTGGTTGCTCATCGCTGGGTGTGGGGGAGGAACCGAGGCTAAAATTGGCCTCCAAGACACAGCAGACCCAAGCACTGTCGCTGCGCAAGACACTGCGGCGCCCCAAGACACCGGCGAGCCACCGCCCACCCTTGCGCAAGGGGTTGCTTTTTATTCGGCAGAGTTGCGCCCTCCCTTTGCCCACGGCAATGCCGCGTGGGCCGGTGTGGCCCTGCTTGATTACGACCAAGATGGTTGGTTGGACATCTATTTTACCAATGGCGAAAGCAACCCCAACGCCTTGTACAGAAACCTGGGCAACGGTGCTTTCGAAGATGTGGCCGCTGCCGCCGGGGTCGACCTGATGAGCCGCACAGGCCAGGTCGCAGCTGGGGATATCGATAACGATGGCGACCCCGATATGGTGGTCGGCATCGAGTGCTCCTTGGGCACCCTCAGCGAAGACGGCAGCTCATTGGGCGATGGCGGAATCTTTGTACTGCTCAACGCCGGTGATGGCCGCTTTGAGTCCAGCCGCCTGAGCTTGCCTTCAGAGATCGCAGCCCGTGGCATGTGCCCCGTGTCCCTCGCCCTCGTCGACTACAACAACGATGGTTGGCTCGACCTCTCCGCCTCCAATGGCATCGATCCCGACCAGGTTTATCCTTGGAAATTTGGTCTCACCGCTCCCGAGGCCAATGACTTTTTGCTGCTCGGCGACGGCATGGGCGGTTTTTCAAATCCCATCAGCATCGTCACGCCCACACACACCGAAATATCTGTGCCCGATATCGGCGATCGTTGTGCGCTTGGCTGTGCGACCACCACCTTTGTTAGCAGCTATTTGGACCTAAACGACGATGGCCGACTGGACCGCATCTCCGGTGAGGGCGGCCGAAGCCTGTTGGTGTACCTCCAAGATGAGGCCGGGGTTCTGCGCTATCAACCCGAGGCCACAATCTCCGGCGTTGGTCAATGGATGGGCTTGGCCTTGGCAGACTTCGATGGTGATGCTGACTTGGACATTTACGCGACCAACCAAGGGATCAGCCCCCTGATTTTGGGCTATGACAACATCCCGCCCGTGGTCGATCCGGTATGGGTCAACCCGTTTCATTCGCTCTTCCAGCAAAACGCCGCAGGCATCTTTGTAGAACACTATGACTGGCCCACCTTGGCCGAGCATGCGCTTGCTGCCGACGACTATCGAACCTTTTACGACCCCGCTGTGGGTGAAGAGGTTCATGGCCAATGGTTTCCGCTTGAAAACCTCCAGCGCTATTCGTGGGGATGGGCTGCGGTCGCTTTGGATGTAGACGCCGATGGGTGGACCGATGTGGCCTTTAATGGCAACAACTGCTCCGCACCCATGTCGATAGTTTGGGATGAGTCCAAAGGCGCTGGCCCAGGTGGATTGTTGCGCAACGCTGCGGGCACAGGCTTTGTCGACATCACCTTTGATTATGAGATTCCCAACACCGATGAGCTCGGCCGATACCAAGATGGCCGAGGCCTCGCCGTTGGAGATCTCAACAACGATGGCTACCCAGACCTGGTTTATGCCAACCGCAGCTACAACCCGACCCAATACGACCCCCTCGCTCAAGAGCCCGGGGTGCCGAAAGTTTGGCTGAGCAAACCCCGAGATGGCCACTGGCTTCGGATTGATTTGGTGGGCACCCGCAGCAATAAAGACGCCATCGGGGCTTTGGTGGATGTCGACTTGGGCGCCCATCATGTGTTGAGCGTGTTGGGTGGTTCGGGTGCCACCAACAGCTCCAGTGAGCGCACTGTTTTGGTGGGCACAGGCAATGTGAGTACGGTCGATGTGGTGGTCACCTTTCCATCGGGCCAAGTCGTGCGCAAAACCGCCGTGGCTGTGGACCAACGCATCACCGTGGAAGAACCATGAGGATCTGGATGCTTTTGATGGTCTTTGGTTGTGGAGAAAAAGACGACTCCGGCCCGCCAACATCAGACTCTGGTAGCCCAAGCTCAAATGCTGTGCTCGAGCCCAGCGATACCGGGCATCCCAGTGACTATGGAGGCTTTGAGTCAGCCAAGCAATGTGGTGAGTGTCATCCCGTCCAGTTTTCGGAGTGGAGCCAATCGATGCACCGTTATGCCGCACGCAGCCCTGTCTTTGACGAGATGGCTGCCAAGGCTTTTCGGGACACAGCCGGTGGGGTGGGGACTTTCTGCACCGGTTGTCATTCACCGCTTGGGACCATGGCCGGCGAGCCAGGATCGACGGTGGCAGACGAGCGCAGTGAGCGATCTCGAGAAGGGGTGAGTTGCCAGGTATGCCATCAAGCCGTCGCGACCGAGGTTCCCATCGGAAACGTCAGTTTGGTTCATGATTTTTCTGCACCAATTCAGGGCCCATTTAGCGACCCGGTCTCAGCAGTTGGGCATGGCAGCGAAAAGGGCGCCATCATCTCAAGCTCGGAGTTGTGTGGCAGCTGCCATGATGTGTTCAACTTTCCTGGGCTTCGTATTGAGGAGGCCTATACGGAATACCAAAACAGCCCAGCCAAGGCCTCAGGTTTACGCTGCCAAGACTGCCATATGGGGCCAACACCTGGGGTACCATCGGCGCGGGAGGTGGGTCCGATTGCTGTGGTAGAGGGCTTGGCGCTCCCCGACCGCCCTTTGTCTAGCCATCGCTTTGTTGGACCCGATTACAGCATGTTGGCGGATTTTCCTTATGCGGACGACCTCGCTGCGAGTGCCGAGGCCCAGGCCGATATGGTTGGACAAATCCAGACCCTGCTGAGCAACGCAGTGCATATCGAGGACGCGTCATATTCGGCGCTTGATGGGGTGCTGTCGGTCGTGGTGGAGAGCTTAACGCCGGGCCATAATGTGCCATCCGGCTTCACCAGCGAACGGCAAATGTGGGTGAGTGTCACGGTGATAGACGAAGGGGAGACAGTGTACAAATCGGGCGATTTGGATACATTTGGTGACCTGCGCGACCCACTCAGTTTTGATGTCATCACCGGAGAGGCTGAACTTGATGAAGACCTGGTCAACTTTCAGTCGCTGAATCTCTTGCGGGTCGGCGACGTCGCCATCTCGGCCTTCGAAGTGTACGAGACGGTGTTTCCCTTCGACGCTGATTATATTTGGCGCCGCAGCTTGGCGCCGCTCGAGGCACGCCCCTTGAGTTATCAACTGCCGGCCATGGGTGCATCCGCTCGCATCGAGGTGGCCCTGCATTATCGCAACCTTCCACCTTATGTTTTGCGCGCGCTGCAGCTCGACGCTTATGTCGACCAGCTGAAAATTTTTACCCTCGACGAAGTGGTCATCGGTGGTGAGAAATGAAGCTGTTGGGCTTGGCCATGTGTTTCGGCCATCTGGCAGGATGCAGCGTGTCATCCGCCGACCCGTGTATGGATGGCTTTGTTCGCTCAAGCAAGGGCGAGTGTGTGGCCGATACACCCGCCAACGACTCAGCATCCAGGGAACAACCCGATCCCGACACCGGCTCTGGGGCGGTCCCTGATACCGGCGTTCCAGTCCAAGCACCCGACCCTTGCGACACGCCAGACCCCTCCGATGGCTTTCCTTCAGGCACCGTCGACTGCACCGCTGGTCGTTGCACAGTGGCTGCAGGCAGCTTTTATATGGGCTCGGTTGACGGGCATAACGATGAGTGCCCAGTGCGCCAAATAGAGCTTTCAACCTATATTATTGACAAAGATGAGGTGAGTTGGAGCGATTATACTACCTGTATAGATACCGGTACGTGCACACCGCTGCCAGCGTGGTGTCAGGCCCGAGCTGCGTCTGTTGGCGGCAGCAGTGCTGACGATGTGGCAGTCTTTTGTGTCACTCACGGACAAGCCCAAAACTACTGCAACGCTGTCGGGGGGAGACTCCCAACCGAAGCAGAATGGGAAAAAGCCGCAAGGGGAACACAGGGTTCCAAGTGGCCATGGGGAGACGCCACCCCCACCTGTGATTTTGCAAATTTCCGCTTTGTGTCTTGGTATTGCCAGGCCGGTGTGGTGGCGGTGGGCCGCTTTGAAAACGCCAGTCCATTTGGGGCGCGGGATATGGTCGGCAACGCTTGGGAGTGGGTGGAAGATGCCTATGATGCGGAGTGGTATCGGGTATCTTCGACCGTCGACCCATCGGGGCCAATCACAGATTGTCATGACGCTGTGGGAGCCGAGGCCGGTGGCTGTGTGGAGCGGGTGATGCGTGGCGGGGCCTTTAACAGCACCGAGTTCAACACCCGCTCGGCCGCTCGTTCAGCCGCCGAGCCAGACAGGATCGATGATAATATAGGCTTTCGTTGTGCTTATGATGTGGCCGGCTGACTCAACTCGGTGGGGCCCACGCGATGTGCCGAGGGACTGTAAAAGACGCTTCCAAAAGCACGGTTCCCACCCAAGGAATGTGGGCGCTCACTCTGTCGACTGTGCTCAAGCTGCCAAGTCCAATATGGGCAGAGACTGGCCCAAAGCCACCGAAGCCTTGATGGTTTGACACCAGGGCACTGAAGACTGTCCCACCCGCCTCGACCCGAATCACGCTGCCGGCGGGTGCGCTGACTTTCAGGTAATTTTCAGTGGTGCAACCGGTGGACAGGAGTAACCACGGCGAGCGGCTGTAATCGCCCACCAACAGGTCGAGAATCCCGTCTGCGTTGATGTCTCGGGCGACCAATCCTCTGGTGGCGGCATTTTGGGGCAGTCCCAAGTCCAGGCCTTGTTCAGAAAAGGTCCCCAATGTGGTCTGCATCCATGCCCGCACAGGGCTGCCGTCACCTGGGCTCATAAAGGAAAAGTTGCTGGCGGTGGTCAGGATGTCACTGAGGCCATTATTGTCCAAGTCGACAATGGCTGTGCCCCAGGGCATCTCGTGGTCGCCGCTTTGGGGTGTGATGCCAAATGCCGCCCAATGATCGACAAAGCCCATCTCGGTTTGAATATAGGCGAACTGTTGGCTGGAGGCCGCCACCAGCACATCGAGTTGACCATCGTTGTTGAGGTCGCCAAAAGATGCGCCCATGCAATAGGTGGTCGGGCAAGCGCCCAGGCTGGTGTCGACCTCAAAGCTGCCATCGCCGTTGTTGAGCGCCCATTGATTCGGCTCAACCTCTGGGCCAAAGTCATTGCACAAATAGGCGTCTAAAGCGTCATCGTCGCCCCACACCATCGGGCTTGCATCGAAGGTCGCGCCGACGGGCCCGGTCGTTGACGATACCAGGGTCTCAAATAAACGGTCATCGGTTTGCACGGCGAGTTGCGGGCCGCCAAGGAGCTCGCAGGTGTACCCGGTGGGCGCGAACAGATCTGAGCGACCATCGCCGTCAAAATCGCCCACGGTGATCTCGAGCCAACCACATTCACGGCCGGGCTCGGAAGGGGCGTCAACGATTCGGTCGCTCAGCGGGTCATCATCTAAAAAAGACCAGACGATATCCACGGTTGCGGAGAAAATAAGCAGGTCTTGTTCCCCGTCGTGGTCGATGTCGGCCATGGTAAAGCGGGCGTTGATGGGGGTGTTGATATGGCCGGTGCGGGTACCATCGATTCGCGCCCACTGAAAACGGCCGGGTTGGTGCCAGACAGCTGCGAAAGCGGCATCTTCTGAGTTGTGGTCTTGGGTGAGACCAACAATGCCGTACTGCACCTGGTGGGGCGATGACCAAGCCTCGGTCGTGGCGATGTCGAGGCTGCGGTCGGTATATTGGACAGTGGCTGCGGGGTCTAAGCATGGGCGATGGGCGCCAAGGGTCCAACCCGGGTCGGTTGTTGGAGGCGGATCACCGGAGTCGTCGCCGGAGTCGTCGCCGGAGTCGTCGCCGGAATCCCTCGGCTGTGGGTGTTTTCCTGTGTCCCCAACAGACCCGTGGGGGCTCGCGCTATCGCCGCCCTCACCAGACACTGCTTTGTCTTGCTGACAAGCAGCGGCAGTGGTCAGAACACACAATATTAGCCAAGCGCGGGCGAGCATGGGGCTGAGCCCACCCAGAGCTTGAACATGGCTGTTGATGCTGCTTCGGTTCATGGTGTACCGCCTCTACAGTAGCCCAAGTTCGGTCAACATTTGGCGTGTGGGTCCCAAGTCTGCGAGGTCGGCTTGGTTGATGGTCGCGAGCTGGTTTTTACCCAAGGGCTTGACGTCTGGGTGGGGACGAACACCGGGCCGAGTGGGATACTCAAAGCCTTCTTGGGCAAAGTAGCTTTGGACGTCTTCGCTGAGAAGCCAGCGGATAAATGCCTCAGCGGCGGCCTTTTTGGGACTGCTTTTGGGTATGCCGACCCCCGACACCATCAACACATTTCCTATATCTCCAGGCTCAGAAAAGCTGTAGTTTGCTGCACGGCGTTCATGCTTGTCGAGGCGGTGCAAATAATAGTGGTTCACCCAGCCCATCTCGATGGCACCAACATTGGCTGCCGCGACTTGCGGGGAGTTTTTAGGGTAGGTGGTGGGCTCGTTTGCGAGCACGCCTTCGAGCCAAGTGCGGGTCTTTTCTTCGCCCCAAGCGTGGCGTATCACCGAGAGGTGAGCGTGAAGGCTTCCGTTGGCCGGCGCCCAGCCCAGCTTGCCCTTCCATTTGGCCAAGGACAGTTCTTCAAGGCTTTTCGGTAGCTGCTCTGGGCTGAGTTTGGTGGTGTCGTACACCAACACCCGCAATCGCCCCGATGTGCCTACCCATTCACCTGTTTGACCGCGGTACTCCGGGGAAACCGTGTCGAGAATGTCTTCGCTCAAAGCCGCCAACACACCGCGTTTGGCCAAGATGCCCAGGTGCCCAGAATCTTGGGCAAAGATGAGGTCGGCTGGGCTTTGCTCGCCCTCGGTGAGCAATCGGGTCACCATTTCGGCGGTCTTGCCGTACTGCACATTGACCCGAAAACCCGCATCGTCGGGGATGCGCTCAAAAAGCGGCCCGATCAAGGATTCTCCGCGGCCCGAATAGACCGTCAGCACAGGTGTTTCGGCCTCAGCGGGCACAGCCTGGTCTGCATTGCAGCCCCACGCCAGCACCAGCAAGCCCGTAAATAACGCTCGAAGCACGATTATGCCTCGTAGTCTCGCAGCATTTTGGAGATCTCCATGGTGTGGAGCTCCTCTTGGCCAATCAATCCGCGGGCGTACTCCTCGAGGTAAATCGAGCGGTCAGCGACTGCGATAAGCAGTTGTTTGTATAGGGCGACCGCAGCACGCTCGTGCTCCAGAGATTCCAACAAAAGGGCCCCGATGCTGTGCTTGTGGGTCTCTTCGATAGGGGCGATCGATACGGTAGGATGCCCCTCCAAACCCGTCAAGATTTCGCCGGCTTGCTGGGCGTGAAGCAAGGACTCAGTCGCTTGGGCGCGGAAAAAATCCACGATTGGAATGCGGTTTGGACCCCGAACCATCAACCCATAGTGAGTGTAGCGGACCACACCGGCAAGCTCGTATTCGATGATGTCGTTCAGAATTTTGTGGGTAAGGTCGAGGTCGAGGTTTTCCATTTTACCGTCCATTGAGGTCGCACCTTTAACCCAACAAGGCCATTCGGCGATATGCTGGGTGAATACATGAGAAAAACCCTCGCCAGCACAGGCTTCATCGCAGCATCGATAATCTTCGGGTGTGGCTCACCAAAGCCACAAGCCCTCCCTGGCGATGTGGCCGATGTTGGGGCTGACGACACCCAAGCTGAAGACGACAGCCTCATCGATACGCCCCCAGTAGACACCGGCCCTCCCAATACAGACACACCCGCAGATGACGGGGCTGAGGGTGACGGCGATTGGGATGGCGACGGTATCGATGATGACATTGAAGGGAGAGACCGGCCAGGTGGTCCGGTTGACACCGATGGTGATGGTATCCCTGACTATCAGGACCTCGACGCTGATAACGACGGCATTCCCGATAGCATCGAAGGCGGGCCACCCACCCCAGCGGGCCATCCCCCTGATACAGATGGCGACGGGGTGCCCGATTTCCGTGACACCGACACCGACGGCGATGGCATAGTGGATAGCCTGGAGTCCACCGATGACCTCGACGGTGATGGCATCCCTCAGTGGCGCGACCCCCGCGCTGACGGCCCCACCCCAGCCATCGAGCTGGTGCCCATATCGACTGCGTTTAATGAACCTGTTGGCATCGATTACCACCCGCCATCAGACTCGGTGATCATCTCTGTTTATTATCCGGAAGGCACGCCCCATAATTTCGAACGCATCCTTAACGATGGCACCCACGTGCAGTTTTCTGATTTTTCAGGGCTTTCCGATGAGGTCAAAATCGCCACCAGCCGCTCGGGAAACCCAGGAGGATTTCCGCCCGGATTATTATTTGTGGGCAACGGTGCCGATGGTCAAATTGTTCGCATTTCTGCCGATGGCTCGGAAATACAAGACCCTTGGGTGGACCTGCCGGGTGCTGGCAACGGGCTAATGCGCGGCTCTCTGTACGTAGACCCCACCGGCGCATGGGGAGGCGATTTGGTTGTCTGCACCACAGGCGGTGAAGTGTGGCGAATCAACGTTGACGGTGAGCCAAGTTTGATTGCCGATGTGGACGTTCATCTGGAGGGGCTGCTGATCGTGCCTCCATCGGTTGAGCGCTACGGTCCGCTCGCTGGCAAGGCCATCGCGGGTGCAGAGGCTGAGGGCTTGCTATGGGCGTTTGGCACCGATGGTTCAGTGGCCAGCTACGATTTGGGGGTCAACATTGAAGACATCGACCTGATCATGCCTGGGGAGAACTTTTTTGGGGTCAACTACGGTGGGGGGCAGTTGATGGGCACCCCATCGCACTATTTTAACAGCATTG
>OBJC01000059.1_pt1 | contig 22015 bp, 17 predicted proteins | sample 1481521 | NCBI WGS metagenome assembly OBJC01 (sample SAMEA2341961, study PRJEB22496) | metagenome | biome: marine; feature: hydrothermal vent; material: water | place: Pacific Ocean | collected 2011/2012 | reverse complement strand
GTTTTTTCAAGGGGAAAGCTGTCGGTCATTTCATCGGTGTCGATGTCGCCGTTGTGCTCCCATTCGAAGGTGTACAAAGGTGCGTCACCATCTTGGTCCGCCCAACCGCTTGGGCTGGCCAACAGATCGTCAGTGGTGCGGGGTAGGGCCGGAAGAATGGTCACCCCGTCGAGCCGTGGTGCGGAGTTGTCGATGGTGATGCCATCAACGCCGGGCGCCGATGCGGTGTATGGGTCGCGGGCGGTGACGACAACCTCCCAGTACTGGTCTCGCTGGGTAATAAAGGCGGGAATCACCGGGGTGTCACCACCTGAATATGCTGCGCCATCGACGAACCACTGATATTCGTAGCCGATGGGGTCGCCTTCAGGGTCGACCGAAGGGGTCACGATCTCGGCGGTGAGAAGTTCACCAGAGGGCGATGGGTTTGGGCTGATAACGACGCCTGGCGTGGAAGGGCTACCGTTGATGGTGACGGTGCGCGTGTCGGAGCCGCTCGCCTCGTGGGCATCGAAGACCCGCAATGTGATGAGGTGCTCGCCCCCGGTGAGGCCAGAGATATTGGCCGTCCATGAACCATCTGTGGTGGGAAATGTTGACACGACAATGGCGCCATCCAAGCTGGAGTGGGCTGTCACCACGAGCTCGTCTTCTGGGCCATCCTCGTCGTTGACGGTCGCCACAAAGGTGATGGGGTCGCCAGGAGCAAAAAAGCTATCATTATCAGGAGATTGAATGGTGATGGTCGGCGGCAGCAAATCATCGTCAGACAAGATGTTCAGGCTGACCTGAGCCTCGGCGGTGTCTGAACGAGAATCTTTGACCGTGACCGACACGGCGGTTGTGCCTTCGGTAACAAATGTGTGGCTGCATTCTGCGAGCCCGTCGCCTGGAACGGCGGCCCATGGGCACAAGATGGTGTCATTCGCTACCCATTGGTGCTGAATTTCGGTAACTTCGCTGCCGTCTCGGGGAGTGACTTCGGCCATAAACCAGACGCTTTGATGCACATAAAAGTCGCTGTTGTCCGCCGGCTTGGTAATGGCCACAGCTGGTGGTGAATGTCGAACACCGATGGTCTTGTCGCCTGAGCACGCCACGCCAAGGACCATGACAGCGATGAGTGCCGAAGGGAACATTCTTGGTGTGAGGGACATGGTTCTAAAGCTCCCGCGAGTGCTGCACCTTAGTGTAGGTTCGATATGCTCAGATGGCAAGGTGCACTATGAATGGAAGTCATTCGGGGCGAAGCCGGCCCGCTTGCCTCGCATCATCGGAAGGTTGCTCTGAGCGAGAGCGTCGCCCTGCTCGTTTCTGAATACGCCCCAATAGCGCCTGCTCAGGCGGGTGGCCGAGCACAGCGTGAATCACGGAGTCTGGAGACTCAAAAATGGGACTGAGTTCACGTTCGTCGAAGGTCTTGGCCATCGAATACATGCCGGCACAAATGGAGTCCCATCGGCAGACATCGCACGCGTTGCCTTTTCCGTGGAGAAACTCCAGCTGGTGAACAAAGCCCTTTTGGTCTAAAAACTTGATGCAGCGCTCTTCTTCTTTGACGATTTTTCGGGTTTCGGTTGAGCAATGGGCAAATCGCCGCATATAGCAAAGCGGGACACGTTCAGCCCGGAAAGTCCGCCCGGTTTGAGAGAGATACTCCATCGCCAATTCGAGTGAAACTTGGAAGTCGCGGTGCTTGGGGATGCAATCCGGGTTTTCTTCGGTTCGGTTGCCATCGGGGTCCATATTGTTCCAGACGAAGTGCCGGATGAACGGAAACCGGTCGCACAACCACATGACCGTCTCGTGTGAATGGTCTGCATTGTATGTGTTGATGACGGTGTTGATGTCTGCGGTAATGCCCATATCTGGCACGTGACTCAAGGCGGTGACGAGGGTTGACCACGCCTCGGGATAGGCCGTGATGAAGTCGTGAACTTCGGGCCTGTAGCTGTGTAAAGACACATGGATATGACTCAAGCCGGCATCCACGCACTCTTTAAAGAAGACCTTGTCTGCGAGCAGTTGACCATTGGTGATCATTCGCGAATACAGCCCCTTTTCGTGGGCATAAGACAAGGCCTCAGTGAGCAAGGGCGAGAGGGTGGGTTCGCCCCCTGTCAGGATGACGCCGTCGTAGTTCATGTCCGCCAAGCCATCGATGAGCGCGCGCATTTCGGACACCGATAAGTCCACGCCAGTTGGCGGATTGCTGCAGAATCGGCAGTGCTGATAACAGTTGCGGGTGAGCTGTAAATAGCCGAGGTTTGCCATTTAGCCCTCATCCTTAAGTTGCTTTCTGATGGCTTCGCGCCGCTTTTTTCGGGCTGCATTTTTGGCGGCGACCTGAGCGCCAATCACAGCGAGGGGGTCTGCAGTCGCCTTTTTGGGTCCGTCGAATCCTGGCAAACTGGGGCTGGCAGAAAGCGAGGCGCGGCCCGAAAGAACCCTGGCCGGTGGCGTGGGCCAACGGGCCTTGAGTTGGGCCATGGCGTCGGTGGCCCATTGGGTTTCACCGAGGGGCTTTGCTTGCCGTAAGCCCTGGTCGCGCACCATGTTTATCGGGATACCTTCGCACCGACTCGATGCAGGGCAATCCTCGCAACGAATGGATTTACCGCGGTATTTTTGCTCGACATGATAGCGGGCGATGGGGCGGATGGCTGGGCGTCCAGTCTCTTGATCAAAGAACGTTCCGTGGAGGTCGGCGGGGTCGGCCACCAGGCGGGTGTTGGGGGCCAGACAAGCTGGGAGTCCGCTCACTGCGATGGCCAAGCCAAGCTTTTCGAAGAATTGTGCTGGCGTACGCACATCGTTGTTGAGGGCGCCGGTGAGTTTCTCGTGACTGGGTTGGTGGATTTGTAAATGGCTGAGCAGCGCCTCGACCTTTGGACGGTTGGCCAGTAACCACGGTGCAGTAGAGCGATTGAGCTCTATTCGGATGTGCTGATTCATCCCCAGATTTGGTGTGAGCCAAGCGCTGAGCTGTGCAGCAGAATTGGCGATGAGCTCGATGGAGAAATCCCAGTTTTTGGGAATGGGTTCAGCGCTTTCGGTGCGGACGCACAGGCTCGCGCCATGCTTGATTCGTCCGATATCGAAATCGTCAAAATTATCGAGTGTCACCCCGAGTTGATGACAGCCGAAAGGCAGCGGGTAATCTGCAAAGCTGCCGGCCGGCCACCAAGTGGACCATGAGTTTTCATGTTGGGCGGTCACCACGTCGTCAACGGTGTTGCAGAAGGGCTCGATGAAGCAGTGCTTACACCGGTCGGGCTCTCGGCAGTCTAAGGTCTTGCCTTCGTCGAGATAGCGCCGGACTTGAAAGCGCCGACCATTGACTTCGTCCAGCATTTTGTGGGGGTCTTGAATAAGGTCTTCAAGCCCTTCGAGGTAGTTCACTGGAAAGCGGTTGGTCCAGATGTAAAAGCGTGGGTGGCGGTTGAGCTTGAACACCTTGTGTAGAATCGGCAGGTACTCCCGCACGTCGTAAAACATCTCCTCGCGGTTGGTGTAGGCGTTTGATTGAGGGATGACGTGGAGCAGGTCGAACTCAGTGACCCCAACCGAAATGGCCAACTCTACGATTTTGTCGAGCACGCCCACGTTTTGCTTGTTGATGACCACATCGACATTTGTGATCACCCGGGGGTCTCTGACACTCCGAATGAGGGCCTTCATTAACTTGTTGAAGCAGCCGGGGGTTTGGGTCAGATAGTCGTGGAGTTTGGGGGTGTTGCCGTGGAGTGAGTAGGTGATTTCACCCAGGCCCGCGCGGACACAGCGTTCGTAAAATGCTTTGTCTGCGTATTGGGTACCGTTGGTGACGGTTTGCACCCGGTCGTAGCCAATTTCTTTGGCGTATCGGATGAATTCCGGAAACAAAGGGTGCAGTGATGCCTCTCCGCCAGAGATGATGACCTTATCTGCTCCGAGGACTTCTATTCCGCGCAAAAGCTCAGCTTTAACCTCATCTTCTTTCAGGTACACATTTCGCGGCGTGTCCGCATCAAGGCAAAAGAGACATTTGCTATTGCAAGCCGTTACCGCTCGAACCCAATGTTTTTTCCGGTTTGCGATCTCCTCTCTGAGGAGCATCTTTTCGAGATCGATTTGAGGGGATGTCATGGCTTTGATGGTACCTCATTGGGTGAAGGTTCGGGCCAATTCATGCGGGCTTTCGGGGGAGCAGGCTCGGCGAACAGCTTGCGCTGTGGATGAGCAAAGGCCGCCTTAAGTGCCATGGATGTGGGGGTGGTCTGGACTTTGTCGATCCAGGCACAATCGATGCCTGCCTCTACGACGAAGGGGCCCTCGCTTTGGCTGGCGATTTCGGCTTTGGCTTGAGATGCCGTTGAAATGCGAGTGAAGCCCATGTGGGCGACTCCGGAGGCTTTGACAATTTTCTCGGCGATGGCCTGGTTGTTGGTGTCTTTCCAGGCCCACAAGGCATGAAGCCCACGAAGATGAAAGAGTTGGCTTGGGCTTGCGTCTGCGAGGCCGGTGATGTCGCCGCAGAGATAAACTTTGTCGAAGGATAGTCGCAAGCATTCTCGAATGAGGCTCATGGCCTCAGGGTGGTCCATCGGCCCAAGGATTTGTAGAGCGGTGGCGCCCTCTTGGGAAAGGCGGACCAGGCGCAGCTTGATGGCCCGTGTGGAATCATCGGCCGGAAAAGTGACTGCGAGGGCTTGGGGTGGAGGTATTTTCGCCCTGCCGGCCATTGGATCGCCGCCGATGTTCTCTTGAGCCGCCTGTGAAACCGCCGCAGACACGCGCGTGCTGGGCCAACGAGATGCCCTACCCGGGGGGGCGGTCACAGTTTCGCCGGATTGGGGCCGCGGTTTGGGCATAATGGGCGCAGGCGTGTCATTGTATTCAGATCGTGTTTCCGTCCAACCAAAAGCCTTGGTGTATGCCTTTGGTAGGCCCACACAAGCGCTTGGGGATTTTGGGCAGTGGCAGCGATTTCGGTCGAGGCTTTCTGGTGTCTCGATACCTTTGGGGCAAACCCAAATCGGAGCGGCGACATGATGGTCATTGAAGCCATCCAAGGCGCAGTGGGGAAGGCCTTCAACCGTGGCGACCACACCTTCGCGTGAAGCCAGCCGAAGTGCGGCGGCCAAGGCTGGCGCCATTAGGGCCAAGCGTGGTGCCAGGCTGAGATAGTCGCGGTCGGCGCTGCCCAGTCGATCGAGCATCTTAAAGTGGATTTCGCTTACCCCAGACCGGATGAGGAAGGCCACCGTCTCGTCTAAATAGGGGGCGGTGGGCCGGGTAAGGGTGACCGATGCCGATACGGCGATCTGGGCAGAACGAAGTGTTTCGAAGCTTTGGCGAAGGCGCCGGTGAGCCCCAGGGAGCCCGACCAGCCAATCGTGGGCATCGGGCCGGGCGGCGTGACATGGAATGCGGACGGCTTTCAGGCCACTATCCACCAACTGAGCCACATTTTGGGGCTTGTGGAGCGCGAGGCCGTCGGTGATAAGTGTTGCCCTCGTCCCAAATTCACGCAAAATTACTGGCATGTCAGGGCGCATGCTTGGCTCTCCGCCTCCCAAAAACATTGTCGCCTCGGCGGGGATCTGATCCGCTGCAGCGATGAGGGCGCTGACTGTTGGGGCTTCGCCGGCCTGGTCCCAGAGCCTGTCGAGACGCCCAGCATCTCTTAAGCCTTGGGCGACAACGAGAATGTGTGGACTGGCGTGCATCGATAAGCTGTATCGCGTCGACGGGTGCTGTGAAACGGATAAACCATGAGCATGAAAGCATCGCTCCAAGTGCCCTCAAAAATATCGCCAAACGGTCTCATCCGTTCTCTTGATTTAGCGGGCCTGAATCATGTGGGTGTGGTTTCGGTCTCCGTTTATGACAAAACCGCCAAAGCTGAGCTCCAGTCCAAAATCATTGCCCCAGGAGCACGCTCGATCCTGGTGTTTGCCAGTGGTGGGGCTGCATTGTGGCGGGCCATGCTGGCTGATTTACGTGAAAACCACACCCACCTGACCGACGAGGCACACCCGCTCGATGCTTTTGTGTATCGGGCGGTAGACTCGGCGAAGTTAGCGAATGATATCAAAGATGGCACCTGGTTTTACCCCGCGGGAGATGCAAAAGTACATGTGGATTTTCGAAGCCTCGCCGTGGCGGCGGGCCTTGGAACACCGAGTCGCTTGGGCCTTGTGATTCACCCGCGGTGGGGCCCTTGGATTGGGTTGCGCGCCGCCTGGTTTACCCCGCTTGATTTGGCCCCATCGAAGCCCGTTGAGCCCGTGTGCACGGGGTGTGCTGCCCCGTGTCTCGACGCATGCCCAGGTTCAGCATTTGTGGGTGGCCAATGGGATGTTCAGCGGTGTTCCGATTTTCATCAACGCTCAGCGCTGTGTGCCCAAAGTTGTGGCTCCCGCATGGCGTGTCCAGTGGGGGCTTCAGAGCGATATCCTGAGTTGGAACTGCTGTATCATTATGACCGAAAAACAGGCCGGAAAGCGCTGGCCAAAGCCTTGGGGATCGGTGCTGACCAAAAGCATCAGGGGGTCGGGCCCCTTTGGGGTGCTTGGGCTTCTGGCTCAGGGGCCAAAGACGCCAAGGCGGACTGAGCATTTGGTGTTTTTCAGTCGGTCTGTATATTGGTGGGCCTGAGGGCCGCACAATGTAAGGCTGGTTGCCCCGACAGCCGTCGCCCAAGAAATGCCGTCTGCGATTTGCTGTGCGGTGAGTGCAGCCTGTGGGGTGGGCCATTCCAAGTGGAGTTGAATTCTGGCTTGACTGGGCACGAGTGAATTTGAGCGCACCAAACGGCGGGCGATGGCCAAACTGGGCTTGGCCTGTTGAGGCAAGTGCAGGCGGCAGCGCAAGGCGAGGTGGCTCAAGTGGCTCGCCCTGAGCTTGGCCATGTCTGTGGCGTTTAATGTGTCGGTCCACAACCATCGGGCCGGGGTTGTCGCGTGGCGGATGGCATCAAAGCTTGCTGAGGTCGGTCCGCCCCAGGCCTCCACAACAGTTTGGCCTTTTGCCTGAGCTGCCCACGGTGGGCTTACCGTGAGTGGCGCGTGCAAGCCTCGACCCAGGTGCTCGTCCCAGTATCCATGCCAAGCGCCGCCGCATCGTGGTCTAAGGGCGCAGTCCACGCATGGTTCGCCATGTCTCTTGTTTCCACGGTTGTCGATACCCAAGATTGGGGTGTCAGGGCTGGGCGCGGCGGCCTCGATTGCCTCCACGCTGACGTCGAGCCCATCCTCCCAGCCCACGCACAACGGCAAGCCGCAGTAGGGGTTGATCAGGCTTATATCTGTGGCGAGGGCCAATGCGCGTGCCGCCTTGATTTGAGGACCCAGCCGGCTGTAGTCTGGCATCAGGTTCAACTGGCTGGCCGCTCGCCCGTGGGGTTGTACAGCTGACATGGAGATGGAGCGAACCCGGGGGAGCCGTTGTCCGACGAAGCGCACATAGTCCACCACCAAGTCTTGGGTCAAACGTGCGGTCACAGGGTTGAGGGCGACCCGAATGCCTTGATCGAGCAGCGCATCAATCCCGGTTAGGCAGCGTTGAAATGCGCCCTCGAGTCCTGCGAGTTTGTCATGGAGGCTGGGGGTGTGTGAGAGCAACGACACAAAGGCGCTGGTGAGGCCTGCTGCTTTGAGGTCGCTCGCATAGCCAGGGTCGATCAACACAGCGTTGGTCTGAACCTCCACAAAGGCGATACCGCCCGCCCTTGCCCGACCAATGAGGGTCAACAAGCGCTCCCGCAACAAAGTGGGTTCGCCACCGGAGATGGTGACCGTTTTGTCTCCTCGGGTGATGAAACCATCAAGCTCAGCGCAGACCTCTTCGAATGGTGGGGTTGGCTTTGGGTAGTCCTCTTGGGGCACATTACAAAAGGGGCAACGCTCATTGCAGGCCATCGTGAGGCGCAGCAGTCCCTTGGTGGTATGTGACTGTTCCGCATTGAGGGCTGCGGGTGGGCCTCGATATATGCTCGCCATGGTGTTGATGAGAGTGTATCCTCACCATCGATGAAACACCCAACCTCCACTTTTTTGAGCTTGCCCGCACCGGGGGAGCGCACACTCTGTTCCTTACAGAAAAAAGTCAGGCTGGTGGCTTTACGCGAGCTGCTTACGGTGTCGGCAATCGGGCTTGGTCGTCGGGCCAACGCGGGAATGAATCAAATTCAACGGGCGCTTCAGCGGGTGGCCAGAAAGGACGCAGCGGCCTTGCTAGATGTGGTCGGCATGCCAGATGTGCAGGCACCGCTATTGGTGATGGCCAGTGGAATCCGCAGCCCAAAAGAAATTTTACCAAGCCTGGTACCCAATCTGTTGGTGGCCTTGCGGACGGTTGAAATCGATGAGGCGCTGCTCTGGGAGCACCCTTTCGACAGGGTGGTGGTTGAGGGGCTGGGCGAGATCACGATCGATGGTGGGGCAAAAGCGATTTTATTAGACCCGAGTGGGGTGGGCATCGAGCGGGTGGGTGGTGAACGTTTTGACCTTTTTCCCTTTGAAGTCAAAGGTTTGGCTGGTGTGAATCTCAGCAATCCATCCTTCGCCCTGGGCTCAGCGTCTTTGAAATTGGCGTTGAGTTTGGTCGACACGAACCCATTGTCGATGGAGGAGGCCCACCCGGACAAAGTGGGGAACGCGATATCGCTTGGAGGTAAATCACCTGGCTCGTGGGTGTCTGCGCTCGAGGAAGCCCTGAATTTGATTAGCCTGGCGTTGCCCGATTGGTATGCGGAGCTTCAACACACCACCCAGCGTATTTTGCCTGTCGGATTTGAGCCTGAGATGCACCTGTCAGCTTCTTATAGAGAGGCACCAGGCATTGTGTATATGACCCTCCACCCAGACCCTCTCACGATGGCCGAGGCGTTGATTCACGAGACCCAACACGGCAAACTCAACCTGTTGACCTGGCTCGACCCTGTGCTCGACAACGCATACACAGCCTGGACCGCCTCACCAGTACGGCCAGACCTTCGACCGGTGATGGGCGTGTTGCTCGCGGTCCATGCCTTTGTGCCGGTGTCTGCTTTCCATTCAGCTTTGGCAGCGCAAAACCACCCCATCAGCCGAAGCCAAAAATTTCAAGATCGCCGTATCGCTGTGTTGGCTGGCAACGCAAACGGGCTCGATATCGTTCAAGCCAAGGCCAAGCCTACAGCGATCGGTGCTCGGTTGATTCGTGAGTTGAGGCTGCTTCATGACCATCTGGCCGAGGGCCAGGATGTCGGTTCGGCTGGCACAAGCTTGATGCCGCCGGGCTGAGCTAGAGAAGGTTGCGGGGGTCTACATCGATGGTCACTTTCACGCCGCGCTGTGCCCGGGTGAGCAACACATCTTGTACCTGGTCGAGCCAGGCCCGAAACAGGGGTACGTCTCGGCCTCTTAAAACAACCTGAAAGCGCCAGCGGCCCACCAGTCGTGACAAGGGGGCGAGGGACGGCCCGAAGATTTGAATCGCCTGACCATCGGCTTGAGCCCTCAGCTTGTTGGCCATCTCTTGACCCAGTTTTCGTGCCGCCTCCATATTTGCCGCCTCGAGGCGTATGAGCACCACCCTTGCGAAAGGTGGGTGGCTCAACACCGAGCGGATGTGGACCTCTTCTTCGTAAAATGCATCCATTGGGGTGTCGGGCTGGACATGTTTGAACACAAAGTGGTCGCTATGCCGGGTCTGGAGGATGACTTTTCCGGGGCGTTCACCCCGGCCAGCACGCCCGGAGAGTTGGGTCACCAGCCCGAAGGTGCGCTCGGCACTTCGAAAATCTGGCATCAAGAGGACATGGTCAACCCCAACCACAGCAGCCAAGGTCACACCGGGGAAGTCGTGGCCCTTGGCGACGAGCTGCGTGCCCACCAGGACCTGGCTTTCTTGGGCGCGAAATGCAGCGAGAATCCGTTGATGTGCACCCTTTCCTTGGGTGGTATCGGCGTCCATGCGGGCGATTTTCACCCCTGGAAGCGCCTCCTCCAGTGCTTCTTCTACCCGCTCAGTGCCAAAGCCGAGCACGCTCAGCTCGGTGTTGCAGGAGGGGCAGTTGCGTTCATATTCTCGGCGAAACCCACAGTAATGACATCGCAACCGGCCTTGCCTATTGTGGAGCACCAAGCTGCCCACGCCGCAAGAGGGGCACTGGTAGCTGGCGCCGCAGCCCGAACACTCCACCACGGGCGCGTAGCCTCGTCGGTTGTAAAGGACAATGGCCTGTTCGCCGGCGGCGGTTGTTCGTTTGAGGGCCACGATGAGTTCGGTGGACAGAGGGCTTGTTGGGGGGCGGCCACGCATGTCCAGAAGCTCCACCTCGGCGAGGGGGCGGGGGGTGGCACGCTTGGGCAATTTTAGGGAATGGTATCGCCCCTCTTTGGCGTTTTGCCAAGACTCGACACTGGGCGTGGCTGAGCCGAGCACCACGGGGCAGCCAGCGATGGCGCCGCGCACCACCGCCAGGTCTCGGGCGTGGTATCGGACACCGTCATCTTGTTTGTACGAGCCGTCATGTTCTTCGTCGACAACGATTAGACCTAGCCGCTCAAACGGTGCGAATAATGCAGACCGCGCACCCACGGCGACCGTGGCCTCTCGGGCTCGGATGCGTCGCCATTCCTTGAGGCGATCTGCTGGACTGAGGCCTGAGTGCAGCACGGCAATAAGTTCTCCAAACCGAGCCCGGAAGCGCCCGACCAGCTGTGGGGTGAGTCCGATTTCAGGGACCAAGACCAAGACCTGTTGACCACGCCCAAGCACCTGTTCAGCGGCCCGAAGGTACACCTCGGTTTTTCCAGATCCAGTCACGCCATGCAGCAAAAAAGTGCCTGTTTTCGCGTCGCCGATGGCCTTGACAGCAGCCAATTGATCGGGATTGAGGGTGGGCGGTGTGGTGTTGTCGGGCAGCTCAGCAGAAAAGATTCCACCCCGGTCCTCCCGTTCACCGATGCTGACCAGCGCCTTTGTCTCTAAGCGGCGGACCGCATCTCTCGCGCCTCCACCTTCGAGTTTGACCAGGGTGGCCATATCGATGGTGCCCCCGGCTTCTGTTAGCCGGGCGAGTACACCCCGCATTCGGGTGCCGCCTTGAATCGGAATCGACTGTGGAGCGACCAGCAGCTTGACTGTGGTTATTTTTCCTGCTCGCTTGCCCGTCTCGCGGTCTTCAACGAGCACAAAGTCAAGCCGAACAATGGCATTTAGGGACTTTCGGATGACATCTTTCTCGAGTTCTTCATTCAGTAAACGCTCGATGCCGCCCGCCGTGCGCCCGGGGTGGGCCACCACCTCACGAAGGGCCATGCTGGTCGGCGCCTCTGGGTTGAGGTCGCCTGTGGCTAAGGCCTCGATGCCCGTCTCTGTTGGCAGGTACACCCGCTTAAACTTCGCTTTGTACCGGCTTGGCAATGCGGTGGAGATGACCTCGCCAAGGCCCGAGAGATAATACCTAGATATCCAATCAAAGAACTTTAACTGCTCCAGGCCAAATGCTGGGAGTGGGTCAACCAAGCGGCCAATGGGCTTGATGCGTTTGATGTCGGTGCTATCCAACTTCCGGATGACATACCCGGTGACCTGCTGCCGCCCAAAAGGGACCGCCACAACATGTCCTGTGTCAAGCTGCATGCCGGGTGGAACGCTGTAAGTGAACAGGCCGCGGACCGGGCGTGCCACAGCTACCTCAACAAAACTCAACGGGAGGCCATCTCGTGGATAAGACCTTGTACAGCATCTTTTAGGTCGGGACGCTTGAGTGCAAAGTGCAGAGACGCCCGGAGAAGGCCAACGACATTTCCGGTATCAAAACGTTCGCCGTCGAATACTTGGCCAATCACACGACCTTGCGCCGCGAGCTGTGCGATGGCGTCAGTGAGTTGAATTTCCCCTCCAGCACCGGCTTGTGTGGCCTCGAGGCGCGACCAAGTGTCGGCGGGCAAGATGTATCGGCCGACGATGGCGAAGTTGCTCGGTGCATTTTCAGGTAGGGGTTTTTCGACCATCGCCTCGACCGCCATCCGGGTGGGGCTCAACATGGTACCTGCGCATACGCCGTATTTTCGGGTGTCCGCCCTTGGGACCTCCATTAAGGCCACCACGGCTTGGCCATCGCGTCGCCCTTCCATGAGTTGCCCGATGGCTGGGCGTTCTGCGTCGATAATGTCATCGCCGAGGAGTACAGCGAAGTCTTGGTCGCCCACAGCCTCTTTTGCTTGAAGTACAGCGTGCCCCAAGCCCAAGGCAAGATCTTGACGGACCGCGATGACCTCAGCCATGCGCACCACTTCCTGAATTTGGGAGAGCGCCACGTTTTTTCCGGTGGCCTCTAGATAAGCTTCGAGGTCGTGGTTTGGCCGAAAGTAATCGACCAGAGCGTCTTTACCTTCAGCAGTCACAAAGACGATTTGCTCGATTCCAGCGGCGACGGCTTCGGTCACTACATATTCGATGCATGGGCGGTCCACGATCGGCAACACCTCTTTGGGTACGCTCTTTGTGACCGGCAAAAACCGGGTGCCGCGCCCAGCTACGGGAAACACAGCCGCGCGGACCGGATGTTGACTCATGGTGGCTGCGTTTAGTAAGACCGAGAGCGTCGTTCGAGCTGCTCGGCCTCTGTTTTACAGTCGATGCAGGTGCTCGCTACGATTCGCGCAATCAACCGTTGCTCTGCGATCTCTTCGCCGCATACATCGCAAAAACCGTACTCGCCTTCTTCGATCAAGTGGAGGGCTTGCTTGATTTTACGAATGTAGACCCGTTCCCGATCCCGAATCCGAAGTTGGAAATCCCGGTTGGACTCCATGGTGGCGACATCGAGTGCGTCAGCCAGAGATTCTTTGTCGTCAGTGAGATTGCCCATGGTTTGGCCGGCTTCGCTGAGCAGGTTCTCCAAGCGTTCTTGGAGGAGCTTCTTAAAGTATTCGAGACGATCCGTTTCCATTCGAACTCCGACTCCTGAAGCGGAGCTAAGAAGGGGGTGGTCCACTGTGGGGCCAGTTGGCCTTGCCCTGTGGATGTGCGCGTTTTACTAAGCCATCTAACCCACCCTTGCAACGACCTTACGCCAGGCCAATCATGCACATAATTTCGCAACCAGTCCAGACCCATCGCAGCCCAATGCCACTCATACTGGCATTCGGCTTGGCCTTTGGTCTGTGCAACACGGCAGCCGCCACCCATCCAGGTATGGCGGTAGCCCAAGGGATGGGCAACACGGTTCGGGCCAATCCATGGGACCCGATGACCGCCTACGCCGCCCCAGCAATGGTGTGGATCGACGGCCGATTCGAGGTGGGTGGGTCAGGCCAAATCGGAAGCGATGAGACAAGCTACTGGCAGGTTGGTGCCTACGATGCCCAAACCACCAAGGTGGGCTTTGGCGTGTTTTGGGCTCGGCATTCCCAGGACCTCAAACCAAAAAATTCTGATCTCCCAGGTTGGAAAGAAGTGGACGAGGAATTTGCCAATCAAATCCGTTCATCAGTGGTGGCGGCCACCATCGGCGGTGGCGGTGTACACCATCTTTTTGGTGTGGCGTTGGGGCTTCGCTATTTTTATCGGGACACCAAACTGGGTGGAGCTTCGGATGCCATCACCCTTGCGCCCTCGGTGGCGACGATCATTTCAGACGAGCTTTACCTTAGCCTCACGGCCGAAAACGTCATTCCAACCGGGCTGTCAGAGGCACCGCTCGCCATCAGCACGGGCACACGTTGGCAGCCGTCTAATCGCCTCGCAATCGCTTTTGATTCGGTGACAGACTTCAGCTCAGTCGAGGGTGAGGTTCGATTTTCACCCATGGTCGGTACGGAGCTTCGGGTCATCAAAGACATTCCGATTCGGGCGGGCTGGTTTGCTGATGGGGTGGAAAAAAGCCAGTGGGTAACCGGCGGAGTCGGTATCGAAAATGATACTGTTGGGCTGACTTATGGCCTTCAGATGGACTTTTGGAGCAAAGAAACCTTGACCCATAAACACGCGATTATGCTTCGGGTCTCGATGTAGTTCACGCGGTGATGGGCAAGCCTGCAGCAATGTTCGCCTCTTCGGCTTCGGAATGTCCTGCATCCCGGAGCAAACGCTTGGTCAACTGCATGGCGTTCTCCATAGAGTGGTCCATATTGTTGTACCAAAACAAGCCCGTTCGTCCGGCGAGGTGCAGGTTTTTAAACTTGGAGAGTTGGCTTCGGGCGAGGTCAAGCTTGGCTGGGTAGTCTTTGTGATAGATGGGGTAGCTGGCTTCGAGCCGCTCAACCCTGGCATCGATCACATTGGTTCGATTGCGAATTATTCCGACGGAGACCAAGTCGTCGATCACCCAGTCGGTGAGCCGTTCGGCGTGCTGCCATCGGTTGTCGCCTTCCATGCAGGTGACCTCCGCGCAGTATCCGCCGGTACCCTGAGGGGCGGTCTGTGGTGAGAAAAATTTTGGAATACTCACCCGGTTGATCAGCAGCTTTTTGGAGCCATAATAGCACCACTGGTAGTCCCGTATCGGCGTCTCGTTGACCATGATATTATAAAGAAGCAAACCCAAATACTTCAGGTTTGGACTGGTTAAATTGAGTTGTTTGCAGGCGAGTGTTATCGGCGCGGTCCAGATAACAACCGATGGTTCGATTCGTTCATCGTTGGCCCATACAGCGTCGATATGACCATCGGCTCCCTCCATGCGGGCGCCAGTCGAGGTGATGATTCGGCCGCCCAGAGCCTGGAACATGCCGGACACCTTGTTCCAGGCGTCCTGCATGCCGCCAGAAGGGTACAAAAATCTGGGGGGTTCGGCGTTTCCGTGCAAGAGGGTGGTCTTGAGGAGCTGATACAGGTTTTGCATCTGTGCGCTGTCGTCGATGATGGCGCGGTTGATGCCGACTTTCGCCCAGTCGGAGTGGGTTTCGGCAGGGTCTATGCCGAGAAATTTCTCAGAGTACCCCTTGAAGAAGTGTTGATATAGGGTTGGTCCGTACTGGCGTAAAATATAGTCTTCAAAGGTGAGGTCGCCGTACTCTTTGAAGCCGTTGATGGCCAAGTCGACAAAGCTCTTTCCAGCCAATTTAGGCGGCAATTGCATCAAGTTTTGAGGCTTGATGGGCCAACCATAGTACTTGCCTTTGAAGTACACCTCGGACTTGCGTGGGAAGAAAGTCGAGTTGTCTTTCAGGACTCTGTCGAGGTAGTTCGAGACATTTTTATTGGCGGTGTAAAAACGGTGAGGCCCGCAGTCGAAAACGAAGTCGTCATAGCGAAAGGAGCGGGCGAGCCCGCCCACGATAGGCAACTTTTCGATGATGATGACCTTGACGCCGGCCTCTGCGAGGAGATGCCCAGTGACAAGCCCTGTGACGCCTGCCCCCACGATGACCACGGGCTTATCGAAAACATCGTTTTGTGCCTTGGACACCCGTCACCTCAGTTTGACTTCCTTGTTCATACCATCTGAGGAATCAGGCCGCACGGCCTCAGTGGGTTAAACGGCTGCCATGAGACTCGATTGGAACCCTGACCACTTTTCTTCCCACCGAAAACGCTTGCTCGACCTTTTGGGTCAAGACGATGCCGTGTTGTTATTTGGCGCGCCTCATCACATTCGAAATGGTGATGCAGAGTTCAAGTATAGGCCCGATTCGGATGTCTATTATTTGAGCGGATGGGAGGAGCCAGGGGTGGCCATCTTGATTCGGCCTGGCGCTGATCACCCTTTTGTTATGTTTGTCGCAGATCGAGATCCGGACATGAAGACTTGGACTGGACGCCGATGGGGCCCAGAGGGGGCAAAAGAGCGTTTCGGCGCCGACGAAGGCTATCCATACAACACGTTGGCGGCACAACTGCCCGACTTGCTTCAAGGTTATCGCAACTTGCATTACCGTTTTGCTGACGATGCGGACCGGGATCAGTTGCTCATCGGGGCACTCAAAAGTGCCCGGCGGAAGGCTAGGCGGAACGGTATGGATGTTCCGGATGCTTTCATCGATCCTGCCCGTTTATTACACGAATTGAGGTTGTTCAAAGATGCCACGGAGATAGCGATCTTACAGCGCGCATCCGACCTCACCGCGAGCGCACACTGTGCGGCCATGCGTGCCACTTCCGATGGGGTGATGGAGTTCGAGCTCGAGAGCATTATCGACCACACCTTTCGGCTTGGCGGCGGGATTGGGCCTGGGTACACATCGATCGTTGGTGGGGGTGTCAATGCCACCATCCTTCACTACATCGAAAACAACTCCCCCTTGAAAGACGGGGATTTGGTGTGTGTAGATGCCGGGTGTGAATATGGCCTGTATACAGCCGATGTCACACGAACCTGGCCAGTTAGCGGCAAGTTCTCTGAGGCCCAGGGCAGGATGTACCAGGTCGTACTCGACGCCCAAGAGGCGGCGATCGCTCAAGCGGTCGAGGGGAACACCATGCGCTCGGTCCATCAAGTCGCAGTGCGGGTGTTGACCCAGGGCATGGTCGATATCGGTTTGCTTTCTGGTGAGGTCGACACCTTGATCGCCGATGAAACGTTTAAGAAATACTATATGCACGGCACGAGCCATTGGCTGGGCTTGGATGTGCATGACGTCGGCGCCTATTACCGAGAAGGGCAGAGTCGAAAATTAGAGCCCGGTATGGTGCTCACCGTCGAGCCTGGGCTGTATGTGGCATGCGATGACATGGACGCACCCGAGGCGTTTCGCGGCATTGGGATTCGCATTGAAGATGATGTGTTGATTACGGTCGGTGGGAACCGAAATCTGACCGCAGCCACCCCCAAGACTATCGCAGACGTTGAGGCCGAGGTTCAGGCCGGAAAATAGTCAGATTTGCACAATAAATTGCGTGGTGATGTGTAATGGTGACCGAGTCGAGGTGCTCATGGACTATTCTGCGTTGGCAATGGCTTTCAGTCGTGCGCTCCGGGGTTCCCGTTCCCAAGTGGCTTGGTCTCGGCGCTTGGGCTACCGCAGCAATGTGGCGTATTCCTGGGAAAAAGGGCGACGGTGGCCCACGGCGGCGGAGGCAATGCGGGCGGCCGAACGCAATGGTGTAGACTTGGACGGTGCTTTTCGTCGGTTTTTTGGAAAGGCCGTACCGGACTGGGTGGGAGAATATAATCTCACCACCTCGAGGGCGGTGGCAGCGCTTCTGGATGAGCTTCGGGGTCAAACCACCATCGTTGAGCTGGCTCGGCGCACTGGCTTTAGTCGCTTCGCAATCGCACGGTGGCTAAAAGGTGAAACAGAGCCCAAGCTTCCTGACTTTTTTTGTTTGCTCGAGGAGAGTTCAACCCGCTTGGTGGATTTTGTCAGCGAGTTTGTGGCTGCGGACGCTTTGCCCCCAGTAGCGGAGCAGGTGAGGCTGCAGGCACTCCGGCGTGAAAGTGCATTTGAGATGCCCTGGACTCAAGCTGTGGTGCGCTGTCTAGAATTGGAGCAATATAGAGCCAAGCCTGCCCATCAGCCTGGATGGATCGCAGCGCTCATTGGGATCGATTCAGCCCATGAAGCAGCATGTTTGAGTTTGCTCGAGCAGACAGGTCAAATCGTTTGGAATGGCACGCACTTTTCGGCCAGTACTGTGGCTGTTGACACCCGCGGTCGGCCAGAAATTGGGCGTCGGCTCAAGGGGCATTGGACTGCCGAGGCGGTAAAACGCATTGAGGCGGGTGCAGATGGTCAGTTTTCTTATGTGGTGTTCGCGGTGTCCAAGGCAGGCTTTGAAGAAATACGAGCGGCTCACCTGCGCTACTTCAACACATTGCGAGGCATCATCGCGGAGTCGAACCCCAGTGAGGTCGTGGGCGTGGTGAACGTCCAACTTTTTGGTTTAGAGGGCGAACAATGTGATCTTCCGGCCTCAAGTGCTCTTAAGCTGGGATGACGCTGACTGGGTCGCGGATTAACCCAAGCGCCAGCCTTCCTTCATGCAGAGTTGAAAACCATGCCCAATCCACCAAAAGCCTATAAAAACACCGACTTCCTCGGGTCCAAGGATGCCAGGTCGGTCCGGATTCTCTGTGAATACGAAGAGCCAAAAGCGCGGTTTAAGGCCGCAGGTATCGAAAATACGATCGTGATGTTTGGTTCTGCGCGGATTCGCAGCGAAGATGAGTCCGCGGTCATCCTTGCCGATGCCAAACGGGCCCACGCAGAAGGAAGTGGCAGTGTAGAGGCGGTCGAAACGGCCACCAAACGCTTAAAACTCGCCCGTTATTACACCGCAACCGTCGAGCTTTCACAGCGTTTGACCGAGTGGAGCATCGCCCGAGGTGGCACCGACTACACCATCTGCTCAGGCGGTGGGCCAGGGATTATGGAGGCCGCTAACAAGGGCGCATCTCAGGCTGAGGGTGGACGTTCGGTAGGCTTGGGAATCTCGTTGCCTTTTGAGAGTGGCTGCAATGAGTACACGCCAGATGATCTCGCCTTTGAATTCCACTACTTCTTTATGCGCAAACTGTGGTTTCTGTATCTGGCGAAGGCGGTCATTATTTGCCCTGGTGGGTTTGGTACCCTGGACGAATTTTTTGAGACATTAACCTTGATTCAGACCAAAAAGATTAAACGCCCGCTCCCCATGGTTTTGTTTGGGGCCAGATTTTGGAATCGCGTCCTTCATCTTGACGCCATGGAAGAAGAGGGCACAATCTCCCCGGGTGACACCGACTTGTTTTTGATGACCGATTCGGTCGAAGAGGCCTTTGATTATGTCGTCTCAGCCTTGGAGAAGGCCGAGAAAGGAGAGGAATAGCGTGTCAAGGTTTGGAATCCGAAATCGGCTTAAAAAGATGCTCGATGGGGCACCGAGTGAGATAATTTTTCACACGGTGACCTTTTCACTTCCGGATGGCAGCAACAAGTTGGTGTCTGCAGAAGAAGGCTATGACCTGCTCATGGCCAGCCAGAGTCTGCCAGCACCCATCTCTACCGGACGGCGTGCCGGTGGTCCTTGTCCAGATGGTGGTTGCGGACTGTGTCGCGTAGAGGTTGTTGACCAAACCGGACTGTCAGGCATGACCAGCCGTGAACAAGACACCCTTGATGCGCATGTACGGGGTGACGCCCACGAAGGTAGCGACCGCGAGCCTGGGCCCCCGGCGAACGAAAAAACCCGGCTGGCCTGCTATTGCCGAATCAATGCTTCTGGTGGTGTCGTGGACGTCCTGGAGTTGTTCGACTACGAATCCATCACCGGCGACCCTGAAGGCTCCTGAGACTCGGTCCACACTTTAAAGTCTATCGAGGGCCCAGCGGACAGCGGTGCTGACGCCTTCGTCGGGGTGGTCGACCAAGCCGAGCAGTGCTTTTCGTCCAGAAGGGTCACCTAAATTTCCCAGCACGATGGCGGCATTTCGCTTGAGTCCGTTTGGTCGTGCACGGCGAATGGGTGAGCCTTGAAAGCGCGTGTTGATGGCCTCGTCACTGGTGTTGAGAACCCACTCCAAATCGAGCCATGCATGACCCGGGCGTGGTTGAAAGTCATCGTCGGCTGCCAAGGGTGTTGCTGGGTTGTGGGGGCACACCGACTGGCAGTCATCGCATCCAAAGACCCAGCGGCCCATTTTGGGCATCAGCGTGGGGCACACCGGTCCTTTGTGCTCGATGGTCAAATATGAGATGCACCGCCGGGCGTCGATTTGACCGGGTGCCGTGAAGGCATCGGTTGGGCACGCGACCAGGCATCGCGTACAGCTTCCACAATGGTCTTTCAGGGGCGTGTCGGGGGGGAGATCGACGTTCACCAACATGGCAGCCAAAAAGAAGTAGCTGGATTCTCCAGGCAGAATTGCGAGGCCGTTTTTCCCTAAAAACCCCAATCCTGCACGCTGGGCCCACGCCCGCTCTATGAGGGGGCGAGAGTCGACCCCGCAATAGGCGTCGAACCCGGGGATAGCGCCACGGAGGTCACGGCTAAGCCGTCGCAGGCGTTTTCCGATCAGGTTGTGGTAATCTCGCCCCCAAGCATAGCTCGCGACAGCACCGGTGAGTCCGCCGGGGTCAGGGGGGCGAGGGTGGCCATAGCGCATACCCAAGACCACAACCGACTTTGCATCAGCCAAGAGCAGTCTCGGGTTGGCTCTGGGGCCCCGGCTGGATTGCATCCATGCCATGTCACCTTGGCGGCCTTCAGCTAAAAAGCGGTCATAGGCATCAATCCCCGGGGGTGGGTCGATGGTTGCAAACCGGACGGTATCAAAACCCCGCTCTGAGGCGAGACTTCGAATCATCGTGGCGGTATCTAATAATATTGACATGTCAAGATTGTGTGTCTAAGGATGAGAAGGCCCATATTGGGTGTCTTAGTTCGTAGATGAAAGCTGTAGGCCAGCTTATACGAATGAAAACATGTTGGAGGAATTGTGTCTCAAGTTGAAGATGTAGTGATTGCGGGTTCTGGCCCTGCTGGACTGACCGCCGCGCTGTATGCTGCACGCGCCAATTTGGCCCCTGTTGTATTTCAAGGAATGGAGCCCGGTGGGCAACTTACCACCACCACCGATGTGGAAAACTTTCCAGGATTTCCCGATGGCATCATGGGTCCAGAACTGATGGAAAAAATGGCCGCCCAGGTCACCCGTTTTGGGGCTCGCCTGGAGATGGACGAAATCGAGCGGGTAGACTTCAGCCAGTGGCCCTATAAATACTGGACCGCAATGGGTGTTGAAGGTCAGACGAAAACCTTGATTGTGGCCACCGGTGCTTCAGCTCGGTACCTCGGGTTAGAAAATGAACTTCGCCTCCGTGGCTATGGTGTGAGTGCTTGCGCCACCTGTGACGGGTTCTTTTTTCGGGACGAAAAGGTCGTTGTCGTGGGCGGAGGAGACTCTGCCTGCGAAGAATCGAATTTCTTGACCCGCTTTGCATCTGAAGTGCATTTGTTTGTGCGTCGTGACGCGCTTCGTGCCTCCAAAATTATGGCAGATAGGGTCATGGCCAACCCAAAAATCCATATTCACTGGAACACCCAGATGACAGATGTGTTGGGTGAAAAAGAGGTCACCGGCGTGAGTTGGAGCAACTCAGCCTCCGGTGATACAGGCGAGCTCGCGGTGACTGGCGTATTCTTGGCCATTGGCCACACGCCCAATAGCAAGCCCTTCGTTGAGCGCATGGACCATGACGACGCCGGGTACCTGCTCACCAAGCCAGGTCGAACAGAAACGAATATCCCAGGTGTTTTTGCTTGTGGTGATGTTCAGGACACGTTTTATCGTCAGGCCGTTACCGCCGCAGGTTCTGGCTGTGCCGCTTCCCTCGAGGCTGAACGCTGGCTTGAGAACAACGAGCAAGGTCCATGATCGGACTGCTGCTAGCGGTGGCGCCTACCTGGGCGAGCATCCATTCAGGGTCTGATTTGGCGTGGCGTCCGCGTACGCCCAGTAACTTTTCGGCGCTTGCCCTAGATGATGAGGTGGTCTTTGAACGCAGACTGCCTCAGCGTGGTCTGGCTTTTCATGTCCCCGAAAGCCAAGTGGACGTTGAGGCTGGTGGCAATAGCGCGATGGGTAATGTGGGGACCAGTGTACTGTTCTCCCGATTTTATGCAGAGCATCGCTGGAAAGTGCACCGTCTTTCGATCAAGGGGCGGGCCGAGTATGGCCAGGCCATCGTCGATCAGAATGGCGACGGCACCATCGATGATCCTGAGCGTGATGCCGGTTTTGAGCGCACCCATCAGCACTTCGAGGCCGATGGCCGCTATGACCGCTTTGTGGGGCGATTGACCTCAGCCTATGTCCTGGGCGGTTGGATGAACGACCCATTTTCTGGTTATCTCCAACGCATCCATGGCCAAACAGGGCTGAGTCAGTTCTTTGTGGACCTCGATTCCCACGAGGTGGTGGGTGAGACTGGATTTGATGTTGCCCGTGAGCGTTACGTTGTAGAGGTAGAACTCGACGAAGACATGGTCTATTCTGCCAGGGGTTTTCTTCGCTGGACGACCGAGGTCACAGAGACCTTCAAGCTCGACCAATCCATCGAATCCTTCTTCAACGTTGAAGACAGATCAGATCGGAAGAGCACACGTCTGAACT
>OBJC01000058.1_pt1 | contig 22234 bp, 25 predicted proteins | sample 1481521 | NCBI WGS metagenome assembly OBJC01 (sample SAMEA2341961, study PRJEB22496) | metagenome | biome: marine; feature: hydrothermal vent; material: water | place: Pacific Ocean | collected 2011/2012 | reverse complement strand
GAGTTCAGACGTGTGCTCTTCCGATCTATATATTTAATTAGTTATTATTAATTAGTATAGCCAAATCACAGGACTTGGTTTATCGTAAACATCTATATCTACATGAATAAATGATTCATGTAATCCAAACCTCTCAAAATCTGCAAAAACTAAAGCATCCATCATAATTGCCCTAGTATTACTCCCTTCACATTTAATATCCACAGCCAATCCTTTGATATGTGATGAGGTTGGGTTTTTCTTACTTTCAGGATGGTTCTTACATCTATAACCACTAGATATTACAAATGGTATTTTTGCAAATTCTCTAGCCTTATCTAAAGATTGTAATAACTCATCACTAATAACAGTTTCACCACACCCACACTTACAAGTGAACTCACTTCTCTTAAAATGCTTTAAAGTCATTTTATATAATAAATTACGCAGTAACGCAAACAAACTCAATATCAATGGCACCTGTATCTGCATTAGCAGCGATTTGAGTTATATCTGTAAGAGTTCCTATAGTTGTACTTGATGCTACTGCATCAATCTCGTTATCCATTAATAAGAAACTTTCCCCTGCTTTTATTTTAACAAAGAAAGAATCTGCAGTACCTGTAACTCTTAATTCTAAGAAGTTAGTATCATCTAAGTTCTTTATTCTAAAGTATTTATAATTAGATATATCTGCTATACCTGCTGCATCTGCTGCACCAAAGTTTATTATATTTGTCCACGCATCTCCTCTTGTTCCTGCTGCAATTGCCATTACCCTCTGATAAACCTCACCATTATCTGTATAGGTTTTATTCATTGTGTTACCATAAGAAACACCATTAAGAGTGTATGACTCTGTTATCGTTACTGTTAAATTTTCTGCTGTTACTGTTGTTGCCATATTTATTATTTATTATTTTATTTATTTTTTTATAAACTCCCCAATCTAGTGTCTATGTTAGCAATTAATGCTGCACTTGTAGAACTAAATATTTGTATTTCTGTAATATCTCCTACATAATCTTCAGTATCTATATAACGACCTCCAATAGTGTCTATAAGTTGTGTTCCTGCTATTAGTGTAACTTGTGATTGTTGCACCCCATTCCAAAATAAAGTAAAGTTACTACTATCTCTTGTAAGTACAAAATAACCACCATCTGTAAATTCAGAACCATCAGTTATACTTATACCTTTTACAGTACCTCCTGATTTTATAAAGATAGTATCAGAATCACTTAATTTAATAAACTGTCCTGCCGTAGTATTATCCCCTAAAACTGCATAGTTGGCTACAGTTCCTGTTGGTTTAAACTTTACAGCAACAGTATAATCACCCGTTAAAGAAATTTGACTTGAGGATTGTAAGTTGTCAGAACCATCAAAAGTAACTACTGCATTAGCAAAAGTTGGTTTTTCATCTGCTGTAGCCTGTGCCATATCAATACTATTAGAACTTTGGTCTGCCCATTCAGACACAGCACCGCTACTCTCTGTAATTCCACTAGCCTTTCTATACCAAGCCCCTAAAGAAGTTTCATCAGTTGGCTGCCAAAGTGCCTGTTTGGTAGTATTTAAACTTAAAGATTTTGTTAAACTTAACATATTATTTATATATTATTATTACTATGCAGAAGCGTTTCCATCATGCTCTCTATAACCAATACCAATACCACTCGTTAAAGTCAGAGAGGTAATTCGCATAAACAAAGTTGTTCCTGCAGGTAAAGTGGTTTGTAAAGCAGATTCACCTGTTACTCCATCAGCAGTAATTGCACTAATTACTGACTCAACTGGGAAATATACGCAATACCAATCTTTTCCTGTTTGTGCTACAGTAGTAAAAACCTCAGTTCCACCACCCTTACCTAGCATTTCAAATAGTAATGTATTATCTGTATCAAATGTACTCATTTTATTATTTTTTAAATTGTTATTATTTTATTTTATTTTATTTTTATTCTGTAAAAAGTTTTACTAATGCACCTATAGTAAGAGCATAAATTATCCACATTGCTTTCACTAAAATCTTTCTCATTGCTGTGTTTCTGTTCACTCTAGCAGCAACTCCTTTATCTGGATTCAATAATCTTTCTGTAATCATATCTAATTTATTATCCAAATTATCCATCTTCTCATTTATTGAACTAATGTCCTTCTTCATTGATATTATTTCCTCTTTAGTTGTCATATGCGAATTCTACTGTTACATTAAAATATGCTACATTACCATTTGTATTTCCTTTTATCATTGTAAAAACAATATCCCCTTCACTTAAACTTGATGAATCAAATGTCGTTTCAGTAAGTTGTTTTAATGCATCTAAACCTCCTGTTACACCTGTTATTGTCATCTCTTTAATTAAAGTAGGTGTCAATGCAGTAGTAACAGCATCTGCAGGAGTAACCTTACATATTGCTAAAGTACAAGTATTTCCTACAGTATTTAAAGTCATCCAACCACTAATCTTTGTTACAGAGCAGTCAGATTGAACTGCATACCCTCCTGCCTTAAATAAATCACTAACATCCATAGTAGCAGCACCAACAGTTCCACTTGTATAATCTCTATTGTGTTCAAAAGGTGATTGTCCATCAGTAAAGGCTACTGCTGATTCATAAGTTGAACCATTAACTGTTGAGTACCCTTTAAACTCATTAACAGTAGTTTTTATTGTGCTTTTCGCCAACCACACTAAATTACCATCAGTACCTGTTGCAGATGTTCCACCATCTTTACTTAAAACAGTATCATTAGTAGCAGTTTCAAACCCTTTTGGATTATGTCTGTTTATACTACTTAAATTTTTATGTTCGTTTGCAGCCATTTATATATTTATTTTAACAATCATCACAAGGACAGTTATTCTTCCAACTATTATAATTTCTAGTAGGTCTTGAGTATATACTATCATACATTATTATACCATGATTCTTGTAAACATCATCATTACAAGGTTTGTTAGACTCGTAAGTTGGATAATCACCACTTTGGTCGCTATCATTCATATAATCTAGCATATCTTTTAAGTATATCTCAGCCTTTCTATAAGTATCTTGTTTATAAGCGTTTAACTCAGAAGGGTCTATAATAGTAGCAAACTCATCAATATTATGTACAATACCTGCACTACTACTATTACTTTGAACTTCATTTATTACCTCAAACCTAACAAACCAACACAAAGTTCTCGTTAAGAAATCATCCATTAGAGTCTGATTTGCAGTAGTTAAAGTACCATTATTGTGTTGTGTTTTTAATTCCTCATAAAACTTCTTACCAATAGCATCTTTTAAATGTGCTAACTCAGAAAGTAGTAATGTGCTATCAGAAATTAAAGCAGTATCAGTATTAGCGTTAGTAAAACTATTACTTATAACTTCTGCTGCTGTTACTAAAGGTATATATTGATTTACATTTGCCATAGTTATTCTTTTTCAATTTCAGTTACTTGTAAGTCGCCCACATCATCATCACCAACCCCATCCCCATCATCATCTCTTGTTACAATAATTTGCTCTCTATCAGTTAAGAACATATTACCCTCCTCTAGCATTGGTAAATCCTCATCTAACATTCTTCTTTGTTCGTTAATAGTAAGAACTTGTTTAGGGTCAATCTGAGTTGCAAAACTAATTGGTGGCTCATAGTGAATCACTAATTCTTCAGGCAAGAAGCCTAACTCTTTATATAAAATCCCTCTAATCCCATTTAACAATAAATCAGAAGTATCTTTAATTACAGTAGTCATTGCTAAGTCATAAGCAATTCTAATCTCACTACCTGTATTATTCATTTTACCTGAACTAACTAAACCACTTAATGATGGTTGCCATCTATGAGCAGTTACAATGTTTTGGTCAGTTATTCTTTGTAAGTCTATCCAACTACCCTCTTGGTCATCTTTGATAATCTGAACATTAGCACTTGAAGTATCTCCATTCTTAACAATGAACATAATCTTACCATTGTTTCCATCTCCAACAAACTTCTTTTGTGCCTCTCTTACTAATTTCTTTGCTTCTTCTTCACCCATATCTCCATTAATCTCAACAATTGCTGAAGGTTGAAATCCATTCTTGAATTTAGTGTGATTCCATTTACCAATTTCATAATCAACTGCAATATGCTCTAATGCAGCAATGTAATCAGGTAATCCATAGAATTGGAATGTAGGTTCGTAATCTTTAAATTGAAGGACAAATCTATTTCCTTTCACTTTAGGGTAAAGAGGGATGATAGATAATTTATCTTTCATAGTATTGTACTTAGCCCAATCAGGATGTACATATACTTCTTTCTTGTTTTTAGCCATTCTAACAGTAGTTGCATCTATGTGATATAGATTTAGTCCACCATCATATAATACGCCCTCTAAATAGGCATTTCCAAATGAATAGTAATCATCTGCTAATTTCTTAAAAACCTCTCTTAATGATTCTCCATCAGCATTTACATCCTTGATGTATTCTTTAACATCTTCATTATTCGTAACAAACTTAGCACCACTTGTAAAAATAGTCTTTTGTGCTAATACACTTCTATGAGTAGAAGATTTACGCTTTAATTCTGCTAAATACTGAGGGAATAGATTATTAGTACCAAATGGTATGAATTTACTTCTTACCTTTGCTAAATCTAATGGTTCTTCAATATGTTCAGGAATTGCTAAATTAAAAACTCCAAATTCAAAAGTATTACTCTTTTGAGTCTGAAGATTCTTTACCTGACTTTTTCTTTTTGGTTGCTTTCTTTGGCTCATCTTTTGTTTTTGTAGTTGATAATTTTTCTACCATTGAGGTCATTCCTAAATCTTCATAAGCATACGCTAACTCCTCTTGAGTTGCTGTAGCCCATTTAATTTTAAAACCATTCTTGTAAGTAGTTCCTGATGATAATTTTGCTTTATATTCTGCCATAACTGTATATATTTTTAAGTGTGATAAATCTACAACTTTTTTTCCACAATCACACATATTATAAAAAAGATATTAATAGGGAAATGTTGTTAAACTTTTTACGAACAAAGTCCAACCTATTTCTATATCTTTAACTATTATACTGCTGAAGTTGCAGTTAATGCTGAAGTATCAACAGTAACAGTACCTGTATATTCTCTTGGTAATTCAAATTGTCTTGCCATTAGAGAAATAGTCATACCATTTTCATCAGAGTAAGCAGCACCTGTACCACCCTCTAAACTTGCAAAATTTAAGAATGTTTGACTTTTAGCAGCCACATCTTCATTTGCGTATTTTTCACTTGCACCTAAAACCCACCAATTACCATTAGTGTCTTTTGCCATACCCATCATACAAGTATCTAACAAAGTTTGCATTTCTTGAAATTTCGCTACATCTATATTTGGAACATTAAAAGATAATCCACACTCAAAAGCAGTTGAACCATTCTCTTTAGTTGCATTTATAGTTAATGCAGGAGTTTCGTTTTTAAATTCATAAACAAACCAAGCAGCATCACCACCTGACTGAATATTTGTAATAGTATGTACACCTGTACCTCCATAAGTAACTGCATCAGCAGTTAGCCAAGACCTTAGTATTATTTGAGAAATACCACCAGTTGCTTGTAAGTCAGCACAAACTACACCTAAACCTGTATCTATTGCCATTTTTTTATTATTTTATTAGTTATTTAAAAGTAATTAAGAGGAGGCTTTTACACCTCCTCTATTATTACATTATTATTATATACAAAGTCCCCATTGAACAAGTGAAGAATACAAGTACTGTACACCTAACTTGAAGTAACCTCTGAAGAACATTTTTTCTTCTAAATCATCATAAAATACTTTGAAAGAACCTTCTGGGTCTGTTACATCAGTACCGATAATTAAGTTCTCAACTGCACAGTAACATACACCATTAGTATGGTTAGTACCACCATTTGCGAAAAGAGTTGGATTAGTGTCTGATAAAATAGTATCCCACTCATACATAGGTACTAATTCTACACCTCTAAAAGATACTCTCCTTAAACCATCTTGAGTATTAACGATTGCTAAGTCAGCAGAAGAACCTTCTAAGTTTGCTAAGTAAGCATTGAAAATCTTAGGAGTTACGAACATCTTTTTATCACCTGCAGGAACTTGTTGAAGTGCTGCTGCAGCCCCATCATATACTTGTCTGATTAAGCCAATTGCCTCTGCTGCTGTTGGTGCGCCAGATGCTACAGTAGTGTATGTTGATACAGTTTCTGCACTCATTAAACTCATCCATCCTGTTAAAGCATCATAACCTGAAGTAGAAGAATCTCCACCCCATGCTAATCTTACTACATCAGAAGCAATACCATTTACTGCTCTGTTTACGATTGCATCTCCTAATTGAGTTCCCTCAACATTCATTACATCTGCACCAGAACGATACATTTCTTCAATATAAGTTCCAAAGAACTCATCAGTACATTGTTCTAAAGCAACTCTACATCTACCTGCAGTAATTACTTTATCATCAATGTTAAATTGTGTTGAACCACTTGTTGCAGAACACGCTGTGTAAGGGTCAACTATTTTAGTTAGAGCAGCAGAAGTGTAAACATTCATTTTATGTTTAACATTAGGAATAACTCTATAGTTACGCATAATATCATCACTTCTAAATACTGGCTCGTAAAATAATTCATTTAGTTGCGCACCACCATAAGTTGCTGCGATACTGTTATTTGCTACATTTGCCATTTTTTTCTATTTTTTTAATTATTAAATTTGTTTCTAATTCTTCCTGCTATTGCATTGTAAAAACCTGCATTAGCATCTTCTGTCTTGTTTTCAACTACTGCAGGGTCGCTTTCAGTTTCAATTTCTGTACCTTTAGCATCTGCTTTGTTGATTTTAGCGTTTAACGCTTCAACTTCTACTGTTAAAGTTTCGTTAGTTCCTTTTGAAGCAACTAATTCTTCCTCTAACAAAGAAATTTTGTTTGATAATTCAATGTTACCAGTTTCAAACTCAGAAATCTTATTCATGATTTCATCATTATCCCCTAAATTAACAGTTATCATAGTTTGTTCAGCAACATCTTCAGAAACTTTTACATCACCTTTTACAGCAGTAACAATCTCCTCAACTTTGTTGTTAAACCATTCTTTTAACTCGTTAGTCATTTTTTTGTTATTTATATTAATACTTAATTTATTCTGTATTTCTTCCTGTGTGATGTTCTTAAATTTAGAAACATCATACTTTGCAGCCACTTTAATAGAATCAGAGATAGTGTCAATAAAACCTAACTCATATGCCTCATTAGCATTTAACCAAGTTTCCTCATCCATCATCTCAGCAAGAGCATCATAAGATAATCCTGTCTTTTTCATATAAATGTCCGTAAGTTCGTTTGTGATTTTATCAAGAGTATCTGCAGACTTTCTCATATCTTTTGACTCACCCATTGTTCCACCCCAAGCGTTATGTATCATAAATAAAGAGTTTTCTGCCATTACAACCTCATCAGCACCAAGAGCAATAATAGTAGCAATACTTGCTGCTATACCCTCAATATAAACTGTAGTTTTAGCCTCTCTCCTTTTGATTACATTATACATTGCCATACCATCAAATACATCTCCACCTAAACTGTTAATGCGTAAATTGATAGGCATATCTTTTAATCCTTTAATGTCAGTAATAAACTCCTGTGCAGTTACGCCATAAGTTCCTATCTCATCAAAGATATAAATGTCGGCAGTTTCACCTGCCTTGTTCTGAATGTTATACCATTTCTCGTTCATAAGTGCAAAAATAGAATTAAAAGAAATTAATTTTACCTAATTTTCTTACAAAACTTTTAGTATGTGATATTATTAGATGGAATTGCCTTCTTTCTTTCTTTGTAAACTATGTTCTGTGCTTGACTTTCGCTTATTTTATATTTAATAGATAAGTCCATCCAAGTGTAAGTTCTACTACCTTCGTTACCTACTAACATTCTATCAAAGTCAGCAATAATCATATAATTTCTTACTCTCTTAGGGTCTATTATACCTTTCTCAACAAGATGTCGTATCATATCCTTGCAAGTTGGTGATTGACCAAATCGCTTTTCTAATTCAACTCCACAAATATCAATGAAGTCTTTAACTACATCTACCTTATTTTGTCTTTCTTTTTTTTGAGGCATTTTTCTTTTTAGGTGTTTGTTCAGTTTCAATCCACTCATCTACAATAGTTTCCCAAAACTTACAAATTGCTGCCCTACAAGAAGTGCATTTAATGTCTTGCTTATGTTGAGGTAGTAATAAGTGCCATTCTGCAAACATTAAGTTTAATGATTCAGAGTGATAGGTAGTGAAATTTGCTGTGTACTTTTTGTTAGTGATAACAGCATCTGTCATCATCTTTCTTTTTTGCTTACTATAATTTTCAGCGATTTCTTTAAAATTCATATGTAAAGTTTTACCATTTATTTTTAGGACATTTACCAAAAAACTCTTTTGTTAATGATGTTTTTGCATCTAGGAAACACTTACATTCAGCACATCTTGCACCTCTTGTTATCTTTGGTTTCTTTAGTAACATAAAGTTTCGGTAAAAACTACAACTTTTACATATACCTAATCTCTCTAACTTGGTTTTCTTATCAACAAACATTTGTTTATTTCTTTGGTTATTAAATTGTTGCCTCAGATTGTATTACACTTACTGAGTTTTGACTATCAGTAATATCTGCCTCAACTACTACTACCTTACTAGAACTTCCCATAGCACCCATCATTTGATTTTGACCTATTGCATTGAATTGTTGTTGGCTAAATGAAGGCTGATTAAGAAGTCCACCATCTGCAAATTTAACACCACCTCCTGCAGAGTTCATTGCTGATAATTGTCTACCAAACATTGCTGTACTTCTTTTATTGATAACAGCCTCACCACCTTCTAATTCAACTACTCTACCACCTACTGCAAACCTCTCACCACCTTGTGCGTGTGATTTACCATGCACCATACCACCATTTGCAAATTCCTCAATCATTCCTCCTCTTGCAAATTTTTGAGATGCTATTACTCCTGCTTGTATTGCTCCAGATGCTAAGACAAAAGGTATTTGTGCTAGTGCTACTGCTGCCATTGGTGCTGTAAAAATTCCTGCCAAAAGTACTGCTGCTTCTGCTTTTATTTTCATAATTGCTGCTGCTGTATCTATAATCACCTCTAACAGAGCAATCTTTTTCTTTTTCTCAAATGCTGCTCTTTGTACTTTTTCTACCCCTTCTTCATATTCTTCTTGAGATATAACTCCTGCTTCTTTTCTTTCTTCTAAAAGTTTTACTTCACTTGATAATTGCCTATCAATATTTTGTGTAGTTACAGTCATAATTGCATCTGCTGCTTCTACTGCTAAACCTATTTGTTGTTGTTTTAGGTTTTGCTGTTGTTTAAAAGCATCTAACTCTGCCTCAGCAACAGTTTTAATTCTATTTAACTCATTGTCTAGTAGTTTAGCATTAATATCAGCATTATCTATTCCGTATGCGTGATTTAATCCTAGCATATTTGCTAAATGAGCCTGTTCTGCTTCAAATGCTCTTAAATCATATTCTTCTTGAGTTATTTCCCCATTAATAAGTCTTTGTTTTTCTTTGTTAAGAGTTTCTGTTAAGAATGTATCTAATTGTTGTTTCTTATCTTTAAATTGTTTTTTCTCTAATGCTAATGCTTCTCTCTTTTTCTTTTTATCAGCAGTAATTACATCTTTTGCTTTTTGGTCTGCTATTTTATCAGCAGCATCATCAGTTGCTTTTTTATTTTCTGCAGCAGTTTTTTGAAATACTTCCAAAGCCAACTCTCTTGACTGCAGACTATTAGTAAGTAATTCTAATTCTTTATTTAATCTCTCTCTTTCTCCTTTCAGTAATCCACTTTGAACAATTCCTCCAGATAATTTCTCTTTCTCCTTTAGTATTTCAAGTTCTTCCTCTCTTACTCTTATGTTAAACTCAGTGGTTTTTATATTTTTCTTAGTTTGTTCTGCGTTTGAGTCAGTTAAATCTAATGTTGTTTGTAGTTGCTCGTTCAATCTTTCTACTCTTGCTGCAGCACCCTCCCCTGCAGTATCTTTTTCTGTAGTTAAACCAATAAAGTCAGAAAACTCTCTCCATCCTGACATTCCAAAAACACTTATTAATTGTGTCATTCTTTTATGCAATAATCCTATGACTGTAACATTCTGCATCCCCCAAGACCACCAATCTTTATACTTTGTAATAATCTCTGTTATAGCATCTGCATTATCAGTTGCAGTATTAGTTAAATCAGTTAAGTCTTGAGTAGTTTTTCTTAGTGTTGGAGATAACCCTTCTCCCACCTCTTGTTTTAACCCATCAATTGCAGATGTTAATTTCTTAGTATCACCCTCTAAATTATCTTCAATGATATCAACCATCTCATTTAAAGCACCATTTGCATTATTAAACTTATCTGTAAGTTCAGCCACATTTTCAGCACCTCTAATCATTGTATTAAAAGCAGCAACTTGTCTTAAATCAACAAGCCCCATTATCTCCTCATTTGAAAGCCCTTCTTTATTTAATTGCAATAATGCTCTTTCTAAATCTTCACTACTATTAACAGTAAATCCTAAATGTTGTGATAAATCAGAAGATGAGTCTTGCATCTTCAAGAGTATATTTCTTAAAGATGTACCTGCAATAGAAGCCTCAATACCTGTGTCAGTAAGTTTAGACATTACTGCTGCTGTGGATTCTATACTAATCCCTGCTGCTGCTGCAATAGGTGCTACTTTAGTCATAGAAGTTTGCCACTTCTCAATATCCATAGCAGAACTTGTAAAAGATACAGCCATAACATCTGTTACTCTCTGAGTTTCACTAGCATCTAATCCAAAACCTCTAACTGCAGCACCTGCCACAATTGCTGCTCTTGCTAAATCAGTATCTGTTGCTGTTGCTAAAGCAAGTGTTGCTTCTTGTGCTTTTAATATTTCACCTGTAGTAAATCCAAGTTTACCATAATTAGTTTGTAATTCTGCAACTTGCTGTGCAGTAAAGAATGTTGTACGACCTAATTTCTGTGCAGATTTTGACAGCATATTAAATTGAGTTTCATTAGCACCAGTAATCGCCTTAACTTTAGCCATCTGAAATTCAAAAGCCTTCCATGATTTTATAACACTACTTACAACATTTGAAATCTGTTTAAATGCAAGAACAGCAGACATAATCCCTGCAGCCATCTTCCCAAAACTCTTAGTTGATTTATCTGCTGATTTACCTACTTTGTCTAAACTTTTCTGACCTTTTACTACTACCTGAACTACTATTTTCTCTGTATTTGCCATATTAATATATATTAACGAACCCTTGCTTTTGTGTTATTTTTAATTTTTTCTCTAATCATACTTGCTACATCTTCACCTATTGATACTGCTAATCTACCTGCTACTTTACTCTTAAACTTGTTTGCTACATATCCTGCAAAGTTTGTTCTTCTTAAACTATTCCCCTCTGTCCAATATACATAAGGCTTACCATATCCTTTTCTTAACATTTTAGCATATATTCTTGTTATTGCTGCAGGAGTTGGCTCTATACCTTTCTTTGCTCTAACCCAAGATGCTATTGCATTATAATTAGGAGTCTTAGCAAACTTAGGATTATTAACAGCCTTCCAATAACTAACAGATGATATTACATTTAAAGTAGTGCCTTTAACTTCATACCTCAACCCTCTACTCAATCTACCTGTAGCGTTATGCTTTTGTGCAATAAGTTCTTTCTGCAAACCTACCTTTAGCATTTGACCAACACCCTTTAACTTCTTTAATGTCTTTTTAAATTTAATCATCAGAAAGTATATTACCTGAGTTTCTTCTTAATACCTTATGGTCATTACCCCATTTATCAGTAGCATAAACAGGTACTAAGTATTCTTGCTTTTCTTTTATTGACATACTTGTTATCCCTACACTAACTGAAGATGTATCGGTTGTAGTAAAATATATCTGGATAATATCATTAGCAGTTTCAGCAGTAAATGTTGAGGTGATAATATTAGTAGAAGTATTGCTAATAGGGTAATCTATTCTATTACTACTTATTTGTGTAAAATCATCACCATTAGGTCTGTATGTATCTACATAAATACTACCTGAATCTGTACTAATAGCAGTTTGAATTTCTACCTGATATTCATTACCTGCAATTAAAGATAGTTTCTGATATATGCCACTATATGATTGCAATCCACCTGTTTGCTGTCCAAAGAATATAAAAAACCCACTAACACTTGTAGGTGCTGATACTGATGTGTATGGCGCACCACTTGTATGATACCTATACCACCTCCCAATATCAGATGCAGGACTATTTATTAAAGCATCAGTATGTGGGTCTGCTGCTGTTGTAGCATAATCTGTGTCTGAGCCAAGTTGAGAGATGTAAGCAGAAGCATCACCCCAATTCAAATATTCTCCATTATAAGTTGTTATACTAGAAAATACATCTAATCCACTTTGCTGTGCTATACCTCTACCTGATATTTCTTTTTTATCTGTCATATTTTATAATACTATAGGGTTTGTACCTCATTCCATATTGTTATTACCACTAAAAAGGTGGTGCTGTTGCTGCAAACGCACCTAAAGAAATCCATTCAATTAATTCCACCTTTGTAGATTGATTTTTATTTGGCTGATAATCAACTACTTTATTTATTCTCCAATAAACACCATCTATATATATTAATTTTGTAAAATCCAGAAGAATAATATCTTTTACCTTCAAATCAATATAAACAGTTCTTAATCTTGGTTTTGATTTTAACATCTCAAACATATCCTTATAATATGTTTCAAATAAACCCTTACCTGATGCATAAGATGTGTATACTCCTGTTGCATCATCATAATCTCTTACATTAACATTACCATAAGATAGTATTGGACTTGAACTATTATCTTTATTGATTGATGTTGCTTGAGGATATATGTTTGATGTTACAGAAGTGCTGGATGCATTTGCTAATAAAAATCCCAAGTAAGTAGCCCAAGTTTGAACCCTTGCATATTTCAAATCAAGACCTACACCTACATTAGTTGGTGAGTATTTATTCCAATACAATAATCTTGGTAAAAACTCATATCCTTTATCTGGTCTGTTTGTTTCCCAGTTGTATGCAACTTCTTTCCATAAACAAGCAGAATATGGTAAATCAGAATAATGCCCTGTAGAACTATCTTGGTCTTGGGTGTTATATGTTCCTGCAAAGAATGGGTTTTCATATTTACTTTCACCTTTCTCAAAAGTTTGAGGTAGTGTTTCTGTATATGGATATTCATCTTTTATTCCATTCCACCATTGTTCACCTCTAGCCTCAACTTTCTTATCTTTGCTGTCTGACTTGTATTTGAAAACAACATCTCTTTTTAAGTCGCTTTTAATCCATTTATCATCTATCTGTTTACTTCTATCTAATTTGTAAGTCCAATCTATTGCCTCAGCATAATCCTTATAAAAAGAGTTAAATGGTTCTATATTCACAACTTTTGCTACTTCATCAGTAGTCATTTTAAAGTTAAATGCGTGTGCAATACCCTTAACAAAATCAAGACTTTTGTAATCTTTATTAATTACATCTTTTAAATCATAAGTCTGACCATACGCAACTGTTTCAGAGTTAAGAGAAATATCAAAATTGCTAGAACTACCTGATTTAAAGAAAATCCAAACTAAAAAGGGTTGCCAATCTCTTTGACTACACCACAACCTAGTACCTAAAGTTAGTCTTATTTTATCACCTTTGTTTAACCAAGTATTCATATTAATACTAGGCATATCTGCATAAGAAGTTGATGTATTTGTATTATAATCTACATCTTGATTTATTACAAAGTCATACTCAGATGAATTTATTATAACCCAACTTGTTTGCCCTACTGTTTGAACTTCTAAGTTTATCCTAGTATCAATGCTGTTTATTAAAACATCATCACCACCACCCTTATATGCTCTTGCAATTTTTGATTGTATTCCATTTAATTTTATATCATAATAACCATACTCTCCTATTGTTATGTAATGATTAGCAGAATCTACATAAGACCCCTCATTTAAAGTTACATTAAGATTTGTTGCTTCATCTATCTCAAGCAATTCTCTACCTGCACCATTCCAATAATAATTACCCTCCTCTTGTTCTAAATTACCATTATAAAGAGTTTGAATACCATCTTCTGTTAGTTGAGGACTAGATGCTGGATGGGAAGGGTTTGGAGTACCTGTAGTATTAGAAACTCCATTTGTAAAATTACTCTCTACAGAAAACTCATCATACTTTTCTTCAGGATTATTATATTTAAAATTAGGTAATAACCATACCAACTTTTTAAACATATCTGTTTCCATAAAAGTTGAACTTATCTGATAACCAACTTTACTAAATATCTTTTCTAATGTGGTTTTAATAAATACTGCAGGTCGCCAATCTGGGGATGGTCTAGGAGTTGCATATCCATAACCTCCATTATCATAGCCATAATATCCTACTTTACCAGCACCTGAAATACCAGCACCATTAGCAGTATCTAAAAGTTGTATTGTTTTTTGCTCTCCTTCAGGATTAAATTCACCATAAGATGTTACTGGATATACTATCGGAGGGTCTGAGGCAGCAGTAGCAGCATCACAATCTTCATGTTGCCAAGTAGCCATAATTTTTGTTTTGTTGTACTCTAAATCCTCACTATTAGTTCCCCAATCTAATTCATGCATATATAAATTAGATAAAGCATCAGCCCAACTTAGATTATTACCAAAAAACACACAATCATAATGAGATGGTGTTTCTCCATATCCACTTACTCCTGTAATTTTTATTAATCCTGTTATAGAAAAAAGATTATTAACAAGTATTCTGCATTTTTTATTTTCAGTAATATTTACTTCAGTATCTATATTTGGAATATAAGGGTTTTTTAATAACTTATTATTATTCTTTGTAGCAGGTATTTTAAATGTCTTACTGTAATCGCCACTTGTTGAGGTTAAGTCTTTAATATCTGATATTTGAAATGTCATTGCTAATGGGAAGTCAGAATGGTCAGTTACATCTAACTCACCAACTACACTATTATCCCAATCTAAAACTGCTTCTCCTATGGATATATTTGATATTGTCCCTGAATTATTACCTTGTCCAAATAAATCAGGAAAACTTGAACCTGTAGCAGTAAATGTAAAATATTGTATTCCATCTGTATTTCCATTAAATCTTGCTGAACTAGGAACTCCACTAGATGAGGAGAATCCTATATTACCTGAACCTGAATAATTAGTTATCTGAAAAGATAAATTATAAGTAGTTCCTATTACTAAACTTTGACTTGATATGTCTTCAAAATAACTAACACTACCAGAACTACCAGTAGCACTCCAAGAAGCACTTGTAGAGGATGTTGCTGTCCACCCTGTAGCAGGTGTACCTGCATTAACATCAACCAAGTTATCCTTTGTACTATACTTATAATCTAATATCTCTATTTTTACCGACATATATTAGTTTCTTTGTGTTATTACTTTATGTGCTAAAGTATATTCAATATTAAATTTAACTAAACCATTTTCCTGATTAACAGTTTCAATATCACTATTTGTAATGATTACAGGTATGTACTCTTTATCTGATGGTCTTAAATATGGATTTCTTGCATAACCCATTTCTGTAGCCTCTGTGTCCATTTCTATCCAAACATTAGGTGATAGTATCATTTCTTCTAACCACTTAGCAACAGATTTATTTAAAGGCTCTGTATAAACGCTTTGCACCCTTTCTGCATTTACATTAGTAACTTCTCTACCTCCTTTATATATATCACCACCTCTCATTGTGTCTGAAATATAAAGACTATTAGGGCTTATTGCTGCATCTTGATTTTCATTATCCTGATACCAAGTTCTATCACCACTTTTTCTTTCAATTACATCTCTGCTTATTGTCAATCCTTCAACTACATCTCTCTTTGCAGTATAACTATCAATTCCACCAACAGAGTTTAACCAATGAAATCTTACAAATCCATAAGCATTTTTCTCATCTTCTCTATCTATAGTATAATATCTGTATTTTGATGTTCTTCTTTCGGTATAATTAGCCCACAAACTAAATCTTGACATACTAACTCTGTAAGAAGCAGTTGATGCTGTTATTTTATTACCTGTATATGTGTTCCAATAAGGAAAATTATTTCTATTAATAGGGTCTTGTTCTGCCTTTAAAGCAGCAGTATTATTTATGTAATATGGAGATATGTTTTGAATAGACATTGCGTGTTGGTCTGCTGCAATTATAGTAAGTCCACCATCTGTATCTGTTAGTAAATTATCTTCAAAATCTCTTATGTAAAAATCATTCTCAGGAGTACCATCTGCTAAAAATGTTTCAATATATAATCCAATAGCACCTACTGTATCCTGACCACCTGCACCAATACCAGTAGAATCAGCCTTTCTGATATAAAACTGTAAATATTCTGCCTGTTCATCCATCCTTACAGGTTTTTGAAAATCATAAGTTAATGGTGATTCCTGAGTTGTAAAATTTGGACATCTACTTAGGAAACTATATTTACCATCTGCCGCCCTATCCATACTAAATTTACCATTATAATACAAAGAATCTTTCTCAAATTGATTTACTGAGTTTATAACTGTTATATGTTGTGAGGAACTACCACTACCCCCACTTACAATATCACCATTACCATTTATTATTTCATAGTATGGTGTTACTTTTATTATCCTAAAAGTTCCGTTCCTAGAAACATTATACCTACTTATTGGAGTACCCATTGCACCAGATGAACCAAGAACATTATCTTGCATAGTCAGTCCACCATTCATACCTCCATACGAATTACTTTGCCAAGTTCCTTTGTTTATTGGACACAAACTATAAGAAAGTTCACCTGAAACTAATTGACTAATATCTATTGTAAACCTATGACCATCAGGCTGACTACCATCATCATATCTCTTATTTGCTATATCTCTTGTTTTTTTAATTCTACCTAATTCTTCCCAATATCCATCCCCAACAGTTGCCTCAACTTTAAAGGTAACAGAAATCAAATCACCATTACCCCCTGAAAAATTAGCAGCAGAAGGCTCTACCGCTTCATTAACCTGTGTGCCATTAGTCCAAATAACTTGATACCTTAATGGGTCGTTTGCACTTTTAAGGTAATTTCCCCTGTCATTCCAAAAAGCACCTGCTAGGTTTGATGCGTTCCAATCTAATGGCTGTATCTGCCAACTTACACTTCCGTTTATTCCTGCCATATCTTAATATATTTTATATTTTAAATTTAAGTAACCCTTAACTCCTTCTACCTCATCATCTGTAAGTTCCCTGTTGTAAACAATAACCTCCTCTATGTTGTTACTTATATATGCACTACCATCACCACCTACATTAAAAATCTCACCATCAAATGTAGTGCTATCATCCCAACCTGTAGCAATTGATGAGGATTCTCCACCATTATTAATGGCAGATGTTAATCTACCACTTTTATTAAACTTTGCCCTTACTATTGCGTATTCACTTGAATCTTCACCATTAAAATAAGCAGTTGAAAGTCCATCAGTCAAATATGTGTAATGTTTATTATCTTTAAACCCAATATTTATTTCAACACTAGACCTTTTGTAAGAAAAAACACTAAAAGCATCTGCATCTTCAGTATTTTGTTTTGCGACTGTGAATATTGTAAAACTACCATCAGTAAGGGGGCAGTTGTTGTCTGATGTTATAATGTCATTAGTGCCATCAAAAGCAAAATATGCTTTATCATTAGCACCATCATATCCATATCTTAATGGTTGATTTGCTGCTGTTGATTGAGCCACATCATTACTATTTCCTGATTGGTCAGCCCAAGCACTCACTCTTTTAGATGCTATATCAAATGTAGCACCACTATCTGATTTTAGCCACACTACTAAATCAGAATAATCTGATGGGTAGTTAGATACAGGTCTAAAACACTTAGTAAATGCACTCATAGTGAATGTTAATTTTATTTGCACCAACCTATCGTTTGCAACTTCTTTTACTCTCTCAATTTCAACACTCTCATCATTTAGATAAGCCTCTACTGAAGTATCTTGATAGTTTTTCAATACAAAATCTAGCCATTCGTTAGCCATATCTTGTAAATTATCCCATCTCTTTTGAAGTTCAACTACTGATTGTGCATCTTGAGAATATAAATTATAGAAATTTATTTCAAATTCATACTCCTCTCTACCATTATATATCTCTGGTATTGTTGATGATGGTGGTTCAACTAGCATTAATGGGTACTTAGTGTCATGGTCTTGGTTTACTTCACTTTCGTAACCAAACTTCACATCACCATAAGTCCATTTGCTGTCAAATACCTCTATTATGTCTGTTAATCTTGTTATTGCCATTATTACAATGTTATATTATTTTTATTATGTATTTTCTCTTGAACAGCAATTTCATAGTCATTTTTAGCAGTATTCCAACTTAAATATGTTAATACTTTATATAAATCTGTTTTTTTCACGCTATCAATATCATTATGTCCTTCTATTCTAAATATCCTTTTTTCTGCAACCATATATAAACTATTAAGCCAACCATAAGGCTTTATGAACTTGTTGTAGAGTCCAACTGTAGAAACTCTATTTTTGCTTCCTCCACTTCTTCCTCTGTTTTCCCCAAAAACATTTGGAAAGTCCTTGTTAATTTTACGCTTTGCATTGTCAAAAAAAAACTGAACTCCCACACGAAGTCCATTGTCAATTCTTTAAACTTTTCAGTTTTGGCAGGTATTGCATCATCATCATATTCCTCATCAGCCCTTCTACAAAGTATTGCCATTTGTTCTGGTAATACATCAAACCTTCCATGTTTCATTATTTCTATTGTACTCTCTAAGTGAGTTGATTCAATATAATCTCCAAATGTGTTTCTTCTTAGAAATTCTTTTGGAAATAAGTACTCCTCACCTTCAAATTCAAATTTATCTATGCCTTTTGGCTTATATTCTTCTAATGTTTGTGAGAATGTTGCTACTGCAGTATTCACACTATCAACATCTAGCATATTCATCTCATTATGGCTAACACCTGTAAGATATATGAAAATATCCCTATTCATCTTCAATAATTCTACTTCTGAGTGTTCTGCCTCAATAACATTACCCTCATCATCTCTTTTATTGTACTGATTGATGATTGAATATAGTCCACACCAATACCTAAGTGTTATGTCTTTCCACTCAGTTGGAATATCATAACTTTTTTCTTGAATTTTAATCTCTACCATTATCTATTAATTTTTTGTTAATTCTAAATCTAAAATATCTTGCATTATTTTTTTACTCTCTTTTTCATCTATAAGAATATCTGCAAGTTCACTTGTTGCATTTTCGCAAATAGAACCAATTTCTTCTAAACTACTTCTCATTAAATAATCATTATCCCCATCTTTTAATGCAGTTAAATACCCAATAGCAGTATAAAACACCATATTTGGTATTAAAAACATAAATTCATCCAACAAACCACCACCACCCTTCTTTTCTACCATAGTATCGTAAAAATTGTTAGAATATAAGTAAACTGAGTTCATTATATCTAAAAAGTCTTGATACTTCCCCTCTCCAACATCTTCAGTTGCAAAATACATTGCTTTCTTAATCTTTCTTAGATGCTGCTCAACAATCCTTCTATGATTTTCGTTTATGTAAGATATTTCCGTATTTTTCATAATTTTCTGATAATTTTTTTAGAATTACTCAAAACTACGCAAAAATAGTAAATTTAGTATGAAATATTTTCACAATTTTTAAACAAACTCAAAAAAACTTTAATTAAAGTAAACAACCTTACCTCCACCACCCCATATTTCCTTATTTACAGCCATAACTAAACAGTCTACCATATCATCATGTTTTGCTGCAGGAAACCTAGTAAGTTGGTCAAGAAACTCTCTATTCCAATCTCCATTCAGTAAACTAACTCTACCACTCTCAAGAGATGCACTAATATCACTAACTCTTGCTACTTTGTCTTTAGTTGGTGGTTTATCTTCTTTTATATTAAGTCCTGTTTCTCTAACTAATGTTTGTACAATAGATTTACCTGATGCTTTAGGTTCTACAAATATTCTACTTTTTGGAGTATATCCATTCTTTTTTACCCATTGAGGAATGAATTTAACAAGTTCTGGAAATTCTTTATGCACATTAATACAATCTACTATCTGCCATTTGTTATCTTGATAGGTATATGCTAGTAGTGCTGATGGGTCATTCTTTTGGTTTGCAGTATATGCAGGGTCAATAACAAAGTTTACTGTAGCCTCATCTTTTCTATATCTATCAATCTTAAACCAATCCTTATGAATCATACCACTATCTAGGGGTGTTGGTGTTTGTTGTAGTTGTCCTGCATAGCCATAAGTACCTAATGCACTTTTATAATCATCTAATATTTCTTTACTGAATCTATCTTCCCAAAACAAGCCACTTTCTTTATTATAAAACTTTTCTAGTGATTTTGGTTTTATATTACCATCTTCATTTGTTGCAGGTATGCAAATATGTTTATATTTTGTTCTTGTTTCTCTATCTAACAAGAATCCACTTAAATCTTCTTCATGCACTCTTTGCATAATTATAATCCTCACTCCAATATCTGCTTGATTAAGTCTTGAGTAGAATGTTGTCCTATACCATTCATTAGCGTTCTCTCTTTCAGTTGCTGAGTTTGCCATTTGAGGTGATAGAGGGTCATCCACAATTAGGAAATCTCCACCCTGTCCTGTTACAGTACCACCAACAGATGTTGCCCTTCTCATTCCAATATGATTATTCTCGTATCTCTCTTTTAAGTTTTGGTCTTTTTTAATGTGAAATACATCACCCCATCTTCTCTTAAACCAATCACTAAATATTATATCTCTTGATTTAGTTGCAAGTTCAATAGATAGTGCAGCAGAGTATGAAGAAGTAATGAATCTTAGTTTAGGAGATTTTATCCAAGCCCAAACTGGAAACATAACAGTAACTATTAATGATTTCGTACTTCTAAAAGGTACATTAATAATTATATCTTTTGTTTTTGGCTTTTGTGCTATGATTCTCTCACATTCTTCTTGTAGAGTATCGCATATATATTTATGATGCCAATTAGTTGATAGGGGTACGGCTGGTTCTACTACTATCCAAGCAGCCTTAAAGAACTCATAGAAACTCATCTCACATAGTTTCTTTTGAAGTGCGAACTTTAATAATTTTTTATTCGTCATCTATTTCAGTAAAGTCAATATCTTCTGCATCTTCAAGTCCTCTGATTTGTTTTTTAATATCATCAAGTGTTGCACCTTCAGTTAAATTAATCTCAATCTTAGTATCAGTATCTCTTTTGATTTCTGTTGATTGTAGTTTAGGCATAGCATAGTTCATTAGTTTTGCTATTGCATCTATATATGCTCTAGGGTCTTCATCAAATAATATATCTAATGCCATCTTAATCTTTACAGGTTGCCCTTCTAATGCATAAGCAAGTGATTTACGAGTCATCTTAGCCACTTGTCTTGCCTCATTATTTTTAGGTTGTAGTGCCTTTGGAGTCTTATTATAGTTCTCATCTATCTTACCAAGTTGAGGTCTTTTCTTCCTTGCCTCACTACCTAACTTCTTATTATCTTCTTTCATTATTATATGTTAAAGTCGCAAGATACAAAAATTATTTAAACTTATCTCCTAATTATTATATAAAATTGAACTTCTATTATTTAACATTATTGTAAATTGTAAGAAAACTATGCAAAACTGTAATTTTAAACACCTATCTTCGTGCCTCTTATAAGAGTATATGTTATTCTTCCCTAATACTTATAATCGCCACATTCTATAGTAAACATTATTGCTCATATCGCAAAGTATGTACCAACCTCCAAAATAAATGTTTCTTGTTAAACATAGTATTTATAAAATTGAACTTGTATTCTGTGTGTGTGCGTTTGTGTGGCTAAAGAGTATATACTACTCGGGTTACGGACTTCAAATTATCAAACCTTATTAACATCTTATTAACCTCTTTTCAACAATATTTTATTAAAATACTCTAGGAATCAGACTAAATCTGAACAAAAACTGGTCAAAGTTTGTAATACCTTGATAAATAAGTAGTTATATGTTATAAATATATCTTTTTTTAGTGCAAAGTTAGATCGGAAGA
>OBJC01000056.1_pt1 | contig 22589 bp, 15 predicted proteins | sample 1481521 | NCBI WGS metagenome assembly OBJC01 (sample SAMEA2341961, study PRJEB22496) | metagenome | biome: marine; feature: hydrothermal vent; material: water | place: Pacific Ocean | collected 2011/2012 | reverse complement strand
GATCTCGATTCAAGGGGTGGGCAATGTTGGCTACCACTTGGCGCGATTTGCCCATAATGATGGCGCAAAGCTGATGTACACGGACATCTCCGATCGAAAGCTCAAACGGGTCGTGAAAGAGTTTGGTGGCACCGTCGTAGCGGACGAAGACTATTACGGTGTCGAATGCGATGTGCTCGCACCCTGCGCCATCGGCGGAATCATTAACAAGAGGACCATTCCTAAAATCAGGGCCCCCATCATTGCAGGTGGAGCCAACAACCAGTTGGACGACGAAGATGAAGATGGCGCGGCAGTCGAGGCGGCGGGCATCACCTATGCTCCGGACTACGTCATTAATGCCGGCGGACTGATTCATGTTTATGCGGAGCTGAAGGGCTTCCCTGAAGAGAAAGCCATGTCGGATTCCTCATTGATTTTCGATACGGTCAAGCGGGTGATCAACAAGGCCAAGGCCAAAGGAATCACGACCACTGAGGCATCAAATCGGGTGGCTGAAGAGCGCATGGACCAAGTCGCAAGGCTGCGACGCTTTCACCTGTAGCGCAACGCTCTAGAGCGCTAGCGCAGCTCTAGGCCCGCGTCGGCGTCCCAGACAAATCGCCCACCGGTTTTGCGAAGTTCAACAAGGTTGGGTGGCAGTTCTCTGGCCGCTCTGGACCTCGCCATCAATGCCCGTTCGTTGCGTTGACGCGCACTTTCATTGAAATCACGCCAGGCGATTAACGCAGCCGCTTCCACGAGAACCGAGGTGGCACTCGCGACACCGGGAGTGGCGAGATCAAGCCTGGGCCCAATCCAGTCGGTGTCCCAAAACATCGGACGATGGTAACGAAAACGCACCACACCCCGAGCGACGCCACCGGACTTCACATCAAAGGCGAGAGATTGCAGGGCCCCCATCGCCCGCTGCCGATGAGCGCCGTCCACAAAAATCGGCAGGTCATACAAATCCCCCGAAACGGTAATTACGGCCTCGACGACCTCGACCCCTGCCGACACATCGACACCTGAGATGGGCTCGATACGAATATCTTCGACGGTCAGTCCGGCGGCTTGGCCAGCGAGGGCCAAAAAGCTGGTCACCCGCAACACATCTGCATCTTCCAGGGCCACATCACTGTGTACTTGGGTCAATGCGATGTTGATGGCCGCCGTGGCATGGGGCACATCCAGCGCCAGCAACCGACGTTCTAAGGAGGTCACTTTCAAGTCTCGGTCCGAAGATGCGCCGATAAACATCATGCCCAATACGGCCACGACGAGCGCCTGCACACCTAAAAGCGTGGGTAGAGCAGAGCGCCCGGTGCGCTGTTGTTGCTGGGTTTTGTCCACAGAGTCCTATCTTTCCTGACGAATCGTGACGTCTCAAAAGCATCACTAACCCAAGTTGGACCGGCCATATGATCGACAGGTCATCCCGATGGCTAGTTCACAAGTCTTTACACGTCAACACTAAACAATGGGTTTTGAGTAAACCGAGGTTTAAACTTTGTTTGTGACAAGCAAGAAAAAGGTAAAACTCCTCCTTGCCTTGGATGATCGCGGCCGATATCGTTGTGACTCCTCCCCCCCGAGATCTCCCCTCTCCCCCCAGATCTCACCCCTCCTTTTCGTGGCCAACTCTTTGCTCGCTTGCAACGCCAATACCGGTGCGATTCACACCGATGAATTTGACGGCCCTCTCGAGCTGTTGCTGTTTTTGGTGCGACAGCACGGGGTCGACATCCGCACGGTGCCCATCGCGCCGATAATGAGCGCGTATTTGGGTCAAATCACGCTGATGGAGGCAATGGAGCTCGACACTGCTGGGGAGTTTTTGGTCATTGCAGCCACCTTGTGTTTGATAAAAAGCCGAGAGATGTTTCCCAGTACCGGCCTATTTGAAGACGAAGACGATGAGGACGACCCAATCGCGCTTCGTGAGGCCCTCGCCCAGAGATTGCTCGAGTACGAGCGCTACAAGCGCGCCGCCGAAACACTCGCAGACCGCCCGATGCTCGGTCGTGATGTATTCGTCCGCCCCCCTACTGAAGTGTTGGGAACAGACCGGCCGGTCGATCCCAGCGTAGACGCCATGGGCTTGTTGGAGATTTTTTACGAAGTACTGCAACGCTCGGCGGCCCCTCCGCCCTCTCACTCGGTCACTCGAGAAACCGTGTCGATGGACGAGGTCGCATCGTGGATGATGCGCAGACTCTCCCAAGGGCCGAGAGATCTCAAGGACTTGCTGGGTGCAATGTCGAGCGCCGGCCAGAGGGTCATGGGCTTTATCTGCACCTTAGAGATGGCCAAGCTGGGCATCATCTCTGTGGAGCAGAAAGAACATCTCGGACCCGTGATACTCGAGGCCCAACGCACGCCCGACGACGCAGACCTCTTGTTGCTGATCGGCGGCACCCGATGAGCGACGACACGCTTCCGCCTGACGAGATCGGCCCAAACGAAGAAAGCACCAAAGCCCCCACCAAATTGGTCTCATTGCAGTTTTTCGATGATGGCCTAGAGCCACCGACCAGCCTGCACGCAGCAGCAACCCAAACCAGTCCAGATGCTGGCTCCTCGTCTTTTGATGCACCGATCGCCTTTCCGCTTCCCATCGAGTTGGGCTTGTTTCACGGTGTGCCAGCCCAGGCAGCCCCGACATCAGACGCTCCAGATGACGACGACGACGACGACGACAACGACGACGACGACGACGACGACGACCAAGCCCCACGAGATGCAGAGAATGTGGTCTGTATATTCCCAAGGGCATCCAGCCCAGGGGCCATCTGGGACTTGAGACCCGCAGGAGAAGAGGCCACCCGCGACCCCTATGACGCCAACGCCCCCCTCAAGCCTCCCGCGCCAAGCCAGCTCCAAGGTACCATTGAGGCGTTGCTTTTCGCCGCTGATGGTCCCCTCACCGTACCCCAACTAAACATTCACCTCGGCGAGCCCGGAAAAGCAGCCATTCGGCCCGCACTTTACAGCATTCAAGCCACATATCGCCGGCCGGGAAGCGGCATTCGCCTGGTCGAGGTGGCCAAAGGCTGGCAGCTCAGAACCGATATTTATGCTGCCCGTTATGTCGCGTCCTTACGGGGCGAGCAGCCTTTCAAGCTTTCCCGAGCAGCATTAGAGACCTTATCCATCGTCTCGTACCGCCAACCGGTCACCCGATCAGAGGTAGAAGACCTCCGTGGCGTAGATCCTGGCGGCATCCTCCGCATGCTCTCAGAGCGCGGGCTCATCGCCGTTACTGGCCGCAAAGATGAGCCTGGCCGCCCACTGCTCTATGGCACAACTCCTGAGTTTTTAAGCCTTTTTGGGCTTCGAGATCTTTCCGATCTCCCATCACTCCGAGACTTGCGTGAACTTCAGCAAGACGATGCGCGAGATGGAATAGGCAGCACCGATGGCGACCCGTATTCGGCCATTACCGGGGTACTTAGTCAAAAACCGGCCATAGATACTCCGCATTTTTTGCATCCAGTCCAAGAAGCCCTCCCACTCCATCCGTACGAACCCATCGACTGATCGGTGTTCCGGGTTAGGTGGCACCGCTCTTGGATGGAACCATGTCAGAAGAAACCCGCCGAATCTCTAAAGTCATCGCTCGCTCAGGCTTTGCCAGCCGCCGTGAGGCCGAAGGTATCGTCGAAGAGGGACGGGTCTGCGTTAACGGCGATGTCGTTCACCACCCTGGCCACCCAGTCGCCCTAAACGATAAAATTACTATCGATGGCGAACCACTTCCCCGGCCCGCCCAGCATGTGTACTACCTCCTCAACAAGCCACGCGGGGTCATTACAGGCCGCAACGACCCCGATGGTCGGAAAAGCGTTTTCCAACTGCTGGAGCAAGTTGAAAACCGAGTAGAGCCCATCGGCCGATTGGATATGGATACCGAAGGTGTGTTGCTGTTCACCAACGATGGCGATTTGGCTCACCAGCTCACCCACCCATCCATGCACGTGCCCAAGCGCTACATGGTCAAGGTTTGGCGGACGCCCGATGAGCGAACGCTGGAAAGACTAAGGAAGGGTGTTCGCCTCGAAGACGGCCGCACAGCACCTTGCAAGATTCGTGTCGTCGAACGGACCGACTCCGGTAACGCTTGGCTGGAAGTCACGGTGACCGAGGGACGAAATCGGCTGATTCGCCGTATTTTTGAACATGTGAATCACCCGGTATCCAAGCTCCGACGAGAGAGCTTTGCCACTATATCGGCGCGCAATTGCGAACGGGGAAAGGTTCGGCTGCTCACACCTGAAGAGCTTCGACGGCTTCGAGAGATAGCGGGCGGGGTTGACCCAAAACGCGCAGGCCAGAGTGAACGATACAAAAAGGGCTACGCACGACCCAAGCCAAAAAATGACAAAGGGACCCGTAAGCGCCGGACCCAGAACAAGCGGCGCAAATAGAATATCGCTTTAAAAATGCGACCATTCATGCCGGCAAAGGCAGCTTTTCAAAGATGTCACTCTAGCGGCCAGCCTTAGGCGCTTTCATCTGTTAGATCGGCGGTCCAATGGAGAAACCCATGCGCTTACTTGCCCTGTTTACCCTCGTCGCTTGCAACGCTGTACCCAAGGATTTGGCCACGGCTCCACCATTTGATTTCGGGGACGACACCGGAAATAACGCACTGGAATCAGATGCAGACGCAGACGCAGATGCTGATGCAGACTCAGACTCAGACTCAGACTCAGACGCAGACTCAGACGCAGACTCAGACGCAGACTCAGACTCAGACGCAGACGCAGACGCAGACTCAGACTCAGACGCAGACGCAGACTCAGACGCAGACTCAGATGCAGACTCAGATGCCGACGGCACAGGAATAGACGATGGGTCTGATGCCGATCCGATCGCAGGTGAAGTGCTCGACGATTGTGCAGAGGCCCTCAACGACACCCTCGATGAGGCCAGCGTACTCGTGCTGGACGGCGCCCACACACAGTTTGTCGGCCTAGAATTATGCAGTTCGGACCTCGATATTTACGCATTTGAAGTTCCTGCATACAGCTGGCTAAGCTTCTCCATTGAGATCGACGGCTCCGGGGACGGCACCTCAGACCTCGACCTTTACGAAATCGAGCACCCTGACTTTCCAGTGGCCGACGAAGTGGACTGGCTCGGCGAATCGGGCGACTTTGACCTGTTGAGCTACTCAGCCAAAACCACCGACTTCGAGCGGCTGGCCTGGTACAACCCCACGTCCACCCCCCGCACACACCATGTCCTGGTTTACCCCTATGGTTCAGCCTACGCCGATTATGACATTCGTATACGCACCAGCGACTGGCATGATGACCGCGACTGTGAAGATGTATACTCGGACGCCCTCGAATCTGGCCCTTGCAACCGGATCATGCAGTTCCCCAACGCTGTTGACGGAAGCCAAGGCTACTTGGTGACCCACGAACAGCATTACTCCAACCAGCGCCGCGAAATCGCCTATTTGGTCCAATGGGCGACCGCCCAAGTTGAGGCCGAGTTTCCCGGAACCAAACCACTCGCCTTGATGGATATGAGCCAAGCCGACGGTGACACCCCCGGTCGCCTGGACGGCTCTCTCCGCCATCCCGAAGGAACCCACGTCAACGGTAATGACATCGACATCGCCTACTATCAAACCGGTGCCGACAATATGGGGCGCGCAGTATGCGATAACGATGGCTACAACTGCACGGGCGAGGCATACCTGCTCGATGCCGACCGCACCGCCTACTTTCTGGCCATGTTGATGCGCTCTCCCTTTATAAGGGTGATCGGTGTAGACACCGTCGTGGCCGAAGACGTCCTTGAGGCCGCAGCAGGGCTGCTCAGCGGGGGCAAGCTGAACGCTTCAGATGTCAGCAACCTCGAGACTTATATGGCCTATTCCACTGACGGCTGGCCCTTTCACCATCACCATCTTCACTTTTCTTGGCAGTGGGAGAGTGGCCACAGCGGCGTAGACCTATTGGACTGGGAGGGTCCGGTCGGCTGTGAGTTCGCCCTCGAAGGCCGTGGCCCTTCAAAGCCGGAGCCCACCTTTTAGGGCTCTAGATAGCCCAAAATTTCCGCGGCTTTATTCGTTGCTGATACCGCCGTCTTGAGCGCAGGCACACCATCCAGTGCGGCCCTCAAAGCCGGCTTTGGCTGCCCCTGTACGTGTTTTCCCCGCCCGGGCCGATTCACCCATCGCCCACCAGCGTCGATGACGACCGTGTCACGACCTGCCAAACCCGCTGGCGCGCACCCCGGTGCACAATCTGCCTCACACATGCCGCTTTGAGCGAACCAGTGGCTTCGGGCTGCTATCGTTTCACCTTTGAGCAAGGCTGGCACATCGGTAAGACCAACCAAGTCATCGATTACCGCCGGCTTTATCCCTGGCGACCACCGCACCAAGGGCACGGCCAACACATGCTCAGAAATGGACCGCTCATGTTGATAGCTACACCGCTCTTCATCCAACACCTCTCCATGATCCGCGGCCACAACGATGGTTGCACCACGCTCACGCAATACCGCGATTAACGGCCCCAACAGCTCATCAGCGTGCCGAACCTCTCCACCATAGCGAAGCCGCTCCGTCGCACCCGCCCCCTGGTACGGACCGTGTGGCTCATAAATGTGCACCCACAACAACGCGGGCTTGTCGGTGGGCAACCAAGCCATGGCAGCCTTCACTGCAGTCTCGCCTGGCGCTTCACCCGCTGCCGGACCCTCAAACACATCCCAACCTCGGTCCATCCCTCCGGCCGGGCCTGCAGGGTATGCGCTCACGAAAGCAGCCGTTGCCCACCCTGGGTACTGCTCAGGAAGCACCTCGACATCGTCCCGCAGCCGATAACCATGGTGGTTGTTGGCCTCCATCCCATGCTCCCAAGGATATAAGCCCGTCAGCATCGAGGCGTGAGCCGGGCTGGTCAGCCCCATCGGAGAGTATGCCCGCGTGTACCGTTCACCCTCCGCTGCGAGTGCCCATATATTGGGACTAAACGCTCCGCTGAGGTGGTCTGCACGCCAGGTGTCGATGGTAATCAACGCCACGACAGGCGGCGGAATTGGCGCGTTCAGGCCATCCCTGAGATGAGAATCAGGTGAGAGCTGACATGCAAAAAACCACAGAATCATCTCAGTACTCTATCGTAGTCAGCAAACGAGGTGCGTTTACCCCATGATCGAAATGTTGAAACTCAGCTTTCAATTTTCCTCCAAGCTTGGGGTACGTGACACACCGGTCCTCGACGCCAACCACCAATCCAGCCTGCCCGGGCTGTACATCGTCGGAGACTTGGCTGACGCGCCCATTATCAAGGTCGCACTCAAACAAGGCCATACAGTGGCCACACACATCGCGACCACCCTTAAGGCTTCTGCCGGCCAACGGTCAGCCGACCCCGATGTGGTGATTGTCGGTGCTGGCCCGGCCGGTATTGGCGCCGCGATTGCCCTTCGAGATTTGGGGGTCAATTATGTGTTGATAGAGCGGAAAAAACCATTCTCCACGATTCAAAACTTTCCACTTGGAAAGCGAATCTTCATGGAGCCAAATGCTGTCGAAAACCCCACCAACTTTTGGTTCGACGATGCAGCAAAAGAGGATCTTGTTGACGCCTGGGAACGCTCCCTCACCGAAGAAAACCTCAACATCGAACAACCCGTGGAGGTCCACAGCGCAACTCGGGCCGGTAAAGGCTACGCGCTCACCCTCATCGACCCCGACGGCACTCAACGTACAATCCACACTCAACGGATCATCCTCGCCACCGGCAAGCGCGGCCAACCCAACACCTTGGGCATACCCGGCGAAAACCGGGAACACGTTCAATACGCGCTCAAAGATCCCAAAGCCCATGCAGGCCAAAATATTGTCGTGATTGGCGGAGGCGACACCGCAGTGGAGACAGCGATCTCACTCGTCGAGGGTGGCGCATCCGTTATCTTGAGTTGCAGGGCAGACTCCCTTCATCGGTGTAAAACCCGAAACCAACAACAAGCAGAAGACCTACACCAGGCTGGGCGACTGGACATTCGCTTCCACGCCAAAGTCACAGAAATAAAAGCCGAATCGGTGCTGATCTCAAATGCGGGAAAAGAAGCCGAGGAAGTAGCTGCAAACCTTGTCTTTACAATGATCGGCACCCAGCTACCGATGGCGTTTCTACAGCGGCTCGGCATTCGCATGCGCGGAGACCTTCGCCCTCAAGATGGACTTTGGATCGGTGGTTTTATGACCCTGGTCTATGGGTTTTACTGCCTAAAAAGTAAAAAGCAGTTTTACCCTTTTGGCGAGTCGGATCCCTTGGGCTTTCTTCACGAAGCACTCAAAGTGGACCTGGGTTTTCGTTCCGTCGATGCCAGCTTTTGGGGAACCAGCGTCTATGCGATGGTGATCTTGATCTTCGGGTTGATGGCCATGAAACGCTATCGAAGCCCAACCCAACGAAAACGCTACCGCTCGCTCATCGTCTTCCAATGGACATTTTTATTCGGAATCCCAGAGATTCTGGCACCCATGATCATCGATCGCCCCTGGAAAATTTACGCGATTTCGATCCCCTGGCCGCTTTCAACTTGGTCTTTGGTCGATGCACCTGGCTGGGCCGACGGCGACACCACCACCGCAGTGCTCTGGATGGCCGCGGGCGCATTTTCATCCTTTGTGCTGATCCCACTTTATGTCCGCAAAAATGGGGAGCGGTTTTGTAGCTATCTGTGCGGCTGCGGCGGGCTAGCCGAGACTGTGGGGGACTTCTGGCGCCACCTCGCCCCCCGAGGGCGGACCGCTAAAAATGCAGAGGTCTTTGGGCGCATCATCTTTTTGTTGGCCATCCCGGTCACAGCACTGGTCATCAACGATGCCTGGGGATTTTTCGCCCAAGACGCGCTGTACAGCACCAACGCTTTTGCCAGCCACTGGTACGGTTTGATGGTGGACTTCTGGCTCGCCTCAGTGATTGGTGTGGCCCTGTATCCCTACCTCGGGAACCGGGTTTGGTGCCGCTTCTTCTGCCCACTTCGCGCATATATGGAGGTGCTCTCGAAGAAGTTCAGCCGCATCGTTTTGCGCTCGACAGACCGGTGTATCGGCTGCGGAGAATGCACGCGCTACTGCCAAATGGGCATTCCAGTCCAGACCTTCGCTCAAAAGCAAATCGACATCGACAACAGCAACTCCGCATGTATTCAATGCGGAATATGCGTAGAGGTCTGCCCCATGGAGGTGCTTTCGGTTGGGGAGTCAGGCCAACCCGTCGGCCTCAAGCTCACCCCATTACAGGTCCCAAGAGCCCCCTGGAATTAGGTGACTGCGGCTTAGCCATGAGCCGGTAAGGAGCGCTTTTTTTTGCCAAAGTACACAAGTCTGGATAACCGTGCGGACTCTTAGCCATGGGTCAAATGAATGCAGCTTTACACCGACAGTTTGCTAAATGACCTCGCCGGGCAGCCCGATGGTCAAGAAAGCATGCTTCGGCAGATGGCCCGTGGCCCCGAACGCAATGTGCTGGAGCACTTAGGGCAGCTGTTTTCTCAGGTCGCAAGCCCTGTCCAAGACCGGTGGGCAGACTCCCTCCGCTCAACCGATAACCGCCGGTTTTTCCAGGGTTTTGGCGAGGCTGTGTCCGCAGCATTCTTAGCCAAATCTGGATGGTCCATCGTCGACCTCTGTGCGCCACGGCCGTGCTTACTCTTGAAACACCAAGACGGTAGAACCATGCATATGGTCACGCTTGCCTTCTTGAAGCACCCGCCACGCCTCGAGGACGAACGCGCACGAGAAACCCTCGCTCGTGTTGTCAACCGAGCGGATTCTGACCGGCGAATCACCATCTTGGTCCACAAGTGGAACCCCCACCCTTTCGACCCCGAGCCCGTCCGCAGATGTGTCGACGTGTGGCTCGCTGCGATAAAAAAGGGCGAATGGAAGGGGCGATATGCCACCTATGAAGATGACCATGTCAAAATCGAGTTTGCCCTCACAGATGAGCCGACCTTAGAAGGCCAGGGTTCCGTTGCCTTCCTTTTGGCACCGCCCAATGGCCTTCACGCCCTGGATGTGGTCGAGAGCCGCTTGGTGTACGAAATAGACAACTTGGTATCGATGGCCCCTGAAGGCACCAGTATTTTGGTCAGCATGGTCACCAACACGGCCTGGGGATTGCCCCCTGGTTTGGTGCGCAGCCTGTTTTATGGCCGCCCGATTTGGTCCATCGCCGACGGACACCCAGAGAACCGGAAATTCGCCTTCACCCGCGGCGATGACCCCGCTCTATTCCACGAGGACCGGTACCACCCAGTCAGTGGCGTCTTGGTCGTAGACCGGCCTCAGCAACGGGGGCCGTGTGGCCGAGCATACTTAAACCCTTGGTCCTCTGCGACATTGCGCGCATCGGATATCAACGCCCCGACCTTCTCAACTGTTCGGCCCGAGGCAGACAAGGGCTTACACGTGATGCGCTGGACCCCTTAAAAATCGCTTAATCTAGACTGTTGGCCCTGGCGGCAACCCACGCCCGCATAAAATTGCCACCACGGGCACCTTCCAGTTGCGCCACCGTCCAGCCCCGTCGCTCCAACTCAGCCCACAACGCACCCACCTTAGAAGCATCTTCAAGGCCGACTGGCTTTTTGATATAGCCGTCGAAATCAGTACCGAGTGCGACCACCCCGTATCCACCCACAGCCGCAAGATGCACCGCGTGATCCGCCACCCGAGAGACATCTGCCTTTCTGCCGTCGACGCCCCCAACAAAGCTCGCATGGAAATTGAGGCCAATCACACCGCCAGTCGCGGCAATACAGCGAATCTCCTCATCGGAGAGGTTTCTCACATGGGCCCGAAGCGTTTGAGCATTAGAATGACTCGCTATCACCGGGACATCACTGCTCTTGCAAATGGCCAAAGTCGTCGCGGTGCTCGCATGGGATACATCCAAAATGACACGTTTTTCTCGGGCCAGCTTGACCAGCGCATGCCCCTCTTCGGTCAACCCGCCCCCCTTATCGCTCGAGGCACCGGCGAAACGGTTTGAAAAGCTCCAAGTGATGCCCAGCAAACGCAAGCCTCGGTCGTAAAACTGCCCGAAGACTTCAGCCCAGTTGGGGTCGCCTCCCAAGCCGTGGGCCCCCTCCATGCTTAGTAAAATCGCAATCTTTCCATCGCCCACCGCTACACGGGCCTCTTGTGGCTCCCTGACAATCACCAGGTCGTCATCTCTTTCTACCTCTTGCTCTACCACCCCCAGCAGTGCAAAAGCACGCGCTTTGTGGTCGGACTTTCTGGGGGGCCACAACACCTGCACCACCACATTGGTGCCCGCAGCCCTGAGCTTGGCCTTTGAGGCCTCAAGACCAGCGTCGTCGTCGAAGTGCAAACCCTTGGTCAACATCTGGGTCGGGGTATCGAGGTGCAAATCCACCCTGAGTTCGGGGGACTGAGCGGCAGCGCTCGCCAGAATTAAGGCCATAATCATCTTGGTGTGGTCCGTGGCAGGAGAGACACTCTCACGGTAAGAAGACCACACAAAAGAGGCAACCCATGTTCACCCTGCTCCTCACCCTACTCGCAGCCCAAGCCGCCACCATTCGGGCGTCATCCACACACAACGGTGCAGATGGAAAACACACCGCAGCCCATGCGGCCGATGGTGGTTTTCAAAAAAGTTGGGCCGCACCCAGCAGTGACGGGGCTGAGTGGCTTGAGCTTGACCTTGGGCGGGCCACTCAAATCGACAACCTCGCCATTTGGCCTGGAAACCTGAGCAAAGGCAGCCGGAGTTTTCGGGAGTATTCACGCCCGCGGACCATCCAAGTATCGGTCGATGGTAAGCCCGTCGGCTCACCCGTGATTCTTGCAGATAAAATGCACCGGCGAATCATCAACGTCGGCGTTCGCGGCCGCAAGGTCCGGGTGAACATCCTTGACGCCCACCCAGGTATCGTCTTTGACGACAACCATATCGCTGAGATTTCCATCAACTTTCCGAGCGGCCCACTCGCTCGCTATGATGCGTGGCTGCAGTCTAGCGATGCCAAACGCCGACACAAGGCCTTTATCGAAAAGCTTGAGGCCGCCTATGCCAAGCAATCCAGCACGGAGTTTGGCGACAAAGAAGCCCTTAATTTTATGATGGATGCTGTCGCATTGGGGCCGCCTTACGCCGTCAGCCGCATACCCGCTTTGGTCAGCCTCGGTTTTCGGGCACAAGCCGCACCCTCGAGCGCCAAGGCCATGAAGGCGCTTCGGCTCCTCAAAGATGCCAACGCCATCACCGCATTTGAGATGGCTGCGCTTCGCTCAACCGGCGCACTTCAAAGCGAAGCTGTGCAGACGGCAGAGATCCTCCGGGCCCACCAGGACATGATCGGTAACCAACACGCCAACATCGCTTTTTGGGGTGAAACCGGCTGGAACCTCGGTGCTTTTCAGGGCTTTGATGAGCCAATGGATATTCAAATGGACCCAGATGGCAGCATGTATATCGCTGACATCGGCAACAATCGCATTCAACGCTTCTCCATCGAAGGAAAGGCCAATAAACAATGGGGACCTGGGGCTGATTTGAGCCAGTCATGGTTTGATAAGGGCCGCGCGTGGTACGCCTCTGGAGCCAAATCTGGCACTGAAATCGGCAGCTTCCAAAACCCCTTAGCGATCGCCCTTCTCCCCGAAAAAGAAGGTACTGGCTTTGCTGTCTTGGATAGTAAAAATCGAGTTCAAATCTTTGATATCGCAGGCCGACCCACCCGTTCGTGGGTGCTGTCAGCCACCAAGCAGGCGCGACCTGGTCTGGGCGGCGAGGGGTATTTGGTCTATCTGCCAAAGGCCAAGGCCTTGATGGCAGTGGTTCAAAATCAAGCGCGGGTTCACACCCTCGACGGCGAAGAAATCGGCGCTTTTTTAATCGAAGACGGAACCCCAAGAGCAGTATTGGCTGACCCCCGTGGCCATGTGTTTTTTGGCTATGTCGATCATGTTGTGCGCTACCACACCGAAGGCTATCGCTTCGCGACTGTCATCACCGCAGAGCAGATTGGGGCTGGCCATGAGGACATTGCCATGGCATTTGACTCCAGCAAGAAATTGTGGATATTGACCGACAACGGAAGGGTGACCAAATTCAAAAAACCTGGTGTGGTCGATTTTAGTGTCCGGGCGGTCAAGCACGGGCTCAAAGCGCCCCGAATTTCTGTCAAAGACGGCATGCTCTTCATTCTTGCAGATGACCATATCGAGCAGGTTGATGTCCTCCAGGCCGTGCTCGACGCCGCAGAAGCTACGGATGGTTAGCATTTTTTGGCTCATCATCTTGGCGTGCTCACAATCCCTTGAGCCACCTGTGGAGGCGCAAACACGCCCCGCGAAACAACAGGCACTTCCAGACCCAGTCGCTAGCGCCAAGCCCCACACCCTCAGCCCACCCCTGGGCCTTGATGACAGCGCAAAGAACACCATGCGCAGGCTCGAGCAACTGCTTCGCACCCATGGCACCGACCCCAACAATCCATGGGCAATCGGCCATACACTTTTGGCCTTGGGCCCCACCCTTCGGCTCAGTAATGACCAAGACGCCATCGATTGGCTGTTTTCAAACTATGCCGAGCGCTTTGTTTTGGACGACAGCTGGCTCCTCCGATTTCCGCCCTATCGGGAAGCCACCCCCATCGAGCCACATCCAGACCTGCTCCTGCGCGTCTTCACAGACATCGGCCTCTCACCCGATCGGATTGTTCATGTCCAGGGTCAGCCTCATGTGATTGGAGACCTGTTTAAGGGCAGCCTGGCCCAGCGGTCAGCATATACCCCTAAAGCCCTAAACGATTTACCCTGGAGCCTCGCAGCCTTCGCCAGTTGGTCAACACCCACCCTTACCTGGCGAGATGCTCAGGCCCAACAGCGGGACCTTGACGCCCTCACCGACCAAGCGAGCGACGGGCTAAACCGTGCCACCCTGTTCCTGGCCCAAGCAATGGCGGCCGGAAAGACCTTTTCTAAACAAAAACAGGGTATTTTCGCCTTTAGCTGTGGTGGCTCGCACCTTATCCAGGGCGTCATCCACGCCCAACTTCGGGGATTTGGAAGCCCAAAAAATAAGGGCGAACCCCAAGCGCAGCTCGCGCTCCTCGCCTTTCGTTTTCCCATCGAAATGGCTCAAATAGACGCCGGCATGGCCACCCATCCACAGTTTCAGGTCCCACTGCTCATTCAGCGCCTAAAACTCGCCGGCCACACCCTTGAAACTTTCGCTCGGGTAGCGGCATCCGGCCGCCCAGGTGCACCGAAGGCTGAAGCACTCACACCGTATCTACAGGCCGTCATTCACACAGTGGCACTGCTAAAAACAGCTGGGGTGTTCCAAAACCTAGAGCGCCTAAAGCAAGACAATAACCAGCTATTTTTAGACACCATTGGCGACTCTGCCCATGCGCTTCGGGGCATGAAAATCGCAGTTGGAGCGCAGCCGGTCTTTTATTGACCAGCGCCCTCTTTATCTGCACGAACGGAGAGGATCATCTCACTGACCGCTGCAAGCTGCCGCTCGGTCCAAATCCTAAAAAATGGAATATCGGCTCCGGGCCTTCCAGCAGTCAGCGCCAACGAGATTGCACGTGCCGCCTTTTGTGCCTCAGTTCGCCCTGCCACCTCCGTGATGACCGAGAGAACATCCATGGCCAAAACCCAGTTCTTTCTTGCAATACCGTCGAATGCAGCGTTGACCGCAGCCACCACCTCATCGGCCACACGCCGTCGTTTCTCGTCATCATCGAGCGCGAGCTTGCTGGTGAGTGCACCCATCACAGCATCGATCGCTGGCCCACTGATACTGTCGTCTAGGCTAAACACCACCCGATGGGTACCTTCGAGCAGGGCCTCGGGACGCTGTAAAGCACTTGAATCAAGCGATGCTGGCTGTTGTGCCAATGGGTCGAGCAACCGCGCAGAATTTTTAACGCCCTCTTCGACCGACGAGAGCATATGGCCCCAACCATGAGGCTCGCCCTTTCCACCTTCTGTGAAGGCCCGCTCGACAAGGTGTAGGGCCACATGAAATGGCACCTCGACCAAGTTGTGGTCGCGCCGTGCGTTCGCAATGACCTGACGCGCCTTGGAACGACCCACGTGGGCATGGTCTGAATCCTGAAAGCCTTGGCCTGCCCCTGCGACACCCGCACACACGCACGCACCATCTTTGCTGTAGGCCAACATGATAAACGGGAAATACCCATCGGCTTGAGGCAAACCAATAAGGCCGACTGGTGCCGGCACCTCTCGGGCCTCCTCTCCCATCGTCCATTGACCACTGGCCTTGGGGGCCGGGGCAATCTGATGACCGGTTGAGCGCAGCACGTGTAAAGCTCGAGATGCCGCCTTTCGGACCGGTTTAAGCTTGGCCGACGTGGCCTCTCGAAGCCGCCCATCCAGCCCCATTCGTCGGGCGGCCTCAATGGCGACCATCGCCTGGTTCTCGTCGATGGCGTCCACAGGAACGCTGCCATCGACCAACCACGCTGAAGCCGGGCTCGACTTGTCCCCAGCCTCAACGGAAGTAAGCAGCGACAAAACGGCTTCGAGTTGTGGCTTACTCATTTTTTGCTCGCCTGGGTGATCACTTGGTTGACTGTAATGGCCGCCATATTCACCACATCATCGACTGTGGCGCCCAGAGCCAACGCGTTGACTGGCCTCGGGAGCCCCACCAACACAGGGCCGACCGCTGACGCCCCGCCCAACTCGCGCAATAGCTTGTAGGCTATATTTCCAGATGAAAGATTCGGGAAAATCAGGACATTCGCATCGCCGGCGATTTGGCTGAATGGAAAAACCGTCTTGGCGCGCGCCGCATTGACCGCCGTGTCGGCCTGCATCTCACCATCAACAATAAGCTCAGGATGGGTGGCCCTGAGAATCGTGACGGCTTTGCTGACCTTGTCTACATCGGGATTACCACGGTCTTCGCCGAAGTCGGAATAAGACAACATCGCCACACGCGGAGTGTCGCCAAACTGACGGGCGACAGTGGCCGTGTTGAGCGCGATTTGTGCCAAGGTAGCCGGGTCTGGGTCGACGTTGACAGTGCAGTCACCAAAGTAAAAGCGGCGCCCCTCGAAGAGCATCAAATACACGCCACTGATGGTCGACGCCTCTTTGGCCGTACCCAGCACCTGTAAAGCTGGACGGATGGTGTCCGCATAGGGCGTAGCGAGTCCTCCGAGCAGACCGTCAGCATCACCTTCTCGCACCATCATCATGCCGAATGTGGTGCGACCCCGAATCGCTTGGCGCGCTGAGGCCAAAGTCATGCCCTTACGCTGCCGAGACGCCCACAGCGTCGTCGCGTAGCGTTCGAAAACCTCGTCTTCACTTTGCTCGACGATGTCGACACCGGTGAGGTCGACATTGATTTGCTTGGCCCGATTGAGGATTTGCCACTCCTGGCCAATCAGCACAGGCTGACAGATTCGCTCTGCCACCAACACTTGTGCAGCACGCAAAATCTTTGGATTGGCCCCTTCGGGAAACACAATCCGTGCATTTTGACCACGGGCACGGTTGATCAAGGGGCGAATGACCTCCTTTTTCCGTTCGAGCATGCCCTCTAGATGGGCATGATAGGCATCCATATCTTTGATGGGTTTCCGGGCGACGCCACTCTCGGCAGCGGCGGCTGCCACTGCTGGTGCCACCCACAACAACACCCGTGGGTCAAAGGGTTTGGGTATCAAGTAGTCTGGGCCGTATTCCAAAGACTCCAGGCCATAGGCAGTCAACACGCTGTCTGGAACATCGGTGCGGGCAAGCTCTGCCAAGGCATGAACCCCGGCGATTTTCATGGCCTCTGTGATCTTACGGGCGCGACAATCCAGGGCACCGCGGAAGATGAAGGGAAAGCCCAGGACATTGTTGACCTGGTTCGGATAATCAGAGCGTCCGGTCGCGATTATCGCATCGGGGGCCGCCGCCTTCGCCTCATCGGGCGTAATCTCAGGGTCTGGGTTGGCCATGGCGAAAATGATGGGCCTTGGGTTCATCCCCTTCACCATTTCACCCTTGAGACAACCGCCGACGGACAGTCCTAAAAAGACATCTTTGCCCACCAACACCTCGCCCAAATTCAGGCGTGGTCCAGGTTGAGCCCATTCTTTTTTAGCCTCGGTCAGGTTGTCACGTTCTGTGGCGATCAAACCCTTGGAGTCGCACATATAGATGTGCTCCTTTTTAACCCCGAGCAAAATCACAAGCCGAGCGGTGGCCACAGCTGCAGCACCGGCTCCAGAGAACACGATGGTGATGTCCTCGAGGCTCCGGTCTGTGATATCGACGGCGTTTATCAAGGCCGCCGCAGCGATCATCGCTGTCCCGTGCTGGTCATCGTGAAAGACTGGAATGTCGAGCATATCCTGGAGGCGACGCTCGATTTCAAAGCACTCAGGTGCACGAATATCCTCAAGATTTATCCCACCAAATGTCGGTGAAATGGCCCGGACGGCATCGATGAACTTGTCTACGTCTGTCTCGTCAACCTCGATATCGAAGACATCGATATCTGCGAATTTCTTAAACAGGTTTGCCTTGCCTTCCATGACAGGCTTCCCGGCAAGCGCACCAATATTGCCCAGTCCCAAGACTGCGGTACCGTTGGTGATGACCGCGACAAGGTTGCCTTTGGCTGTGTACTCATAAGCCAACTCGGGATCGTCCTGAATGTCTCGGCAAGGCTCCGCAACCCCAGGCGTATAGGCCAAAGACAAGTCCAACTGTGTCAACAGCGGCTTGGTGGCTGTGACCTCAATCTTCCCTTTCCGCCCTCGGCGGTGGTATTCCAGTGCTTCTTCCCGGTACTTGCTCATGCTTCCCCCAAGGGTGCGGCCCCCGAAGGGGCCGGTTCGAGAACCCCATAAGCCGAGTTTTGTTCTCAAGCCCGGTCTCCCTGACTTGAGTGACGATCATTCATCTAGGCCCACCGTTACCAGTGGGCTCAAGCGGCACACCCGGAGGCTTCGGGCGGGTCACCCTCAAACGCCCCTCTATTCGGCCTTGCTTCGGATGGGGTTTACCTGGCCGGCTCCGTCTCCGAAGCCGCCGGTGCGCTCTTACCGCACCCTTTCAGCCTTACCGTGCCCCCAAAAGGAGACACCCGACCCTCTCAACACCATTACCCAAGGGATAAGCGCTGAGCGAAGCCGGACCCGTAGGTGGCGGTCTACTCTCTGTTGCACTTGCCTTCAGGTCACCCTGACTGGCCGTTAACCAGCATCCTGCCCTATAAAGCCCGGACTTTCCTCCCGTCGCAAAAAGACGACCGGCGATCGTCAGTTGTTCTCGAACACCACCAGGCTATGCCGCGGCATCGTTTGGGTCCAGTTCTCCTTCATCAGTCGACTCAGGCATGGGCAACAACCAACGCCCACATCCTCGGCAATTATGAACCCGCCGCCCCGTCGAGACCTCCAAGCGCATTTGAGCCTGAACCGACACATGACAGGCTGAACAAAATTCACCATTGAGCGCTGATACCGGCTCTTGGGACCGCTCACGAAAGCCTTTGTACCGCTTTTCGAGCTCACGGTTGAGTTCAGCTGCAGCCTTGATGCGGTCAGGCCAAATCGCCTCGATCTCCTTTCGCAGTTCCCGCCCTTCATCTAGCCAAGCCGCGTGCGCCGTAACTTTGTTTTGCTCGGCCTTTGACTGCGCCGCTTTCAAAGCCTGAGCCTCGAGACTGATCCCCTCAGCGACCTCCATCTCTACGAGCATATCCATCTCGAGGCGGTTCACATGTTCACCGCACTGAGTCAGCTGCTTTTCGACCGTCGCGAAATCGACCATTTGATGGCCATCGAGCAACTTTTTGGTGCGCGCAGTGCGCATGATGTATTTGTCGAGGTCGACTTGAATCGCCGCCTCACGGATCTGAGACTCGCGGGCGGAAATAACCGTCACCTCTAGCCCTAAAATCTTGGCTTGAATCAAATCGCCAAGCTCGCCCACCACCGCCTTGAGCACTACCGCCCGGGCACGAGCCTGATCGACCTTCTGATCGAGGGCCCATAAATCGACGATAAGCTTCAGATCTGGGTGCAAACTGGCTCCAAGTAAAGGGTGGGCCCACCAGGGCTCGAACCTGGGACAATCCGGTTATGAGCCGGGAGCTCTGACCAACTGAGCTATAGGCCCTTAGCGAATAGCGCCTAACGCACCCAGCGTGGTCGCGGGTTGCCAGCCACAGATTCTATTGACGCAAAATCTGGCCTAATTCTCGATAAAGGCAGAGAGGCGCTTTCTACGGGAAGGATGGCGCAACTTGCGAAGCGCCTTGGCCTCAATCTGCCGAATCCGCTCACGGGTGACATCAAAGTCTTGTCCGACTTCCTCGAGGGTGTGGTCGCTGTGCTCACCAATTCCGAATCGCATCCGAAGCACCCGTTCTTCACGTGGCGTAAGGGTCGCAAGAACCTTGTGTGCTGTGTCTTCAAGACTATGGGTGACCGCAGTCTCGGTCGGAAGCGCGATATTCTTGTCTTCGATAAAGTCACCGAGGTGGCTATCAGCCTCCTCGCCAATCGGTGTCTCCAAGCTGATAGGCTCCTTGGCGATCTTCTGAATCTTCCGAACCTTATCGACAGAAATGTGCATCTTGTCGGCAATTTCCTCGGGGAGAGGCTCACGGCCCATCTCTTGAATCAAATGACGCTGAGTCCGAACGAGCTTGTTGATGGTCTCGATCATATGGACTGGAATCCGAATCGTGCGGGCCTGGTCTGCGATCGCACGGGTGATCGCTTGGCGAATCCACCATGTGGCATAGGTCGAAAACTTGTAGCCCCGGCGATACTCGAATTTCTCAACCGCCTTCATCAAGCCGATATTGCCCTCCTGAATGAGGTCCAAAAACTGCAACCCGCGATTGGTGTACTTTTTGGCAATGCTCACCACGAGGCGCAAGTTGGCCTCAACGAGTTCACATTTCGCCTGCTCAGCCAATGCTGTTCCCCGACGCACATCCCGCGCCAGGTCACGAAGAAGATCCCGCTCGACGGCGATGTGATCTTCAAACTTGCGAATCCGCCGAAGTTCACGGCGCACACGGCTATCAAAATCGGCCCACATTTGGACAGTAATCCCGGTGTCGGACACGACGGTTTCACCACCACGATCCGGGGTGCGGCGCACCTTTCGAATCATGCGGCGCAGGTCACGAACCTCAACCCCAGCCTCGCGAGCGACAGATGAAATCGTACGTTCGCAGCGGGCAACTTGGTCCCAGGCCTGCTGAACTTCTTTACAAACCAAAGCCATCGCCGGGTTGGGAATATCGATGGTCGCCATCTTTTTGAGCATGCGACCGTCGACCTCGTCGAGGACATCTTGTTGCTCCCGCTGGCGTTTCTTGCTCTTGGCGCGTTTGAGCTCCTTGAGTACACCGCTCCGCTCATCATTTAATGCCTGAATGTCGACGAGCACTTCGGGCAAGCTCTTGCCTTCAGAACTTTTGACCCGCCGTGGACGTTTTCCGCCACGAACCGCTTTCTCGCAGCGCTCTTCTTCAGCGTCGATAAGCCGTGTCAGAATTCGAAACGTGACAGCCGAAGTCAGGACCGCACCATCAACAATGCGCTCGCCCTCTTCAATTCGCTTGGCAATCTCAATCTCGCCTTCTCGAGAAAGCAGAGGTACCGTTCCCATCTTGCGAAGATACACCCGCACTGGGTCGCTGCTACGCGCGGTAGTCGCCTTCTTCTCAGCAGGTGGAGACTCGGCCATAATGCCCTTCGTACGGGCAGATTTCACCTGGCTGACCACATCGATGTCCATGCGACTAAATATCAGCATCACATCGTCGAGTTGTTCCGGAGACACCAGATGCGTGGGCAACACCTTGTTCATCTCCTCATAAGTCACGTATCCACGCTCCTTACCAACCGAGATAAGTCCTTGAATTTCCTTAAGATCTTTGTCTAACATTTACCTAATACCTCTACAGCTTTTTCAAATCGGCGGGGACATCCAAGCCACAAGGTGTGGGCAGGGATGGGACGGGGCAACAGATATGGACCTGTAACAGCAAAAAAATTGGCTCAGATTGATTCGGCGTTCGGTACTTTGGCTACCGAGCAAAACGGTTCCTGATTGCATCTCTTCTCTGTTGTAGTGCCTGCCGTTTTTTCAGCAGGCTAAAATAGCTTGACTCGTCATCAGAAATGTTGCAACCCGCAATCGCTTGACCCACGACCAGAAGTGTGGCATCGATGTGGCGGATTTCCAAGGTGTCGAGGTTCTGTTTTGCGGCATTAACCGCCTTGTCCTTGGGTATTAGCGAATCCATACTGGCAGCCGCGAGCAGTACAGCGCGCAGATTCTCATCCTTAATAAAATCCAAAACATCAGCGACCAGGCGCCCATCGAGAAACAAGGCAAACGCCTGTTTTGCAGGTGGATAATCGGTAATAAGATCTGGATCTGGGTCGGCGTTAACCAAGGTGGAGGCGACCAAGTCATTATGGTGAATCAAGAGCCAAAACAATTGGTTGAGTGCCTTGCTGCCCCGCCAGTTGCGCCGCGGAGGGGTGATCGTCTCGGTACTTATCGAAGGTGCTCGAGCCCGCCCAACCCATTCTTGGATCACCGGTTCGGTGATGCCCAACACACTGCCCACCCGGCCAATCACCGCACTGCGAGCCGCAGACTCAAACTGGCGAATCAAGGGAGCCAGCGCCTCGACAGTCTCTTGTTTGCCTTGGGGGGAGGAGCCGTATCGCTTTCGAGCGCGATTTAACAAAAGCTCGAACAGCGGTGAGGCCGCAGCGAGGGCGACGCCAAAAGCTTCTGCCCCATTGGTTTGGATAAACTCATCGGGGTCTTTCGCCCCTTCAATCGACAGTTGATAGGGTTCGATGCCCGCAGCAATAAAGATGGGCATGCTCCGTTCTGCGGCCCTCAGCCCCGCTTCATCTGCATCAAAAAGTGCCACCACCCGCCGCGTTAAAGGGCGGATCAGTTTGGCGTGCTCCACAGTGAGCGCGGTTCCGCAGGTGGCCACCGTTTCTTCATAGCCGGCCTGATGCAGCGCGATGACATCAAAATAACCCTCGACCACCAAGAGCCTGTCCCGGTTTTGCACTGAGCGCCTGGCTTGATGTAAACCATAAAGCACCCTGGATTTCTTGTAAATATCGGTTTCGGGTGAGTTGAGATACTTGGGAGCATCGGCGTGAATAGCGTCTGATGTTCCAGCGATGGCCTCGAGCACCCGGCCGCCAAATGCCACGACCTTGCCCCGAGCGTCAACGATTGGAACCATGACTCGCCCACGAAAAATATCGTAGCAACCTCGGCTTTTGTCATCTTCTGAACGCCATTTCACCAAGCCTGCCCGTGCAGTCACCTCGGGACTAAACCCCTTGCCGTGCAGATGGGTTTGAATGGCATCCCAACGCGCGGGGGAAAAGCCGAGCTGGAAAGCCCGTATGGTCTCCTCGGTTATGCCCCGTGCCAACAGATAATCAAGGGCTGGCCGCCCTTCGGGGCGGGTCATCAACGTGGTGTGAAAGTAACGGGAAGCCTCAGAGCACACATCGTAAAGGCTCGTCCGCTGCCTGTGCCGCCGCCG
>OBJC01000055.1_pt1 | contig 23145 bp, 20 predicted proteins | sample 1481521 | NCBI WGS metagenome assembly OBJC01 (sample SAMEA2341961, study PRJEB22496) | metagenome | biome: marine; feature: hydrothermal vent; material: water | place: Pacific Ocean | collected 2011/2012 | reverse complement strand
CCAGTCCTCACAGTCGAGGTAGCCATCGCTGTCGTTGTCGATACCATCGTCGCAAACGGTTTCGCTTTCTTCGCTGCCGCCTTCGCCGCCGCAAGCTGGGTCATAATCACAGTCCCAGTCCTCACAGTCGAGGTAGCCATCGCTGTCGTTGTCGATACCATCGTCGCAATCGGTTTCGCTGTCGTCGCTGCCGCCTTCGCCGCCGCAAGCTGGGTCATAATCGCAATCCCAGTCCTCGCAGTCGAGGTAGCCATCGCTGTCGTTGTCGATACCATCGTCGCAATCGGTTTCGCTGTCGTCGCTGCCGCCTTCGCCGCCGCAAGCTGGGTCATAATCGCAATCCCAGTCTGCACAGTCGAGGTAGCCATCACCGTCGTTGTCGATACCATCGTCGCAATCGGTTTCGCTTTCTTCGCTGCCGCCGACCGTGCCGTCGTAGTCGCCAAAGTCTGCGGCGGAGCGAGGCAACACAGAATACTTCTCAAAGCTGTAAGTCAGAGGGCCTGTGAGTGAGCTGTAGGTCGCTCCATCTTCCGCTGCGTAGTTGGTGAAGACATTGTCGATCCAGCAACCGATGGTGAGCTGCACTGCGCCCCACTCGTACAGCTTGGAAGCGTCTGCGATCTCGGCGTTGTTGATTTGCACCATCACGCTCTCGTAGGGTTCCCAGCTGTCCGGTTCGGTGTCGATAACGGTCACGACCACCTCGGCGCCCTCGCCAGACTTGGTGATATCTCCCGCGGTCTTGACCACAAGTTGGGAGTTATCAAAAAACTCTTTGTACTCACCGGTGATGGTCACCACATCGCCGATGGTGGGCACATAGTCCACTTCATCCCAGGTGAAGACGTAGATGCCATTGTATTCGCCGCCTGCCGCGTCTTGAACGAAGAATGCAGGGTAGTCCCCTTCGATTAACTGGGAGGTCACGACCACATCTTGGACGGTTACGATGGTGCCTTCGTCGAAGGTGTTCATTTGCACATCGTAAATGGTGGTGCCTTCACCGCTAGCACTGCCGCTACCGTCTTCGCCCGACTCATCTTTGGCTGTATTTGGCTGTATGCAGGCCCCCAAAACCAAGGTGCTTGCGAAGAGGAAAGAACAGCGATTGAACAACTTGGACATCTTATGCTCCGTGGCCTAAGCCATAAATTACGAGGCGCAGGAATACTCGGAGGAAGGCACAATGGCAAGTGATGCATTGGTCATAAACGCGATTACTCGGCGCTTTGGCAACCGATTGGCCCTCGATTCGCTGAATTTGGCGGTGGACGAAGCGGAAATATACGGGTTCCTTGGGCCGAATGGCGCGGGCAAGACCACCGCGATTCGCTGCATTCTCGGCCTCATCTCTCCGGACAGTGGCACCGTGAGCATTTTTGGAAACACCGACCCGGTGTCGCGACTCGTTTCGGTTGGCGCGATGGTCGAGACCCCTGCTTTTCATGAGTTCCTATCGGGCCGAGATAACCTTGGTTTGAGTGCAGCTTATGGTCAGATGGACCCAAGCGTTATCGCCCCAGCGATGGAGCGTGTGGGGCTGCACGACCGGGCCGACGATTTGGTGTCGACCTATTCTTTGGGCATGCGTCAGCGTTTGGGTTTGGCCCGGGCAATTCTGGGCGATCCCCGCCTGTTGATTCTTGATGAGCCGACAAATGGCATGGACCCCAGGGGAATGAAAGACGTCCGAGAGTTGCTGGTGAAAATGGCAGCCCAGGGGACGACGGTGTTTATCTCTTCACACTTGCTGGCAGAGGTGGCCCAACTTTGCTCTCGAGTGGGCATCCTCGATCGCGGGGTGTTGGTTCACGAGTCCACCGTCGATGCAGGCTTAGAAGACACTTACCTGTCTATGACCCGAGGGGGAATCGGATGAAACGCCTGATTTTAGCCGAAATGGTGGTTTTGTTTCGTCGGCCCACCGCTCGGGCAATGCTCGCCGTCTCAGCAGGGCTAGCGTTTGTCGTGGTCTTTGTTCTCGGGGGCCTTCAAGGCAGCAGTGTACAGTTTAACGGAAAGCCGATCCCCGAGATTATGAGCTTTTCAGGCCCCGACGCTGGGCTTTGGGCTTTGCAGCTCCGGCACTTTTTTGTGATGCCCTTGTTTTTGTTGACCTTGGCGGGCCAAAGCGTCGCTGGTGAGCGGTCGAGTCACCTGATGCGCGAGCAGCTGGTGCGGCCTGTCTCTCGTCATCAGATGCTTTTGGCCAAGTTGATAAGCTTGTGGTTGTTTTCGGTGGTGGCCCTGGCTGTGGGCGGGCTTGTTTCTGTCGGTCTTGCGAGCCCTTGGCTGGGGGTTGAGGGGCCGTGGTCACAGTGGATGGCTGGCTTTGGCCTGAGCGTTCTCACCGATTTGGGTGTGTTGGCTTTGGGTTTTGTTTTGTCCAGCTTTTTTAGGTCCACCGCCGGGGTGGTGATCGCGGGCTTGATGGTTTTGGGAGTGGACTGGGGGGCGCGCTTGGGGCTTTCGGCGCTTGGATTTTTGGGTATAAAGTCTGCTGTCGGCTTGAACGAGTTCATGCTCGGAACGGGGCTTAATCTTTGGTCATCTGTGGGCCCTGACTGGAGATGGTCGTCCTTGGTCGCGCTCGGGTTATGGGTGGCGGCCATGCTTTCTGTTGCACGGTTTCGCTTGAATCGTTTGGATGTGCCTTGAGTTTGGTCTCTGTGGAACCGTTATGATTATCCTGCAGAGGAATAGGATGAGGGCCCATGTCAGGAACTGAATTTTTAAGCCGAGAAGAAGCGGTTGTTGCCCATTTGTTTTGGGCGATGCTGGCGGTAGAACAGGTCAGCGTGATGATCTCTGGGCGGGCGGTTTCAGGCACTTTATTGGCACCCGACTCCGAGGCCCACGCGGTGGTATTTTCCCCCACACCGGGTCAGTCCCTCCCCGATCGGGTCCTAAAAAAGGGAAAAATCGTATTGGTGAAGTACGCATCTTTGGATGATGAATACCAATTCAAATCTCAAATTTTACAGGTGGACGCAGTCAAATGGTTGTTGGCTATCCCCCGAGATATTCGTCGTAATGACCGTCGAATGATTGAGCGATCTTTGGTGTATGCGAGCCGTCGACACACCGTGTCTGTGCTAAAAAGCGACGGGCGCCACCGGGTTTTATTGGTGCACGACCTCTCCCCCGCGGGCATTGGAATCACCTACGATTCACAGATCGACCGCTTTAAAGAAGGCCAAGTGCTTCGGGGGACCTTGAATTTACCGGGTCATGATGATTTGGATATTCGGTTTGAGGTGGTCACCATATGCGTATTTTCTGGAGATGCTTCCCATTGCTTGATGGGGTGTCGGTTTGTGGGTTTGGGTTTTTCTGGCTGCGAAAAGGTCGCGACCGCTCTGGATGGGTCGGGCTAGCCAAGCAGCCGCATGGCTATCACGCCCAGCCAAATCGCACCCAAAGCGCTGGCGATTGGCAGGGTGACGCGCAGGGCTGAGTTTGCTGCCAAAGGGCGGTGATTTTTTAAACCCCACCACACCGCGAAGCCAGACAAGGGGGTCAGCAACAAAGCCCCGGCCCCAATCGCGATCAACTGTCCTGTCGACAAAGAGGTGTCGTTTTGGTGGCGCCGGGCTTGGGTGTGCTTGGCTGCGACCGCGAGCTGTACTGGGCTTGGGTCGGGCTGCTCGCCGTTAATGATTCGTTCGGCGGCTTCGCGGAGTTCTTCAGGGTTCAGGTGGGCTGATGAGAAGAGCCAAGCGACGGACATCGCGCTGTCTTTCGGAGTATAGCGGCAGCCTGGACATGACTGTGCGGGGCCGGCTTTGACGCCGCCACACCGGTGACAGACCGCCCTCATATTTTGGCGAGTGGAAGCACAGATTTTGGCCCATCGCCGGGTTGAGGCCGAATTTCGCCTTGAGGGCAGACGGTCCAAAGCTGTTCGAGTGCGCAGGCATCGCCCAACACCAACTGCTCTGCGCGTTCGTCATGGCTGCCCATCCACATCACATCCGCACCCCCCATCGCGGCGGTTGCCGCCCATTCTGCAGCGCGGACGGCGCGTGGTCCAAAACGGGACAGGGGGCGATTTCCGGCGATAAAAATGGCGGTGTTTTCTCCGGCTTTGGCCACACGAAGCGCGTCGATCTCGGGGGATAGCAAGCGGGTCCATCGGGTGTACTGAGCGAAGGTGTCGGCCTTGGGTGAGCACAGGCAAGCGAGGGCTAAGGCTGGGTGGCTATCGCTTTCATCATGAGAGACAAAGCGCTCTCCGAGGGTGGTCAACAGGTTTGCCATCCACGGTGCGCGTTCGTTGATCCCGGTGGGAAAGCGTTCGCCGTCGATCACGACCGACATGATGGCGATCGACAAGATGTCCCATGAGGCCCCAAAGAATGCACTGACCTCCAGCTTGAGTGTGTGGTCTCGCCCGAGCCCGAGAGACAGGCGAGGTTCGGCCCCCGCTTGTTGTCGGAGTTGTGCACACAAAAGTGGGTCCAAGAGAATGCTTAGGCCAACCTTGATTTTACGCTTTTTATGGTCGGACACCAGGCTTTTCGCGATTTGGCGGTCGGTCCAATTGGCTTGGGTTGGTGTGGACTCCACAAAGACCTCGGCCTCGTCTACAGAGGAGATCAAGCCCCAACGAAGCAAAAGCCGGCGCATTGTTGGCTCCGAGAGGGCTGCGAAAGCGAGGGCAAGCCCGTCGCCAACCGCGGTGGCCGCCAAGCTCGGGCCTTGGATCCGAACGCTGCGGTTGAGGGCGTCGATGGAAAAATGAGGCAGGTCGGCAAGGCCTGATATGGTGAGGCTGCGGATATACATGCTCAATTTCTAAGCCTTTGGACAGCATTCGCAAGTGGCTTACGGTACCATCTGGACCAATGGAGAAGCGAATGTCAGACAAAGCCCCAATGTGGTTGACCCGAAGTGAAGACGTGGTCGCTCATCTGTACTTTGCTGCGGCTGAAATCGGCTCTGCGATCATGGAGATAGGGAGCTTGAAAATTCCCGGCTCGCTCTCCTTTCCCAACGCTGAGAGTTGTACCTTTAGTTTTTTCTCTCATGGTGAGGTCGATCTGAAGGCCACAGCGGTCACACCGGGCAGCGTGGTTCGCTTTGATTACAACCAAGGCGAGTCCACATATAGCTTTATCTCTGAGGTTTCTGATATATCGGATCAACAAACCAGGAGACGGTGGCGGATTCGTTTCCCCAAGGCCATCGAGCGAAACGAGCGTCGTTTGGTTCGACGACATCGGGTATTTGCCCGGCCGGGCTTTCAGGTCAACACATCACGTGTAAAGGACCGAGCGCCTTTGGCCTTGTTTGACATCGCTGCTGCGGGTTTGAGCTTTGTCGTCTCGGCCAGGCACAACCTTAAAATCGGCGAGTCCTTCTCTGCCACCATTCATATCCCTGGCTGCGCGCCCATCGCTGCTCATCTGGATTTGAGAAACCTGCGCCCCATGCCTGGAGACAAGTCCAAAAAGCTCGCGGGTTGTCGGTTTTCTGACTTGAGTGGCGAGGACCTCCAGTCGCTGACGACGGCCTTAGCGCAGTTGGGCTGAGCCATGCTGAACCTTCTTCTTTTTCTTAGCGGCGTCGCCTCTGCCGGGGGATGGATGGGGGTGGAGTACGTTCCTGCGGGCATGGCTGAGATGGCCTGGGTGGAGCAATCTCAACTCAGCGGTAGCTTGGTGGGCGAGCGGGACGGGCTGTTGGTGCCTGCCTTGCGCAGTGTAGGGGGCTATGTTTGGGGCCGCCATGGGGTGGTGGGTGGTTTGTCCGTTGCTCGGGTGGCCACTACGGTTGTCACCACAGACAATCGTGCCACGTCGATTCGCATGGCCACCCGCCCATCGGTGGCGTATCGCTACTGGTGTGTGAAGCCCGCGGTGGAGCGCCCCTTGTTTTATGGAGAGTTGGGTGTTTATGGGGTGGTCCCTTTTGCTGAAGAGTCCGCTCAAGGCGCGTCAGAAGAAGATGAGAAGGCCCTCAATGAAGATGTGAAACAGGCCAAAGGGCGAATCGGCGGCTTGGGCGTCACTTTTGGCCTGGGTGCTGAGGTCCGGTGGAAAAACGGAATGGGTGTTGGCTTGAAGACCGCCCTGATCGCCCACCGAAGCCAATCCTCTAATTCCCAAACTCAAACGGTGTCTTCGTTGCTTCGGGCTGAAACGGCTTTCACGCTTTCTTACTGGTTCTAGCACTTAGATCCTGCGGTATTTTTGATCGGCTTGAATCAAGCGTGTGACAGGCCTTGCTGGACATGGGCATCAACGTTATTCGGCGCGCCCTAATGGTATGGGAAGGCCTCTTGGTTGAGGCGTTGGCGTACCTTCTCACTCGGGTCCTTGTATGAACATCATCCCAGATCCGTTTCAGGTCATCCTAAACACTGTGCCTTTTTTGGTGGCGGTCGTCGGCATGTACCTGATCATTCTTCGGCCGATGCTGGGGTATTTGCTCGAGAGAAAGGCGGCCATCGTGGGTGGTCACGACGAGGCCGCACGCATTGAGGTCAAGATAAAGGCCCGCATGAACGAGGTCGAGATCAAGCTCGAGGCCGCACGGTCTGAGATTACAAGCCTTCGGGCAAACAAACGTGCAGCAGCCCAAGTTCTTTATGACGCCGTCATCGCAGAGGCTCAAGCCAAGGCGACCGAGCAAATCACCGGTGCTTTGGGCGAAATTGAGGTGGCGAGACAAGCGGCCAGTGCCCAGTTGAAAATCATGTCAGGCGAGATAGCAGAACAGGTGGCAGGTCAAGTGCTTGGGCGCTCCATCTCGGCGGGGGCTTAAACACCATGACCCTTTTCCTTTTTATGTCTGATGCCCTCGCCGGTGGCTTTTCAGGTGAAGGTGCTTTCCCAGATAAGCACACCATCGCCTACCATGCGATCAACCTGTTTGGCTTGGTGGCTGGGCTCACCTACTTGCTTCGCAACAAAATCAAAGACGCTTTGGCCAACCGGGCCTTGGGTGTTCGAAAAGATATCGACTCATCAAACAAGGCCCGCAAAGACGCCACCTTGCGGTTTGAGGAGCTGGAGTCTCGGCTCGCTGGTTTCGAGGATGAGCTCAGCAAGATGAAGTCCGACGCGGAAGCCGCCGCAAAAACAGAGCACGCAGCGATCATCGCGCGGGCTGAAGACGATGCAATCCGATTGGCCGAGGCTGCAAAGCGCAGCATCGTCGACGAGACCATCCGTGCACGGCAGGCTTTGCGCAAAGAGGTGGCCTTATTGTCTATCGATATCGCCCGCGACAAGCTCAAGGCTGCCCTAAACGCAGATGATGAACTTCGATTGGCCGGTAACTTTATGTCCACCGTCAAAGATCATAACGGAGGGTCCAATGGCTAATGGTTCCATTTCAAGGCGTTACGCCAAGGCGTTTATTCGTTTGGGTCAGGAGACAGACAAAACAGAGTCTTTCTCCGCTGACTTGAACACCTTTTTAGCCGTGCTGGATGTGGGTGAAGGCGAACTTCGGAACGCTTTGACCAATCCCGGCTTGTCGGGCATCGAGCGCAAGGCGGTTGTAGACGCAGTGCTCGCCAGGCTTTCTTTGGAAAAAGACAGCGCAAACTTCTTTCGGCTGTTGGTGGATAAAAATCGTTTTGACGAGTTTGACCATATTCATCGCGCATTCAACGAGATGGCAGATGAGGCCGCGGGCCGTGCCCGGGCAACGGTATCTACCGCTGCTAAGATGGGCGCCGACATGAAGAAAAGTGTCAAAGAGGCCCTTGAGGCGTCGACTGGCAAGACAGTCGAGATCGAGTTTATTGAAGACCCAAGCATCATCGGTGGGATGGTGGCTCAGGTCGGTGATATTTCCTACGACGCGAGCGTGCGTGCACGCCTGGAAGAGCTCCAGTCAGCGTTGATTCGTAACCCAGGCGCTGTGGCCAACGCCTAAGCCCAATCGGAGAAAACATGGACATTCGTGCAGCAGAGATCAGTGAGATCCTCAAAGAACAGATCAAGAACTACGACGCTCGCGTCCAAGTTTCAGAGACCGGTACCGTGCTCTCAGTCGGCGATGGTATCGCTCGGCTTTATGGGCTTCGAAACGCGATGGCGGGTGAGCTTCTGGAATTTCCAGGTGGTTTGATGGGCATGGTGCTCAACCTTGAAGAAGACAATGTGGGTGCAGCGCTCTTTGGCGATGACCGCAACATCAAGGAAGGCGACGTCGTCAAACGGACCGGCAAGATTGTGTCGATTCCCGTCGGGCCTGCCCTGATGGGTCGGGTTGTTGACGCCCTCGGAAACCCCATTGACGGAAAGGGACCCATCGAATCTGATCAGTTCCTTCCAGTCGAAATCAAGGCACCAGGTATCGTCAAGCGCAAGTCGGTGCACGAGCCCATGCAGACCGGTCTCAAGGCCATCGATGCGATGATTCCAATCGGTCGTGGTCAACGTGAGTTGATCATTGGGGATCGCCAGACGGGTAAGACCGCCGTGGCCATCGACACCATCATCAACCAGCGGGTATTCAAAGACGATCCCAAAAAACGCATGCACTGCATCTATGTGGCGATTGGCCAAAAGCAGTCGACCGTGCGTCAGGTTGTGAAGAAGCTCGAAGAGTCGGGTGCTATGGAGTACACCACGGTCGTTTCGGCGAACGCAGCATCTCCAGCGCCGCTTCAGTTCCTCGCGCCGTACACGGGCTGCACCATCGGCGAGTACTTCCGCGACAACGGCATGCATGCGCTGTGCGTCTACGATGACCTTTCCAAGCAGGCGACTGCATATCGTCAGTTGTCTTTGCTGCTTCGGCGTCCGCCGGGCCGTGAGGCTTATCCTGGAGATGTTTTCTACATCCACAGCCGGCTCCTCGAGCGTGCGGCAAAAATGTCCGATCGTGATGGCGGCGGGTCTTTGACGGCACTTCCCATCGTCGAGACTCAAGCTGGCGACGTTTCGGCTTACATCCCAACCAATGTTATCTCCATCACCGATGGCCAGATCTTCCTCGAGTCCGACCTGTTCAACCAGGGTGTTCGTCCTGCTGTGAACGTGGGCATCTCGGTGTCGCGGGTTGGCGGTTCAGCGCAAATTCCAGCCATGAAGCAAATCGCGGGTGCTTTGCGTTTGACCTTGGCTCAATACCGAGAGCTTCAAGCCTTTGCGGCCTTCGGTTCTGACCTCGACGTGGCCACTCAGCAGCAGCTCACTCGAGGTGCAGCCATGGTTGAGATTCTCAAACAAGGCCAGTATGTGCCCCTGACCGTCGAGATGCAGATTGTGCACTTGCTCGCGGGTGACAGCGGTGCTTGTGATGAGATCGTCGGGCCCAAGGTGGGCGAATTCATCGCAGCTTTGACCAGTCAGTTTGAGGCGAATCACAACGATTTGCTCACCGATATTCGCGAGGTCGCGACATTCAAGAAGAACGACTTGAAGGAGCGAACCATCGCGGCCATCAAAGAATTCCGGTCTACTTGGTCCTAATCTTTTTTCTAAGGAGCCAAAATGGCTTCCCTTCGTGACACACGCCGGCGGATTACGTCGGTCAAAAACACCCGACAGATCACCCGAGCCATGAAATTGGTCGCGGGTGCCAAGCTGCGTCGGGCGACGTCAGCGGCCACTGCGGCCAAGCCTTACCAGCAAACCTTGGTCCGTGTGCTTGGGCGCGTGGTGGGCAAGGCGGGTGATACTCAGCATCCTTTGTTGACCAAGCCCGATAATGACACCGATGTCGTCATTGCGGTGATGAGTAGCGATCGCGGGCTTTGTGGTGGCTTCAACAACCAGTTGCTTCGCAAAGTTCAATCTGACATCGACGCGATGATCGCCGATGGAAAAACCGTTCGGCTGCTCACCTTCGGCAAAAAGAGTACCGCCCACTTTAGCAAGCGTGGGTACACCGTCGAAGCGTCAACCATCGATCTCGACCCTTCCGAATACAGCGGTGAGGCCCAGAAGCTGGCCGACAAGCTGATGGTTGAAATGGCAGAGAATGGTTTTGAGCGGGCTTTTGTGGCCTTCAACGATTATCGCTCAGTGTTGTCTCAGATTCCAACCTTGGCACAAGTTCTGCCGATGGTCGTCGATGAAGAGTCCGACAGTGGCGGTGGAGACATCATATACGAGCCCGACGGAGCTGAGCTTCTTGGTCGGTTGCTTCCCATGGCCTTGCGCACACAACTTTTCCAAGCCTTCCTGGAGACCCAGGCAGGCGAACAAGCCTCTCGGATGGCGGCGATGGACGCTGCCACTCGAAATGCTTCAGACCTTATCGATGACCTGACCCTGCTGTACAACCGCGGACGTCAGGCAGCCATTACCACCGAACTCACAGAAATCGTGTCGGGTGCGGAAGCGCTTTAAGCGGGCCGCCCACAGGAGAACATCATGTCAGATATCACAGGAAAAATCGTTCAGGTCACAGGCCCAGTTGTGGATATTGAGTTTCCCCCCGGAAAACTTCCAAACATCTACTCTGCCGTCACACTGACCAATGCCTTCATCGACGACACAGAGGACAACCTCGTGGTCGAGGTGGCCTTGCACTTGGGCGAAAACACCGTCCGATGCATCTCGATGGACACCACCGATGGTCTTGTTCGCGGTCAGCCCGCCAAGGACACCGGCGAGCCCATCAGGGTGCCAGTTGGTTCGGGCGTGCTCGGGCGGATCATGAACGTGTGCGGCCAGCCTGTAGACGAGATGGGCCCAATCGTTTCTGAGAAAACAGCCTCGATTCACCGCCAACCTCCAGGCTTCGTCGACCAGAGCACCGAGGTCGAAATGTTCGAAACGGGCATTAAGGTCGTCGATTTGCTCGCCCCCTACTCTCGAGGCGGAAAAATCGGCCTCTTCGGTGGAGCGGGTGTTGGCAAGACAGTGCTCATCATGGAGCTGATCAACAATGTTGGCCTTAAGCACGGTGGTGTGTCGGTCTTTGGTGGTGTCGGCGAGCGGACCCGTGAGGGCAACGACTTGTGGTTCGAGATGATGGAAGCTGGTGTTATCAACGCCAAGCAAGAGGATGGTCACTTGGTGTTGTCCGATAACGGACTTCCGATCATCGAGACCGAAGGGAGCCGCGTGGCTTTGGTGTACGGCCAAATGAACGAGCCCCCTGGAGCCCGTGCGCGGGTTGCATTGTCAGCGCTCACCATTGCTGAGCACTTCAGAGATGAAGAAAACCAGGATGTGTTGCTCTTTATCGACAACATTTTCCGCTTCACCCAAGCGGGTTCCGAAGTGTCCGCACTTCTTGGCCGTATTCCAAGCGCTGTTGGTTACCAGCCGACCCTCGGTACAGAGATGGGAATGCTTCAAGAGCGGATCACCACCACTCAAGATGGCTCGATCACTTCTGTTCAAGCGGTGTACGTACCAGCGGACGATCTTACCGATCCCGCACCAGCGACCACCTTCGCTCACTTGGACGCAACCACAGTGCTCAACCGGAAAATCGCCGAGAAGGGCATCTACCCCGCGGTCGATCCACTCGATTCGACCAGCCGGATTCTTGCCCCCGATGTGGTTGGCGACGAGCATTACGCGGTGGCTCGGAGTGTTCAGCAAGTGCTTCAGCGCTACAAGGACCTTCAAGACATCATCGCCATCTTGGGTATGGATGAGTTGTCGGACGAAGACAAGGCCATCGTGGCCCGTGCGCGGAAAATCGAGAAGTTCCTGAGTCAGCCATTCTTCGTGGCCGAGCAATTCACGGGCTTCAAGGGTAAATACGTCTCCAAAGATGACACCGTCCGCGGTTTCAAGGAGATCCTTGAAGGCAAGCACGACGACCTTCCAGAGCAGGCTTTTTACTTGGTCGGCACCATCGAAGAGGCGATTGAGAAAGCCAAGGCGATGGCTGCGAGCGCCGCATGAGCCTGCATCTCGAGATCGTCACACCATCAGAGATCGCTTTTAGCGGTGAGTGTGTGACGGTGACTGCGCCGGGTTTACTCGGTGAGTTCGGTGTCTTGGATGGTCACGCTCAAACACTGGCTGTGACGGTCGCGGGCGTGGTTCGGCTACAGACGGCGGGTGGAGAACTTCAGTTTGTGGTCGGCCCGGGTTTTGCAGAGGTCGGCCCTGGGCGGCTCACCTTGCTGGTCGACTTGTGTGAGCCTGGCGATGCGGTTGACAAGGCCGCTGCCAAGGCTGAAATTGCTGCGGCTTATGGCGTGCTCAAAGTTAAATCTTCAGAGTCCGAAGAAGGCTTAAGCGCCCGCAGGCAAGTCGATTTGGCGACGGCCCGTTTGGCTGTCTAAATCCAGCAATCCTTCTTTGAACGGCCCCATTGGGGCCTTTCTTTTTGGGTCGCGTTAGCCTCCATCAATGGATGATATTCTCACCATAGATGGCACCACCCTCGGCCTCCAGGATGTGGTAGATGTGGCGCGAAAAGCGCGGGTTGTGCGCTTGGCTGATCACGCGAGAACAGCCATGGCTGCTTCTTATGCCTGGGTGGCCAAAGCTTGCACCCTAGATCAGCCAGTGTATGGGGTAAACACCGGTTTTGGTTCGTTGGCTCGGCTTAAAATCGACCCGGCTCAGACCAGTCAGTTGTCCTTAAATTTGCTGCGTTCTCACGCCGCCGGTGTGGGCAAGCCGGTGTCGGTCGAGGTTGTTCGGGCCATGATGTTGCTTCGGGCGAATGCGCTCGCCAAGGGTGCGAGTGGATGTCGGCCAGTCTTGGTTGACACCTTGCTTCAGATGCTTGCAGCAGAGATTACGCCTGTGGTGCCTTCACAAGGAAGCTGTGGGTCTTCGGGTGATTTGGCCCCATTGGCCCATCTCGGCCTGGTTTTGGCGGAGGGTGATCACGGAGAGGTCATTTGCCGAGGTAAGCGGATGAGTGCTGCTGAGGGGATGGCGCTCGCCAAGATACCGCGGCTTCAGATGGAGGCCAAAGACGGTCTGGCCATCACAAATGGGGCTCAGTTGACCACAGCAATCGGTGCGCTGGCCATATTCGACACGATAGCGTTGGTCGAAGCAGCGGAGCTTTCGGCTGCCATGAGCATAGAGGCTTTGCGGGGTGCATCACGGGCTTTTCGGGCTGGGGTGCATGCGGTGCGTCCATATCGGGGGGCCATCGCGACGGCGTCGAATCTTCGGGTGCTCTTTGAGGGCAGCGAGTTGATGGACTCCATGCCAGAGAAGCTCCAAGATGCCTACTCCTTGCGGTGCACACCACAGGTTTTGGGTGCTTGCCGAGATGCCATCCAGTATGCACTGAGCCAGATTTCTATCGAGCTTAATTCGGTGACGGACAACCCTTTGATATTGCTGGATGAGCCCGATGAGAACAAGGCGTTCAGCGCCGGAATGTTCCACGGGGAACCGGTCGGGATTCCTCTGGATGTGCTAAAAATCGCCATCTCTGAGGTGGCCAGCTTGAGCGAGCGCAGATTGTATCGGCTCACCACGGGCAGCTTGTCTCAGCGTTTACCCCCAGCGTTGGCATCTAAGGATCGCCCGGAGCTTGGGATGATGGTACCCCAGACGACCGCGGCCGCTTTAGTGAGTGAAAACAAAGCGCTTGGTTGGCCGGCCTCGATCGACTCGATCCCCACCTGTGAGGATCAAGAAGATCATGTGGCCATGAGCACAACCGCAGCACGTCGAGCGTCGCGGGTGCTCGACAATGCCACACGTGTTGTGGCCATCGAGATGTTGGCTGCGGTCCGTGCGCTCGAGTTTCGCACCCTTGAGGCTCCGGGTTTGCAGTTGGGAGCGGGCACGACCGAGGGCCTCCGCCGGGCGCGACTGGTTCTTGACGGCCTGGGTGGTGTGGTCACGCCTTCGGTTGCCATCGAGGCCCTCGCGGCCTGGATTCACAACGGCGGACATTTGCAGGTTGTTTCGGGTTTGGAGGTCATCCAATGAGCGTTCAGATCGACGGAAGATCGCTGCGTTGCCTCGATTTGGCGGCCATCGCGCATGGCGAGCAGGTGCAATTGTCGGGTGGTGCACGCCAACGGATGGCGTCCAATGTGGCGTCTATGCCGATGGGCCCCAGTGTTCTTGAAGAAAAGCGTCATTGGCTGGTGGGCGGTTTCGCCGAGAATATGGACGCAGACACCCTTAGCAAAACCTTTATACTCGGGCATTGTGCCGGTGTGGGCGAGCTGCTCCCTGCGCTTTTGGTTCGGGCCACGATGGCTGCTCGGGCCAATGTGCTCGCGAATGGCTGTACGGGATGTCGGCCTCAGGCCGCAGAGGTTTTACTGGACATGCTTAATCACGGTGTGGCGCCCGAGGTTCCGTCACAGGGCAGTGTCGGTGCGGCCGGTGATTTGGCCCCTCTGGCCCATATTGCAGCGGTTGCATGTGGCTATATCGGTGAGCCTCACCCTTTGGTGGCGGCCTATCAGCCAAATCCGAAAGAAGCGTTGGCGTTGATCAACGGCATCTCGATGACCACGGCCCTTGGCGCCATAGCGGTGGTTCGTATCCAGCGAGTCTTGGATGCCGCTATTTTGGCGACGGCGATGACCATGGAGGCAATGGGCGTCGACGCCGGCTGTATTGATGAACGATTGCTCAAGGCTCGCAACCATCCAGGCGGGGTCGTCGTGGGTCAGCAACTGCGGGCTTTACTTGAGGGCAGCACCCAGGTGTGTTCGCCCAAAGGAGCGAGCGCCTTCTCCATTCGGGCCGCTCCAGCCGTCATGGGTACGCTCGTCGATCAGTTGGCGTGTACCCGAACGGTCATTGAGCGCGAGCTTAATGGTGCAGGAGACAACCCCTTGCTTTTCGATGGCGAGTGGGTCGAGGGTGGAAACTTTCACGGGGCTCCGGTTGCACAGTCCCTCGATGCGATCAAGGTGGCGCTCACTCAGCTAGCCACCAGCTCAGAGCGTCGGACTTTTCGGTTGACCTACGGCCAGCTCTCCAAGGGGCTCCCTTCTTTTTTGGTGCGCGGAACGGGACTAAATAGTGGCTTTATGCTCGCCCAATATACTGCCGCCTCATTGGCGAGTGAGTGTAAGGGCTTGTCTTTCCCGGCCTCAGTCGACACCATTCCCACTGTTCAGCACCATGAAGATCATGTGTCTATGGGGCCCATCTCAGCTCGAATGCTGCTCGAAACGACAGAGTGTGTCGCGGATATTGTGGCGATAGAGCTTCTGGTCGCAGCCCAGGCCCTCGACTTGAGAATGCGTGGGATGGCCTTTGATGCCGAAGGAGAAGCCGTCCCGGCTGAGCCGGTCATTTTGGCACCAAAGATAGCGGCCGCCCACCGTCGGGTTCGCAAGCACATCGCCTATTGGGCCGATGACGAATTGCTGCATCCAGCGATTAAATCTGCGGGTGATTTGGTGCGAACTGGAGAAATACTGGGGCATACGCACCCTTGGTGAGAAACTTTTAAAGTGCTAAGTCTTTAGAACTACTTAACTTTTTATTTGGATGTGCAAGGACTGGACAGGTGTCGGCTGACCGGCAGTTTTTGATATTTGATCGGCGATGAACTTCGTTGGGCGTTGGGGGCAATCTCCAACCAAACCCCAAACAAAACGGAGAATCTCATGCGTTCAATCACCCTTCTTTCCTTGTTCTCTTTCGCTTGCTCCAATGTCGTTCCATCGGATGTGAGCGTCGAGCCTAAGAAAAATACCAATGAGGCCGCCGGTTCTGGCGAATCTGAGACCGGTCAGACCGGTTTAGAGTCTGAATCTGATCACAGTGGCGCCGACACCGAGGCGGGTGAAAGCGACCAAGAGTCCACTGAGGATGCTCCCGCCGACGCGGGCACCGATACACCGGCTGATGAACCTGTCGACGATGCTCCCGTAGATGAAGATGGTGACGGTTTCACCGATGATGTCGACTGTGATGATCATGACTCGCGCATCGCACCTGGTGCCCCGGAGTACTGTGATGGAATCGATACAGATTGCGACGGTGTGGTCGATCCGAGCAACGCCTTAGACGCCCTCACCTGGTACCGGGATGGCGATGGCGATGGCTTTGGTGACCCCCTCGACTCCAGAACATCGTGTGGCCCTCCAGGCGGACCGTGGGTTGCCAACTCAGATGATTGTGATGATTTCAACGCGGACATCAACCCTGAGGCCATCGAGATCTGTGATGGGCTTGATAATGACTGCGATGGCTTGAGTGACCCGCCAACAGCAGCCGACGCTCCGACCTGGCACCTTGATGACGACGCTGATGGTTTCGGGGTAGACACAGAGACCACGGTGGCTTGTCTTCAGCCTGCTGGGGTCTGGACGGAGGCGAGTGGTGACTGTGATGACACAGATGCCCGCATCCATCCCGGAGCTGAGGAGTTTTGCGATGGCGCCGACTTTGACTGCGATGGGGCCGAGGCTGAAGGTATCGCGACATGGTTTGGGGTCGGTGAAGACGCGGTCGACGTGACAAGCCACCTCGAGGCGGGCTTTTTTCGGCGGACAGAGCTTGGTCGCTTGGGCGTGTGTGGAGGGGTGTGGAATACCCGCCTCGAGTTCGATATTTCAGGGCTTAGCGCCTCGATGGGCTCGTCGACCGTTGTAATCCAGGGCTATGGTGACCCGATTTTAGACGGCGGCGATGATGGACGCTTGGTTTTGGTTGAGGGTGGGGTCAGCATCCTCGAAATCGATGGATTGACCTTGAAAAATGGTGAAGCAAACCGTGGTGCTGCGATTTATGGCATGAGTTTGGATTTGAGATTGAGCGACATGATTTTGTCCTCAAACACCACATCTGGCTCAGGGGGTGCCATTTATATAGAGGATGGGAATATCGAGCTCGATGATGTGACCTTTCGAAACAACATGTCGTCGGGATTTGGTGCCCACGGTGGTGCCATCCGGCTGCTCGAAGGGGACATCGAGGGTGCGAACGTGACCTTTTATAATAACGACACTGCTGGATTCGGCAGTGGTGGGGCCATCGCCATCAACGCGGGGTCTGTCACATTTGCTGATGCCTTATTTTCTCAAAATGATGCCACCTATCGCGGGGGGGCGGTTGTGCTTTTCGAAGGGGACTTGACCTTGATTGACTCTTCGGCAGCCCACAACAGCGCCTTGAGTGGCGGTGCTTTTTATGTGGGCGGCGTGGTCGACTTGGAGGCCACGACAGTCGACAATAATGAAGCAAATTTTGGGGCTGGCGTGTACTTGCCTGCCATGTCTGGGGCTGAGGCTGTCTTCTGCAGCTCGGGTGGCGCGAGTCATTCAGGGTTTTTGAACAATCAATCCGATAATGGTGGTGCGGTTTACGCTGAGAGTTGGTGGGGCTACCGGGTTGAGAGCATGGGTTGCGATTGGGGAACGGGCAGCAACGATAACGAGTCTCAGGACATCAAAATCAGCACATATGGTGAGATCGATGCTGGCATGAATGCGACATTTGATTGCACCGCCACCCTGTGTTTAGGAGGGGCTGATTTCGAGTGATGAGTTCGTATTATTGACTTGCGTTCGGCCGCCTGGGTTTCTTTGAAGCCCAGGCGGTTTTTTTATGTGGCAAGCTCGGTGTTGGTGGGCGTATCGGCTTGTGCTGCCTCGTCTAAAGCGCTCAGCGCCGATTCATTTTCGCTCTGTTCGTTTGCGAGAGGCAGGCGAATAGTGAAGGTGGTGCCAGCCCCTGGGGATGAGTCAACCTCAAGGGTGCCGCCATGTTGTTTGATGACTTGGCGTGTGATGGTCAAGCCCAAACCCATGCCCTTGCCAACCTGTTTTGTGGTGAAAAATGGCGTGAAGATTCTGGACATGACGTCGGGTGGAATACCCGGTCCATCATCGGTGACCTCGATGCGGACCGAGCGCGCCTCAGGGCGGGTGCGAACCCAGACATGACCGTTTTTTCCGACCGCGTCGACGGCATTTTGAGTGAGGTTGGTGATCGCTTGTTGAAGCTCCTCAGGGACCCCTTTTATGATCGCATCTGGTGCTGCCAGTTCGGGGATTATCTCCACCTCTTTGTTGTCTTTGGGGGCGATCATCGCGAGGACGTCGGCAATATTTTGGTCGAGGTTCATCTCGACGGAGTCTGAGCTGTAGCCTTCTCGTGCGTACCGTCGCATCAAAGCGACGAGTTGTTCGACCTTCTTGATTCCCCGGTCCGAGACGGGCAGCATTTTGTCGATTTTATTTTGGGCCTTGGTAAATCGCTTGTCCCTGTCCGCTTCGCTCAGATCAGGGTCCGTCGCAGCCGCCAGGATTTTCTTGGCGCTCTCCGCAATCACAAAATTCGCATTTTTGATGTAGGCGAGGGGGTTGTGCATCTCGTGGGCGAGCCCCGCTGAAATGATCTCAAAGCTTCGGGCCTGTTCGTTCATAAAGTTTGAGGCTTGGCGATGTTGTTTGGCGAAAAGGTCGGCGATGGCGGCCCGCAACTCGCGGGGGTTGAAGGGCTTGTCCATCACCAAGTCCGCCCCGCTTGCCCGTGCGGTCTCTCGGTCTGCGACTTGATTGCGCGCGGTGAGAATAATGGTCGGAATTTGCGCAAAACGGGGGTCTTTTTGCATGGCCTGAATGAGGCCAGCGCCATCGAGTTTTGGCATGCGTGTGTCTGTGATGACCACATCGGGGAGCTCGGATTTGACCAAAGCGAGCCCCTCTTCGCCGTTAGCGGCCACGTAGACCGCATGGTCTTTCGAGAGAAGGCTTCGGGTGAACTGGAGAATCTCCGGATTATCATCGACCACCAGCACCTTCGTGGGCTTGCTCTGGGAGGGCGCATGTTCAACCGCAGGCGCTTGGGCTTCGATGGCCCCAAAACGATAGTCGTCGGCATTTCGGAGCTGTGGACGCTGCTGGGCTTGCTCTGGGCGGCCGGGCCTTGGCGCTCCCGTGGGCAGGGTAATTGTGAAGCTTGTGCCGACCGATGGCCGAGATTGGGCTTGAAACTCCCCGCCATGCAAATGAATGATTTCGCGGGCCAATACCAGCCCCAGCCCCTCGGGCGAGCGTGGCGGTAGCCATTTTTGGTTTTCTTGTTGGGCGGCAATCGCCTCGATCCAGTCTGGAGGTAAGCCGGCGCCATTGTCACGAATGACAATCTCGGCGCCTGTTTCAGTGGCCGACACCGCCATATCCACCCGGCCACCGTGGCTGGTGGTACGGATGGCTGTGGACACCAAATGGGTCACCGCACGCTCGAGCTTTTCGATGTCGGTGTGGACAACGATTTCATCGTCGCTGGCTGAAAACTCCAGGGTGATGCCTTTGCTCTGAGCAGCCACGATCGCAAAGTTGCTCACAGCCTGAAGCATGCCGACAAGATTGCTTTTTTCGGTTTGTAAGCGCAATAGACCGCTCTCAAGATGGCTTAAGTCCACCAGATCGTCCGAGAGTCTTAAGACCCGCATCGCATTTTTTCGGATGGTTTTCAGGTACTCCATTTGGTTGGCTTGAAAGGTGCCAACATCGCCGCTGAGCATGCTGTCGAGGGGGGACAGCATGAGGGTGAGAGGGCCGCGCAAACCTTCGATTATGCTGCTATAAAATCCGGTTTTAAGGCGCTCCATGTCCTTAAGTTCATCAATATGGGCCCGCTCATTATCGGTGCGCTCGCTCAGGATTTCGACCTGTACGTTGGCTTGAAGCAGCAAGCGGAGGCGGTTGTTCGCGCTGAGTAGGCCAATCACTGAAACGATGACCAAGGCACCGATCGATAGGGCGTCGAGATCGCCCAGAGAGAGTCCGGCGCCAACGATGGCTGCGCTGGATAAACCGAGGCGTGCTGGGGTCCAGCTAAAGAGCAAGGGGAGACAGGCCAATAGGCCGATGAGTCCAAAGCTGAGGGCCTGTGTCGGCAGGGTGCTGAGGGCCATGGTTACAGCGAGCGCTGTGGCCAAAAGCATCCCTAAACGGTCCACTTGAGCGATCACAAGCTTTGGTAATCCCCGGGCTAAAATTAAGAGGCACAGGCTGATGACAACCAAGATCGCGCCGGGCACTATGGCGATGGCACTCAATACGCTGGCGGCCCCAATGAGCACGCTTGCTATGGCGAGGCGTTTAAGGCCTGGGCTGTTGAGCGCCTTGATCGAGGGGGTGATGGGCTCAGTCATCGCGGTCTGCTCCGGTAGAGAAGTTCAAGCGGATGGCGTGGCTATTTTCGGGCGGCTCGGTCATGGTGGCACCGGCCTGGCTCAGGCGCGCCCAGCTTGAGTGCTCGGCAATGATGTTGGGGTTGGCCACCAAGTCCTTGAAAAGCACAGAGACGACCACCGCTTCACCCGATTTGTGGCTTTCGATGGCCTCGAGGCCACCAAATGCGCTGTGTGTGCCCATATGGGCCAAGAGGTCGATAAAGGCCAAGCGGTCTATCAAAACACTGGCGCCACTTTGCAGGCCGCCGCCGACAGGTTCACCCGTGGCGTGTCCGATAAAGTGCTTGGCCATCAAAATAAGCGCGTCGATATTGACTGGACGAGCCGCGAGTCCGGCGGCTGTTTCGATCGCCTGATCATGTGTCTCGTCCACGAGTTCACGGAGCGAGGAGATGCAGTGCTGGGTCCGTTCGACGAGGGCGCGGCCTGATGGGTTCACCGCGTTTATGGCATCGAGGAGGTACGTTTGCTCGCGGTCGAGCATGTCAGAAAAGCCGCTCGCGATGGTGGTTGTGGCCGTGGCCTGGTGGCTCAACGAGGCTTGCTCTGTGTGATCACCGATGTGATCGATGGCTGATGCGAGCATTGTGGTCTCGATATCGAGGTCATCGATCGCGGTCACCAGAGCCACTTCTCTTTTGAGGTAGGCCTCGGCGTCCCCCACCGCTTTGAGCAGCGCTTCAGGGCTTGGCGGATTTGGAAGCACCCGAATTACGCCCCAGTCATTGATGGCAGCCATCAGCGTGTCTCGGTCTGATGTACCCCCCACCAAGATTGCCTTTCCGGGATGGGCGCGGGCCGAAAGTGCTTGGAGTGCTTGGTTTGTGGGGCCACGGATTTCTGCTGCGGTGAGCACCAAAACGGCTGGGCCTTGCAGTGTCTCGTTTGTGCCGATGGGGTCCGTATGAATCTGAGCACGTTTTTCGAGTGCCCCCAACAGGGTGTCGGCGACGAGCGGCCGCGCTTTTGGGGACAGCCAGACTTGAAGGGGGACCGCGTAAGCTTCCAGCAGTTTGGAGAGTGTGCTCATGATGGGGCCCCCTCATGGAACCACAGCTGTGCGATGAGGCCGCAAGGCGCATTGTCGAGTAAGGCGAGCCGCCCACCATGAAGCTCTGCCACCAACTGGCAAAAGTACAAGCCGAGACCATTTTGGGTGGGCTCAAAGTCTGAAAAGAAGGGTGAGGCCGCTTGCTGGGTGGCCTCTACGCTCATCCCCAGCCCTTGGTCTTTAACAGCGATCGTGATGTGTTTTTCAGACCCACGCCAAACGCCAATGGCGATGGGACTTTGGTCTTTCGAGGCCATCACCGCATTCCGAAGCAAGGCCACAATCGCTGTTCGCATGGGCTCGATGGCCACATGAAGGCTGGTCACGGTCGGGTCGATGTCCACGTGAATCGGCAAAGCATTTTCATCTTGAATGAGCAGTCGTACCGCATCGCTGATGAGTTTTCGAGGGCTCACATCAACCTTGGGGGCTTTGGCCATGGCAAGGCGGCTTAAGTCTTCGGCCAAGGCCCGTGCCCGTCGGGGAGACAGCCGCGCTGGGTGGGCAGGATTCAGGCTGAGCAGGGCTGTTTCGGCTGGAGCGAGCAGGGTCTCGAGATGGTGGGCGACATTTAGCCCCAGGCCACCCCAAACGTCGATCCATGCCATGGCGCGCTTGGCCCCTTGGTCAGTCTTGAGGGTTCGGAGCGTGTCGCTGTCTTGTTGATGGCGGGCGTTGAGGGTCGCGACAACAGCACTCATGGCCGCCCGTCGCTCGCAGACTGCCAACCCCTCTGCCACCAGGCGCCTTAAAGCCAGGGGGTCCCAAGGCTTGAGCACGAACTGGTCGACCTTTCCCTGATTGATGGCGGCGACGATGGGCTCGACATCCGAATAGGCCGTGAGCACCATGCGGTACATCTCAGGATGGGAGTCGGATACCGACTGCAAAAGCTCCACACCGGTCATATTGGGCATGCGTTGGTCGGTGATCACCAAATCAATATCTGCATCGCCGTTTAAGATTTCGAGGGCCTCGGCACCACTTTGGGCAGTGAGGACGTCCCAGTCGTCATCGAGCAGGGCCTCTAAAACGGCCAAAACCTCGAACTCATCATCTACCAAAAGCACACGAGTGCACACCGGCATCTTCAGGTGCAGTTCGGTGAGCAGGTCTTGAATGGGTCGGGCTTGCACGGGCGTTTCGTAACCGAAGAATAGCGTACAGGTCTTGCACGCGCGCGGAAGGGGTGCCTTTTGTTCATAAGTAGGGTTAAGGTCGAGCCATTCTCGCGGAGACCTTTATGTTCGAGCGTGCGTTTTTCTGCATTCTTCCAGCCGAGCGTACGTCGCTCGCCAAAGCCGTCATGGCCGCGGGTGGCGTCCCTGTTTTGGACTTCACTGCCAGCCCGACAGTGCGTGTGCCCGAGGGCGCGTGGGTACGGGTAAACACCCGACGAAGTGTGCCGGGCAAGGGGCCGGTGATCCTCAGTGGCAATCACAAGCTTCCGGTGCGAAACCGCGAAACCTGGCTCGAGCTTACCGAGGCGGGTCCGGTCCCAGCAGGCTTTGCAGGTGCGGTCCTTCGGGGTTCTGAGGTGGGTGGTCCGTGTGGTGCGCAGCCGGGTTTGGCGCTGTTGGGGGCCATGGGCCTAGACCAAAAAGTTATTTTAGACGCGAATTTAAGCCCCAAAGATGCAGCGGCCGCGATGGCTGCGGGTGCGGTGGGCGTGGTGCTCTCAGAGGTCCTGTACGGGCTAGAAGAGATGGCGATTCCACAGGCATTTTTAAAGAAAATAGATCGCCTCGATTTTAGCTCTACCCATGTTGTAAATGGCTTTCAGATTGTTGCCTCCCCCCTCAGTCCGATCTTGCGGAGACTCCTCGACGGCGAAGGGTTTTGGGACCTCGCTAAGAATTGGATCACAGTTGGCGATTCCAATAGCGTCGCCTGGCCTGCTGGTCAGGGTGTCGTGGCCGCGCTCCCGATGGCCGCAGCCCATCCGTCGATGTCTTTGTTGATCGGCGCGTATCAGGCGGCTTTAAACACCCCGGTGGCCGCGGCGGTTGTTCGTCCTGTGTCCAGCCCTGTTCAGGCCTCTGCGGAGCCTGTGGCGATCATTG